>OHCS01001335.1_pt1 | contig 10782 bp, 7 predicted proteins | sample 1566741 | NCBI WGS metagenome assembly OHCS01 (sample SAMEA3879604, study PRJEB24766) | human gut metagenome | biome: human-associated habitat; feature: feces | place: USA | collected 1985/1987 | reverse complement strand
TTCCGCCGTGATTCTGGGGGTTTTGCTGCTGCTTACGCTGCTGTTCGGCCGCGTATACTGTTCCTTCATCTGCCCGCTGGGGATTCTCCAGGATATTGTCTTCAGGATCCGCCGCTGGCTGGCGCCGAAGCGTTTCCTGAAATTCTCCCGGCCTGTGCCGTGGGTGCGGTATGGGGTGCTGGCATTGCTGGCCGCCTGCTGCGTGACGGGGCTGGCCGGTCTGTCTCTGAATTGGCTGGACCCTTACAGCATTTTCGGGCGCATCATGTATGTGCTGGCATGGCCGGCCGCCATTTGGAGCAATAACCTGCTGGCGGCGGACAGTTCTTCTGCGGACCTGGTCCAGATGGATTATTTCCCCGCGGCTTTCCCGGTTCTGCTGGCTTCCGCCGGCATGCTCGGCCTGGTGGCCGTCATGAGTGCCTGGAAGGGACGCTTGTATTGCAATACGGTATGCCCCGTCGGCACGCTGCTTGGCCTGCTTTCCCGTATCTCCCTTTTCCGGCTGGGCTTTGATCCCGCCTCCTGCAAAAAATGCGGCAAATGCGTCAAATCCTGCAAGGCGCAATGCCTGAACCTGAAGGAATACAAAATAGACTCCTCACGCTGCGTGGCGTGCTACGATTGCGTGCGCTCCTGCAGTGAGGGAGGAATACGCTACCGCTGGTTTACCAGGGCCCGCCAACTGGTTCCGGCCCAAAAAAAGAAGGCTTCCCCGGCTCCCGCTCCCTCTTCTTCCGCCGCGGTTCCCTCCATTGCCGGGAGTTCCCGCCGCCAGTTCCTGGAGGCTACTGCGGCCGGGCTGGCTACGGCCGCCCTTTCCGGATGCCGGGGAGATGCCGCCCGGAAGCTGGACCCCACCCAGTGCGTTCTTCCTCCCGGAGCCGGTTCCCTGGAACGTTTTCTGGATATCTGCACCGGCTGCCAGATGTGCGTTGCCAACTGCCCCACCCATGTGCTTCAGCCCTCATACCTGCAGCTTGGCCTGAAGGGATTCATGAAACCCCGGATGGATTTTTCCACCAAATACTGCCTTTATGATTGCCACCGCTGTGCGGAGGTCTGCCCCACAGGGGCCATACGCAGGATGCCTGTTACCGCGGAAAGGGATACTGAGGGAATAACAAAAGATACTACGCGCATTGCCGTGGCCCGGTTTTACGTCTGCCGCTGCCTGGTTGCCCGGGAGGACATGGATTGCGGAGCCTGTACGGAGCATTGCCCCACCAAGGCCCTTTACACGGTGCCCTATATCGGGCGTGACGGCCAGGAGCACCGCCTGCCCAGGCTGGATCCTTCCCTGTGCATTGGCTGCGGCGCGTGTGAACACGCCTGTCCCGTTACCGCGGAGCGGCCTGAGGAACGCGAACGCCGGAACTCCTGCGATCTGTGCGAGGAAAAATGCGAGTTCGGAAGGCGGCGGGAAATGCCCCCCCGGGCGTTGGTGGTCCGTGCCGTAAATCCCCAGCAGAAAGCTGTTAAAAAGTTTGAGGACAAAGCTGTGGATCCGGTGGGGGATGCGGATTTTCCGTTTTGAAAACGGCTGGCGGTTTGGAAGATGATGAAATAAACGCTCCCGGAGGCTTCAAACCTCCCTTTCGGGAGGGCTGTGTCTGTCCATCCGGTTTTTCGGGGGAATTCCGTGCAGCCCGGTTTGCGGCACGGATACGGCCGCGGGGGATGCCGAGATGAGCGGGGGCAGGAGGAGCCTGACCGCGGGAGCGTTCCCGCGGCTGGCAGGGAAGGTTTCCGGAGAGCATGTTCTCCGTTGCTGGCGGGATAGAGTGCAAATGCCCGATTTTCCTTGATGATGCGGAAGTTGATACGTTAAAGTAAAAGAACCATGTTGCAGGCGGACGGCATTACGTATGAGATAGAAACACCGGATGGTCCTTTGAAATTATTGGACAATGTCAGTTTTAATGTCCCTCGCGGTCATTTTATGGCGGTCGTTGGTCCTTCCGGCTGCGGAAAGACGACCTTATTGAAGGCGATTGCAGGCATGATTGCGGAAACGGGCGGGCGTTTTTTCTGGAATGGCCATGATTTGGCTGAAGAAGACTTTGAACCTTCGGAAATCGGGTTCGTTCCCCAGTTCAGCATTGCCTATGACCAGCTGAGCGTGGATGAGAATGTGGAGAGCGCCGCCAGGCTCCGTTGCCGGTTCAATTCCGTGGACGATTTGGACGACAGCATTGACAATGCCCTGGAGGTAACGGGAATGGAGGGGATTACGGACCGGGATGTGAAAATTCTTTCCGGCGGCCAGAAAAGGCGCCTGGCGCTGGCCATGGAACTGGTATCCAATCCCCGGCTGCTGATTTGCGATGAGGTGACGTCCGGACTGGATCCCAGGTCGGAACACGATATCGTGTTCCTCCTGCATGAAATCTCCCGTTCGGAAGGCCGCATCGTCATTTCCGTCACGCACAGCCTTTCCCATCTGGACAGGTATGATTCCATCCTGGTCATGCACCAGGGCTGCGTGGCTTACCACGGTTCTCCGAAAACCATGCTGCATTACTTCGGCGTTTCCTCGCTGGAGGAGATTTACCCGAAGCTCCAGGATCGTGAAGGCCCTTCCTGGAGCCGGTCCTGGAGCAAGCACCGGGATTCCTATTATTCCCGTCTGGAACAGGAAAGGGAGAAGAAAATTCTTTCCGGGGAACTGCCGGATCCGGATGCCGTCCGTCCTGCGGAGGCGGAGAAGGAGGGGGCCTCCGGAGAATCCGGAACGGAACGGGAAAAGGCCGTGGAGGAAAACATTCCGGAAGTTCCCGGATTCTTCACCCAGTTCTTTTGTCTGCTGGGGCGGCGCTGGCGCATCTTTTTCCGCGACCGTTCCCAGTTGGTTCTTCAATTGGTCATGGTGCTGCTGTTTCCCGTGCTGGTAGCCATGTTTACGGACAAGGGCTCCGGGCAAATCGTGGGGCTTTCCGCCACGCAGGATGTCCAGACTGTCCAGAAGGATATGGAAGCCCAGCAGCTGAACATGAAAACGGGGTCCGCCGTCTCCGGCATCATCATGTTTGAGGTGATTCTGCTGGGGCTGATGGGGTCCAACAATGCCGCCCGCGAGGTGGCCGGTGAACGCGCCGTCATGGAAAAGGAAAAGTATGCGGGCATGAGGCCTTCCGCCTACCTGGCGAGCAAGCTGTCCTATCTGAGCGTTCTGGTGCTGGTGCAATCCGTCTGGATGTTTGCCTTTGTGGATTTTTTCTGGGACCGTGGCGGCGGCCTGACGCATCTGATGTTCCTGATTTTGGCGAACGCCGCCATGACTTTTGTATGCCTGGGCATTTCCGCCCTGGCCCGGAGTGCGGACCAGGCTTCCCTGCTGAGCATTTATCTGGTGGGTTTCCAGCTTCCTCTCTCCGGAGCGGTGCTGGCGCTTCCGGAATATGCGGAGGGTTTCATACGGCCCTTCATTTCCGCGTACTGGGCGTGGTCCGGCAGCATCTCCGCCCTGAAGGACGACGTATATTACGCCGTCAAGAATGTGCTGGATACGGACCTGACGCCCTCCCTGGTTTGCTATATTGTTCTGGGCGTGCATGTTGCGTGCGGCATTGCGGCCGCCTACGCGGGAATCCGCCGTTCGCGCTGGGAGCTTTAATTTAATGCGTGCGCTTGCGGGAAGTACGTTATATACTTTTTCCATCAGAAATTATGGCGAGACGGCGTGCAGCAAAAAAGAAAAGTTCCTCATCATCCGCACTGGTTTTGACGGTCGGGGCGGCGGTTTTTGTGCTGGCCGTTATTGTGGGGGTTGTCATGTTCCGAGCCGGGGAGAAACCGCAGGCCGGGTCGGATATACCTCTGGACATTCTGGCGGCGAACGCCTCCCAGCTTTCCAATAACAACTATGCACTGGACGGAACGGTGATTGACCGTTTTCCGCGCGGCGAGTCCGAGCTTATTGCCTTCTTGTACAAAGACGCCTCCGGGCGTGAGTACATTATTCCCGTCTGTGTTTCCGCTGAGGCCAGGAACGGACTGAACATCAACCGGGACCAGCAATACAGGATAGAGTTCCAGGTGAAAGACGTCAATCCGAAGGTGCGCGGCGTGTGCGTAGCTACATCCATTCAGCCTAAATAAACAATCACCCTCATCCTATGAAATGCTGTTTTTTGATGACCCTGGCCTGCGCGGTTCCCGCGCTGGGGCAGATGATGTACAACCCTCCTGCAGCCGGCGGGGCGTCTACCGCATCCCCTGCCTCCCCTCCCGCCGTTCAGCCGAATGCCTACCAGCCTTCCAGGCAGGGGGACGCCAAGTCCCTGTACGGCAATGAGCTTCCTTTCCTGAACCCTCAGGACGGCACGGTGACCATCAACGGAACGACGTTGAATATGGGCAGTTTCCGGGAAATTGAAGCACGTTTCAACAAGTACCTGAGCCAGCCGGAGGAGAGCACGGAAGATGCGAAGGAATATCAGAAAATTTTTGAAAAGCTCCACGAAACGCTCTCCATGCGCAAGGAAAAACTGGTGGCGGATAATGTGGTGCGGCAGGTAGTGGACCTGTTGACCGCCGCTTCCAGCAACCCGCTGGACGGAGGCGTTTCCGACGCTCTCTGCCAGGCCATTTACACCGCGTGGCAGGCCAGGAGCAATGGAAAAAACAAGGGGAAGATGCTTGAGGCGGTGGAGAGGGAAATCCGCAGCAACGCCCAGAAGATGAGCCTGATGGAAAGCGGCGTGACGACGATTTCCGGTGCGCCCTCCGGCCAGAAGGGCGGGAAAAAGGGAACTTCCACCAATCATCCCGCCAAAAATAACCCCCGTTACAAATATCTGGAAAAGCGTGTAGTGGAGATGGAAGCCCGCAAGCTGAAGCTGGAAAGTGAACAGGTTCTGACGGTGACGGAAGCGAAGATTGTTTTTCAGTCTACGCTGGTTCAATTGTTTGCCCAGCGGCGTTTTGACCATGTTTCCATAGGCTGCGGCGTTTACAGCCGCCTGTTCAATGACGGGGATACCAAGCTGCGGCTGGATAAGAATTCCGATGCCGCCAAGATGTTCAGCGGTACGCTGGGCGCTCCTCCCACCGTCGCTATTCTGGACAACCTTTCCCGGGAACTGGCCCGTGACTCTGACCGGCACATGAAGGCCGTGAACAACCTGGTGGATTCCCATCATTACGTGGATGCGCTGGAACGGCTGAACGAAGCTCTCCTGATCGGGGAATTCATGCCTGCCGTGAATACGTTTCCGTATGAGAAGAAGCAAAAACTGTATGCCTTCAAACGGGACGTGGAAAAGTTGTTCGAGTTGATGAACGGCAAAGATTACGAAGAAGCCCTTTCCCTGGTGGAGAACCTTAAGAAGACTTCCAGGGATTTCAGTACGGGCCGTGCGGAGTCCGCTATCAGTGCCGCCGTATTCGCCAGTGACGCCTATATTTCCCAGGGGCAGGAAGCCCTGGCCAGGGGGGACCGCGCCAAATTGGAGGAATGCCTGAAAAGCGCCATTGAAATCTGGCCGAAGAATCCCCGTCTTCTTCCGCTGCGGAACGCCATGATGGCCGCAGGTCAGCAATCCCACGCTCTGGAGGATTTCAAGCGTTTCCACAAGAATAAGAATTATCGCCGCATTTTTGACAACCAGCATGAATTTGCCGTTCTGGTGAAGGATGATCCGGAGCTCCAGAAGCAGTTTGTGGAAGATCTGGGCAAAATGGCCGTTATTGAGCGTGCCCTGGGCGCAGCGCGCCAGCGTGAAGCCATGCAGGACGTATACGGCGCCTGGGAGGAGCTTCAACAGCTGCGTTCCAGGGACCAGGAACTGTTCATCAATGACCAGGAGCTGAATGCCCGGTATTTGGACCTGACGACAAAGGCAAGCACACTGGTAAATCTGCTGAATGATGCGGAAAAATGCAGGAATGCGGGAGAAGTGGGGTCTGCCCTGGGTAAATACATGGAAGCCAAAAGGCTGTATCTGTATTCCCGGTTTGCCAAGGAGGGAATTGAGTCCCTGCTGGAAGAAGTTCTTCCGTTGAACTAGGCGGGTGGATTCCGCCGGACGGCGCGCCTGCGGAGACGGAGTAATTGCTTTTCTTCCGGAACGGTGCCGTTATGCTACGGCTCATGAAGGCAGTATACCTGTGTTTGTGCATGCTGGCGGCGTTCTGTTTTCCGGCCGCGGCGCTCCCTGCGGATTGCAGCCAGGTGATTGTAGGTTCCGCGGACGGGTGGAATAGTTCCCATGTGCAGTTGAGCCTTTTGGAGAAGGGGCCGCGGGGCTGGGTGATGGTGAAGGGGCCGTTTCCGGCGCGTCTGGGAAAATCCGGTCTGGTCTGGGGCAGGGGCGTCAGCCTCCCTCCCGCCGGAGGGCCGGTGAAGAAGGAGGGGGACTTGCGCTCTCCCGCGGGAATTTTTGAACTGGGGGGCGTATATGGAACTGTTCCCGCGCCGCAGAAAAAGCGTTCCATGCCGTACCGCCGCATTACGCCGCGGGACATGTGGGTGGATGACCCTGCTTCTCCCCTGTATAACCAGCACTTTGTGCTGAAGCATGATCCCGTCACGCCTTGGGAGTTCAAGCAGCAGATGAAGCTGAATGATTACGCCCACAGTCTGAAACTGTTTATCCGGCATAATGCCGCAGACGGACGGCAGAAACCCGTGCCGGGTGCGGGTTCCTCCATTTTTTTCCATATCTGGCGCCGGGACGGAGGAGCCCCTACGGCCGGATGCACCGCGATGAGCGAGGAAAATTTGAGGGCCATGATTGCATGGCTGGATCCTTCCAGACACCCCCTTTATATTCTGCTCCCCGCCAGGGAATATTTGCGCCTGCGCAGAGCCTGGGGGCTGCCGTGATATTTTCAGAATCCGCCTTTGCAGGCAAGCCTGTTCCGCCGCCCCGGGACGGACAGGGGAGTGGTTTAAACCCTACGGATGGAAGGGCTGTTGGATGGTGCGGCTCCCGTGCCGTGCTGCACGTTCGTTGCTGCCTGGAGTTCCCTTTCCCGTAAATGCAGGAAGCCGGCCTTTGAAGAAAGGCCGGCTTCCGCATGGTAAAACGGTTATTGTTCCTGGGACTGGGGAGCGGGAGCTTCCGGCTGGAGCAGGGGAGTGGAGGTTTCCTTCACTTCCGCCATGGAATCCTGTTCTTCCCTGGGCACGCGGTCTTCGCGGGGCTGCCGGGGTTGTTCCTGGCGTTCATTGGCTCCGCTGACCAGCAGATTGCGGCCCATGAAAGGCTGGTTGTGGAGAATGTCCACGGAACGGATAGCGTCTTCCATCTTCTTCATTTCCACAAAAGCATACCCCTTGGATTTGTGGGTGCGGGGGTTGTAAATGATTTCCACGGAATTGACTTCCCCGATGCCCTTGAACACGTCCTCCAAGTCGCTTTCCGTAGCTTCATAGGAAAGATTGCCCACATAAAGCCGGCGGTTGGAGACGGGCTGTTTGGGTGCGGAAACGCGATCCTGCCTGTTGCGGGCTACGCGGGTGTTGGTTTTGGCGGCGGCTTTATCCCTGGCCGCATGCTTGTTATTCTTGGACGGACGAATGCCGAAGAGGCCCAGGAAACGCTGCCACAAGGAGAGTTTGGCGGGCGCTTCTTTTCTGTACTTGGGACGGTAACCGCTGGAATCGCGGCGGTCATTGCCATAGGAGCGTCCGCCCTTGTTGTAGCGGCGGCGGGCTCCCTGGCCCTGTCTTCCCTGTGTGTTGTGTTGTGACATACTTATATGCTAAGTTGGTGATTATGTTGGTGTCATGCCGGATTTATCGCTGTGTGCAGTAAATTCCATCCGGAGGATCGCCGGGACGTTCCGCTGCCATGAGAAAAGCCAGGAGTAAGGGGGCCCCATGCCCCGATCAACGGTCCATGCATGGTCTGATAGGGGGGCGATCAGGCTAGGCGCGTGACCAGTCCGGTCGATTGACGCGTATACCAATGCACAGGGAGCCGGATTCTTGCAAGCCGGTATCTCGTCATTTTAGGCTTTCCGCCCGCCCGGAGGCGGGAAGGCCGTCCGGGAGGCAGGCTTCCGTGCCGGGCATGGCTCAGAGTGAGCAAACAATTTGACAAAAAGACGAGGACGGAGCATTTTAAATGCCGACTAATCTACATATTCTCTCGATGCTGATTCAAAATGCAGACCGTACTACCTACGGGATTAATAAGATTGTTGTTTTCGTCCTTGCGTTCGTCGTCTTCTTCGTTGTCGGATTTGTGTCCTGGCAATGGGATGGGGTCGCTCCGGAACCGTGGCGTCTGCGGACGCTGGTGCTGACGCCGCTGACGATGTCTCTGCTGCTGTATGTGTGCTGTGACCAGTTCGGCGTTTACTACCGTTGCCAGACGCTCTGGGAAAGCATCCGGCGGTTTGTGGTGGCATATGCCTGTTTTGTGGTGTTAAGCGTGATGATATGGAAGTTCTTTGTTCCCTTCTCCGCGGATGTCGGTGTCCAGTCCCTGGCGTATCTGCTTACCTTCCTGGGTTCCCTCTGGCTGCGTATCAGCCGGTTCCGGGCGGAAAAAAGGCTGGTGGAGGAAGCCCCTACGCTGGTGGTGGGAACTCCGGACCATGTGAAAGAATTCCGCAGGACGCTGGAGAGCAATCATGTGGACTTCAGGAATGGGCTGCTGGTCATGGCGCCTGAAGAGGTGGACAGTGCGGTAGTCAGGAATTTGCTGATTAAGAACTGCGTCAGCAAGGTGGTGTTTCTGCCGGAGGAGGTGGATTCTTCCGTGGCGCGGTGCCTGGTGGAACTGTGCGGCAAGATGGGAGTCGATTTTTACGCGAGCATGGTGGTAAGCATGCCCGCCGTGCATAAAACCTATTTCGGCGTGATTGGAGGAACAAGAATGCTGGTGTACAAATCCACCCCCATTCCCTATACCACCTCCTGGCAGTTGAAGAAAATGCTGGACTGGACGGGAGCGCTGGCGCTTCTGGTGGGAACGTCACCCCTGTGGGTGCTGGCGGCTGTGGGAATCAAGCTGTCGGATCGCGGCCCGGTCTTTTACCGCCAGAAACGTTCCGGGCTGTACGGACGGGAGTTTGGCATGTGGAAATTCCGCACCATGTACCGGGACGCGGATAAAAGGCTGGATGAAGTGAAAGCCAAGTACGGCAATGACATGGACGGCCCCATCTTTAAGCTGGAGCACGACCCTCGCATTTTCTCCTTCGGGCGCTTCCTGCGCAAATTCAGCATCGACGAGCTTCCCCAGTTCATCAACGTGCTGAAAGGCGACATGTCGATCGTCGGTCCCCGTCCCCACATGCTCCAGCACACCGAGCAATACTCGAAACTCATCAACAAATATATGGTTCGCCACCTGATCAAACCCGGCATCACGGGATGGGCCCAGGTGACGGGATACCGCGGCGAGACCCACTCCCTGAGCCAGATGGAAGGCCGCGTACGCCGCGACATCTGGTACCTGGAAAACTGGTCGCTGCTGCTCGACATCCGCATCATCTTCATGACGGTATGGAATGCCCTGCGGCAGGATGAGAACGCATATTAATTTCATAAACCTATGAAAGGCATTATCTTGGCAGGTGGCAGCGGTACACGGTTGTACCCGATCACGAAGGGCGTCAGCAAGCAGCTGTTGCCTGTTTACGACAAGCCGATGGTCTACTACCCCTTATCGGCCTTGCTGCTGGCTGGCATCCGCGACATTCTCCTGATCTCTACGCCAGAGGATCTGGGCGGTTTCCGCCGTTTGCTGGGCAACGGCTCCGACTACGGGGTTCGTATCACGTATGCCGAGCAGCCGTCCCCGGACGGTCTTGCACAGGCATTCCTTATCGGCGAGGATTTCCTCGGCGACGACTCCGCGTGCCTCGTTCTTGGCGACAACATCTTCTACGGTTCCGGTTTCACGGGTCTTCTTCGCGAGGCCGTCCGCACGGCCGAGGAGGATGGCAAGGCCACGGTCTTCGGCTACCGCGTCGACGATCCGGGCCGCTACGGGGTCGCGGAGTTCGACGATGAGGGCAACTGCCTTTCGATCGAGGAGAAACCCGCCCATCCGAAGTCTAACTACGCAGTCGTGGGCCTGTACTTCTATCCGAACAAGGTCGTGGATGTGGCCAAGGGTATCCGGCCCTCGGCGCGCGGGGAGCTTGAGATCACGAGCGTCAACCAGTCGTTCCTGCAAAGCGGCGAGCTGAAGGTGCAGACGCTCCAGCGCGGCTTCGCGTGGCTGGACACGGGCACGCACGACTCGCTGGCCGAAGCCTCGATCTTCGTGGAGGTCATCGAGAAGCGTCAGGGACTTAAGATCGCCTGTCTGGAAGGCATCGCCTACCGCAACGGGTGGATCACGGCGGACAAGCTGCGCGCACTTGCCGAGCCGATGCTCAGGAACCAGTACGGACAATACCTTTTGAAACTCCTCGACGAAAAATAATCCCATGAAAGTTCTGCCAACCGCCATAGAGGGCGTTGTTATCCTAGAGCCGGAGGTTTTCGGCGACGCGCGGGGTTACTTCTTCGAGAGCTACTCGCAGCGCCGCTTCGACGCAGAGGTCCGTCCCGTGCGGTTCGTGCAGGACAACGAATCGCACTCACGCTACGGCGTGCTGCGGGGCCTCCATTTCCAGAAAGGGCGGTACTCCCAGTCGAAACTCGTCCGCGTGGTCCGGGGCCGCGTGCTCGACGTCGCGGTGGATATCCGCCGCGGCTCCCCCACGTTCGGCCGCCACGTGGCGGTGGAGCTGACGGAAGACAACAAGCGTCAGTTCTTCATCCCGCGGGGCTTCGCGCACGGCTTCGCCGTGCTGAGCGATGAAGCGACGTTC
>OHCS01001327.1_pt1 | contig 10806 bp, 10 predicted proteins | sample 1566741 | NCBI WGS metagenome assembly OHCS01 (sample SAMEA3879604, study PRJEB24766) | human gut metagenome | biome: human-associated habitat; feature: feces | place: USA | collected 1985/1987 | reverse complement strand
TACGTGTCCGCCCGCAGAATAGACTGCACTCAGGTGAGGACGGGCGGACACACAGGTCCGCCCCTACGGTCGGAACCCCCACCCCGCCGAGCGGTTCACCCGAAGAGATGTCGACCGAGCTTCCGAAACGAGAAAAAACTTCGCATTTTACTTGCAGATGAACTTAGAAAGCAGCGGGTTACTCGTCTGTACGAGACGCTTAGCTACTACTTCTTTTGATCCTCTAGGCGACTCTGCAGTGCGTACATCTCGTCGCGTAGGCGTGCAGCCTCGACGAAGTTAAGCTCTTTGGCAGCAGCATACATCTGCTTGCGTACCTGCTCGATCAGGTCTGGGAGCTTGTCCTGAGTGAGGTACTCAGCGACAGGTGAGGCGACAGCTATCTGATCCTCGACATAAGCTTCGGCTTGTGCCGAGGATTTTGTTGTTACATAGCCCTCCTGCGAGAGCGCATTTGTTCGTTTGCTCACCACCTGCGTCGGGGTGATGTTATGCGCCTCATTGTAGGCTATCTGCTTAGTTCGGCGGCGGTTGGTCTCGTCGATGGTCGTCTGCATACTATCGGTGATGCTATCCGCATAGAAGATGACCAGCCCGTGCACATTGCGGGCAGCACGTCCCGCCGTCTGCGTGAGCGAGCGATGCGAGCGGAGGAAGCCCTCCTTGTCCGCATCGAGGATCGCTACGAGCGAGACCTCGGGAAAGTCCAACCCCTCACGAAGGAGGTTGACCCCGACCAAGACATCGTAAGCCCCCTCACGCAGGCTGTCCATAATCTGTATACGCTCTAGCGTGTCCACATCGCTGTGTATGTAGGCGCACTTGACGCCCGCTCGTATGAGGTAGTCGCTCAGCTCCTCCGCCATACGCTTTGTCAGGGTCGTGACGAGTGTCCGCTCGTTGCGCTCCGTGCGTATGACGATCTCCTCCATCAGGTCGTCCACCTGATGCTCCGTGGGGCGTATCTCGATAGGCGGGTCTAGTAGTCCCGTGGGACGTATCACCTGCTCGACCACCACGCCCTCGCTCATATTGAGCTCGTAGTCAGCTGGCGTGGCGCTGACATAGATCACTTGGTTGGTCAGATTGACAAACTCGCCAAACTCCAAGGGTCTATTGTCCAAAGCCGCTGGCAGACGAAAGCCATACTCCACCAAGGTGGTCTTGCGCGCCTTGTCTCCGCCATACATAGCGCGTATCTGCGGTATCGATACGTGGCTCTCGTCAATGACTAGGAGGTAGTCATCGGGGAAGTAGTCCATCAGGCAGAAGGGTCGCTCGCCTGGCTTGCGACCATCGAAGTAGCGCGAGTAGTTCTCAATGCCCGAGCAGTAGCCCACCGCCTTGATCATCTCCAGGTCGTAGGAGACCCGCTCGTAGAGGCGCTTCGCCTCAAAGAGATGTCCCTCACGCTCCAGCTCTGCCGTGCGGTCGCCTAGATCTTTTTTGATCTCGACGATCGCACGCTGCGTCTGTTCCTCCGTTGTTACAAAGAGGTTGGCCGGGTAGATGCGTAGGCTATCCAGCGTCCCCTGGCTCTCAGCCGAGACTGGATCGATGATAGTGATCCGATCGATCTCGTCATCCCACAGCTCGATGCGGTAGGCAACCCCCTCGAAGGACTCAATGGCGGGAAAGATGTCGATCGTATCCCCCTTCACCCTAAAGGAGCCACTCACGAAGTCCGCCTTGTTATTGACGTAGTAAGACTCCGCTAGACGTCGCATCAGTGCGTCCCGCTCGATCTGCATGCCCACCTCCAGCTTGATGATCTTATTCTCAAAGTCATTCGGATTGGCCATACCATAGATGCAGGAGACCGAGGCGACCACAATCACATCGCGACGACCCGAGAGGAGCGAGGCGGTAGCACGTAGTCGTAGCTTGTCCAGCTCCGCATTGATCGCCATGTCCTTCTCTATATAGGTATCTGTATTGATCAGATAAGCCTCTGGCTGGTAATAGTCATAGTAAGAGACAAAGTACTCTACCGCATTGTTGGGGAAGAAAGCCTTAAACTCACTGTACAGCTGTGCCGCCAACGTCTTGTTGTGGCTAATGACCAGTGTCGGTCTGTCCACCTGCTGTATCACATTGGCGATCGTAAAGGTCTTGCCCGAGCCCGTCACACCGAGGAGCGTCTGATGAGGCAACCCATCACGCACTCCCTGCGAGAGCTGAGCAATAGCCTCTGGCTGGTCGCCCGTCGGCTTATACTTCGAGGTTAGTTGGAAGGACATGTAGCCTGCTTTGTTCTTCTATTGCAGTTAGTTTGGCTGTCCGTGCTTTTGCTTGCTCTCTATGTACTTATTGTCGAGCGCCCAGGTGAGCCGTGGCTCCAGCTTCATCGCCTTGCGATACCACGCCTCCGCCTGCGTCTGCTCCCCGACACCTACGTAGCACTCGGCAATCTGTACGACGAGGTTCAGGTAGAGCCACGACCCCTTGCTCTTGCCCTGCGAAACCATCGCACGCTCTGCACGAAGTAGGTAGTCGATAGCATCTCGCTTAGCATCTCCCTTGAAGAAGGCCGAAGCGAAGTACTGCGCATTGCCTCGCTGTATGAGACCAATAGCGTTTTGCTTGTCCAAAGCAATCGATCGATTCATTAGACTGATGCACTTATTGCCCACCAGTGGAGCGCGTAGCCACGAGACACCGACACGATAGCTGTAGTAAGCCGATAGGTAGGCGGTCATCTCGGCCTCCTTGTAGTCACACTCTAGGAGGTAGTCCACATGCGCTTTGTAGCGCTTGAGGTACTGCTCCGCCTCATTGTTTCTGTCGCGCAGGATGCACTCAGCGATGTAGCCGTACTCATACTCCACCAGCTCGGCAATACGTGCATAGCTCTTGTTAGGCTCAGCGTGCATACGGTCTACGACCCGCTTCCAGCTATTGATGTCACGCTTTACATACGCCTCGTAGACCTGCTGTCGGTCAGAGGCTACCATACTACTAGCCCCCACGCCGAGGAGGAGTACGAAGAGTAAAAGTTTAGTTATCCGTTTCTGTTTCATACGATCACAGTTTGTCTAATAGTCAACGAAACCTATCCCACAGTGCGGGATAGCTGGAGAGGCTCCCGAAGAGCCGTCTGGTCTCCTTCATATCTCCAAAGATACAAAACTCCAGCGAAGCCACAACACCCCACCCGACTCTTTGATCCCGCAAATCTCACGTGTGGCGACCGTTGTATTAAAGCGAGACCGCCCCCTGTAGGGACGCACGACCTGTGCGTCCGTCCCCGTTAAAACCATGATGCTGTAACCTTTGACACAACGGACGCTCCGACGGCCTGCGCCCCTACAACTTTGCTACCTATGGCATCTGGCATAGAGCCTCCGTTTCTTGTCTAAGAGGAGTACTCTGTGAAGCCCCCATGGTGTGGATAATCTGCGTGAGAGACCATCCCATACAGATGGAACGAAAATATCCCACCTGCGTTGGGACGAAAATCTCCCAAGGGAGGGATTTCAAGATCCCCACGGAGGGACGAAAGGATCCCCACGGAGGGAATAAAAAATAGCCACGTGGAGACTTGTGACTCTCCACGTGGCTATGCGATTGTGTCTGGGGTGCTTATTATTGGGGCATCTTGTAGCCGAGCTTCTCTTTGTACTGCTGTATGAGTGCTTTGTACTGTGGTTTGTCTCGTAGGGCGGCGAGGTCGTCGTCCAGCTCGATGAGTGAAAAGCTGTTGAATCCCTTTTCGAAGGCGATGCGTAGGTTGTCCAGCGCTTGCTCTGTCTTACCCATTCGACCATAGACCCCTGAGATGCTGTAGTAGAGCTCGGCACTGTCGGGATCCTCCTCGATACACTTAGCAATGGTCGCAAGGGCTTGCTCCTGCTCGCCGAGAGACTGGTAAGCATATGCCATGGAGATGTCTATCACATCGTGCTCCTGTAGGATTTCGATCTCCTTGCGATAGTCGGCCGTGGCGGCATCCTTGCGTCCCAATGCTGTGTAGCGGTCAGCTCGCTTGATGTAAGCAAAGAGGTAGGTGTCGTTTAGCTCGATGGCCTTGGAGTAGTCATCGATGGCTCCCTGGAGGTCCTGGAGCTTACTCTTGATCTGAGCACGCTGATAGTAGCCATCAGGGTCATCAGGTATGAAGGAAATATACTTATTCGACTCTGCGAGAGCTCTTTGGAAATTGCCATCCTCAAAGAGCATCTGCGCCTTGCCGTAAATGTAGGTGTAGTCCGTAGGGTCTAGCGAGATAGCTTCGTCGATATACTTGAGTGCCGAGCTGTAGTCGCCTATCATCTGATAGGCAGTCGCTATGTGGCTGGCTACGAAATCGGTTAGCTCTTGTCGCTCTGTAACTTGCTGGTAGTACTCCAGTGCCCCTTTGTCATCTCCGATATTTTGATGAGCCATGCCGATAATGAAGAGGTACCCTCCCGTTTTGCTCACGGACTCTACAGCCTTGAGCTTAGCTTCGAGGGTAGGCATTGCCTGAGCTGCGATGATATTGAGGAGGGTATAGGTGTCTTCGTTTGCAAGGCTGTTTGCAATGGCATAGATAATGTCATCCATCGCCTCATCGTAGTGCTCTAGCTGGATGTAGACATTAGTTCTCAGATAGTAGAAAACGCCTTCGTCTGGAGCAATCTTAATAGCTTCGTTCAGGACCTGTATAGCATCCTCCTGCCTCTCTTGTAGCATCGCAATCACGGCCAATCCGAGATAGCCCATTGGGTTCTTAGGATCGAGCGAAGCAACCTTACGCATATCCACCTCAGCGAGGTCGTACTGCTCCATAGAGCCATAGAGATTTCCACGCTTTAAGTATAGATCGGGCGTGTCGGGAGCATCCTTGATAGCAGAGTGCAGGTCCATAAGTGCCTTGACACCATCATCAAGGTCTGTATAGATATCAGAGCGTAGGCTGTAGACCATAGCTCTACGTGCAGGCTTCGCCTGTAGGAGGGTGATTGCCTTGGTAGCAGCCTCTAGAGCTTGCTCGGGCTTGCGCTGCATACGGTAGATGGCGGCGACGTAAGCCCAAGCGACACCATTGTTAGGCTCGCTCTGGAGTGCCTTCTGGAGGTGCTCGAGGAACGCTGTCTGATCCTCTGGCTCGGACATAATGATTCCTAGGGTATCCTGGAGGTCGGGTGAGAATGTGTCAAAGGTTCGCTCCAAGGTGGGCAAGTCTTGCGCAGAGAGGTCTGTCGCGTCCTGCACCTGAGCGGACAGCGTAGTGGCTAAGCAGACGAGGCTTAGCAATAGAGCCATGATTCGCTTCATCGTGTTGAGTGAGTTGTTATTTGTTACTACAAATGTAGCTATTTCTTTCGAGAGATGAGCGTGTTACTACTTCCAAAATATCACAAGATGAGGTAGATGGCAACGGCAACGGGGAGGTGCCCCTCGATGGTGTAGCGGACGCGGGAGTCGTAGTCGTACCGCTTGTCACTGCTGTAGATGCGAGGACCGTCCCAGGTGGCGATGACTCGTGAGTCGTAGTCGTATCGCTTGTCGCCACTGTAGACACGTGTGCCGTCCCAGGTGGCGATGACTCGTGAATTGTAGTCGTATCGCTTGTCCCCGCTGTAGAGGCGTGTGCCGTCCCACGTGGCGATGACTTGTGAGTCGTAGTCGTACCGCTTGTCGCCACTGTAGAGGCGTGTGCCGTCCCACGTGGCGATGACTCGTGAATTGTAGTCGTATCGCTTGTCTCCGCTGTAGAGGCGTGTGCCGTCCCACGTGGCAATAACCTGTGAGTCGTAGTCGTACCGCTTATCTCCGCTATAGATATAGGTCTGAGCAGAGAGGGTGAGGAGACTGCTGAGGAGTAGGGTGAGGAGTAAGAGGGCTCGTCTCATATTATTATGGAGTGCTTGCTGGGGTTAGTAATGTCTGAGCTCGTCTTTGTTAAAGCGGAAGACTGAGATCTGTATTGCCTCGTCTCCCTCATTGAGTATAAACCACGGGTTACGCAGTGGGTTGGGATTGCGCACGAGGTGCTTCTCACGAGCGGGGGTATTGCCCTCGAGGCACATGATCGCCACTTTGCCTGATCTGCTCCGTGCCACATCGACTACCATAATGGCGTGCCCATACTTGCGCCCTGAACGTGCTGGGTAGACGAGCACATCGCCTGGCATCACATCTTGGATAGCACGGGGCTTGGTCTCTTGATAGAGCGAGAAGGTACTGCAAGCACCATAGACGCCTCGCATATAACGCTCGAAGGCACTACGAGACGCTCCGCCAGAGTAGCGCATCGTCTTGCCATGGACATTGCGAAAGCTGATCTCTCGGTAGCGTCCCTTCTGCCAAAGGTACTCAGCCCGCAGACGCATAGTCACATCGGCACACTGCTCATCGTTGCTGAGGATATCCTGGTCGATCACCGCAGTAGAGAGAAACTGCAAGCGCGCATCGCCCCCTGTGTATAGCTGCACCCTAGCACCACGCGGCTTCAAGGGTAGGGCGCGTAGATAAGCCGTGTAGCTCCCCGCGGGAGCCTCCACACGGGTGTAGCCTATAGGTGTGGCTATGTCGCCAATAGTCTGAGCGCCCCACGGATTGCTCGTGCGCATAGAGCGCCATAGCCATACTCCGCACAGCAACATCACCAGAGCAATAGCCCCGATGACCAGCAGCGTTATCCTTTTTCGTCTCGTCATAAGGACGGGCCTCTAATCGTTTTGTTTAGACTTTCGCTTATGGGAGGGTTTTGGGTCGGTGCGTTGCGTGGCGCGGTGTATTTGGTAGGCGTTGAGGAGGTTTTGCCAGATAGAGTAGGCGGCCATAGCAACGGACGAGAGCGGGTTGAGGTAGCTCTGCGCTAGCCAGATGGCGATGGTTGAGTTTTTCTGTCCTAAGCTCTGCCCGAGGGTGATGCTCTCGCCGAGAACTCGCTTGCTGAGCCACTTGCCGAGGGCAAACTGAACGATGCAGGCGATTAGCCCCATGACGCCTAGCAGGATCATCGTCGGAATCATCTCCCGTGGCTCCTGTGCGATGAAGTGTACCGTATTGGCCATGATGAGTGAGAGACAGAGGAGCCAAACCCAGAAGCTGGCTGAGGGGATCTTCGTGAGTACCTGATAGACGGGCTTGACGCCGTAGCGGACCGCCCAAGCGAGGAGTAGGGGCAGTGTGATGACGGGTAGCACACGGTAGAAGATCTGCACGAAGGTGGCTCCGTAGTCCATCGCTCCACTGCCGAAGAAGCCTAGCAGGAGCGGTGCTAAGGCGATGACTCCTACACTGGTGAGCAGGACGTAGGTGGTGCCGAGGGCTACATTGCCCCCGAGGAAGCCGATGACCACGGGCGATGCGGAGGCTGCGGGGCAGAAGAAGCAGATCATGAGTCCCTCGGCGAGAAGCTTGCTCTCGGAGATGCCCGAGTAGCGCACCAGTAGGTAGCCACCCACAGCTAGCACGATCTGTATGAGCTGTAGGTAAAAGTGGATCGGTCGTATGCGCAGATCTCTAGGGGTGAGCTTGAGAAAGCTAAAGAAGAGCATCAGCATCAGCATATAGGGGATGGCGGGACTCAGCGTGGAGAGCGGGCGATAGCCCACGATGCCGATCAGTATGGAGAGGGGGAGACCATAGTCTTTCAGTCGGCGCATGAAGCGTCCTCGTAGGTCTGCTATATTGTAGTGTCTTGTCATAGGGGAGTGGTATGATTGGCTAAAACCGCCTGGGCATTGCGGAGGAGGTCTTCGTAGGCGCATCGTCGCATCGAGGAGCCTATCGTTAAGGTTTCGTAGAGCTGTGGAGTAAAGCTGGCCAGCTGTTCATAAGTTAGCTGTGCAATGGCGGGGCGGATCATAAAGTCTGGTTCGTCGTGCGGTGCGCAGTGCGCATTGTGCGGACAAACCGTCTGGCAGACATCACAACCGAAGAGTCGGTTGCCTAGACGCTCAGCAACGCCTTCGGGCCATACACCTCGATGCTCGATCGTTAGGTAGCTCAGGCAGCGATCAGCTAGAAAAGTGCCGTCTGCCTGCAATGCTCCTCCAGGACAACTGTCGATACATCTCTGACAGTGACCACAGTAGCTGCGATCTATCGCAGCACCATACTCTAGCGGTAGGGATACGACGAGGAATCCATAGATAAAGAATGTGCCTAGACGAGGTATGATCATCATCTTCGAGCGACCCTGATAGGCTAGTCCGCTCTGCATAATCCAGTAACGCTCTAGTAGCGGAGCCGTGTCGCAGCAGACACGGCCCGTGGCGCTTTGGTCAACTTCAAACTGGATGAATGCGAGGAGACGCTCGAGCTTTTTGCGCACCACCTTGTGGTAGTCGCGTCCGTAGGCGTAGTAAGCTACTTGAGGTGCTTCTAGTGGCTGCTTGACAGGCGGATAATAGCTCTGCGCCACAACGATGATCGACTTAGCTTCGGGGAGTAATTTGCGTGGATCCGACCGCACATCATCGTAACGCTGCAGGTAGTCTAGACCAGCGTAAGCGTCTCCCGTGATGGTCTGCTGATAAGCTTGCCACACCTCTTGTGGAACCGCCTCGGCTGGGGCTAAGCCTACGGCACTCAAGCGTAGCTCATCGTGTGCATAGCGCACGATCAGCTCCGTAGGCGACAGCGACTGATCGGTCATCTCCTTCCAGAGGCATGTAGCGCCTCGGCACCCGCTTCAAGACGCTGGAGGTGGCAGACGAGGAGCTTGCCCTCATCGTCTCGTAGGTGCATACCATTGCCCAGACAGTACTTCCAGCTCTTGCAGTCGGCACAGGGACCAGTCTTAGCCCACGAGCGATCCCGATAACTCTCGAAGCGCTCCTCCCACACTTGCCACAGGTCGTCGTGATGTACGTTGCCCTGCTTGTGGTCAAAGCGAATACTCGGGCAGGCGCTGATAGAGCCGTCGCATAGGATAGAGGCTATGTTTACGCCAGCACGGCATTGGTAAAACTGCTGACGCGTACGCCCCTCGAAGGCTCCTAGATAGCCCTCACAGCCATACTGCGCCTCGATCTCTCCCGCCTCATTCGTCTCGATGATAAACTGCATCATCTGGTAGTACTGACTGTCGGAGAGCTGGAGCTGCGTATTCTCCGCAGCACGCCCCACAGGGAAGATCGAAAAGAGTCGCCAACGCTTCACACCCGCATCGACCAGTTGCTGACGAAAGGCGGGGAGCGTGTCAAAGTTCATCGGATTGACACAAGTCACCACGTCCCAGACCAAGTCTTCGGCCTGCGTGAGTAGTTGTATTGCTCGCCAAGCTCGCTCGTAGCTGAGCGGATGTCCTCGCAGAGCGTTGTGCGCCTCGGCAAAGCCATCTAGACTCACCGTCGCTGTGTGTAGTCCGGCACGGCGCAAGCTATCCAAGCGCTGCGCGTCGAGTAGCATACCATTGGTCACGATGCCCCAAGGGTAGCCACGACGGTAGAGGGCTAGCCCCGCCTCCTCGATGTCCTTCCGCACGAGCGCCTCGCCACCCGTGAAGATGACCAGTAGCTTGTTGGGATCGACGTGAGGAGTCAGCCCATCAATAATCTGTATGAAGTCAGCGACCGACAGTTCGTCGACACCACTCTCCACGCGACAGTCGCTACCGCAATGCCCGCAGTGCAAGTTGCAACGTAGCGTACACTCCCAGAAGAGCGTCGTCATCGGGTGCCGACGCACATTCTCCGCCTGCAAGATACGATGCAGGTCGAGGGCGATGCGCTGCTTGAAGGCAGGACGTAGGAGCGTCTGCCCGACGGACTTCTGCTTGCTTAGTTTCATTGATGGGATCACAAGGTCTGACTTACTGCTGCTCCTCGGGCTCTACTATCTGCTTAGGCTCGAACATCGTCGTAGGCGTGCCATACATCACCATGCCCATGCCGTCTGGCCTAGGTCTAGGCTTGACGAGCGTAGTCGTATCAGGCTGCTCTGCCTTGTCGCCTTCGCTCGTCCTTTGCGTCGTGCGTGTCTTACAGCTGGAGAAGCCTAAGCAGCCAATCAGTGCGAGTAGCGTACCAACGATGAGGTTGGAGAAGATATTTGAGAGTGTTCGCTTCATAATATAATAAGAGTGACGGGTCAGTGGTCTGTCCCGACTACTTACGCTCCACTTGGATCTCTATCTCCTTCTCGACCTTGCCGTTGTTCCAGTTGCCAGAGCCCTTGCTGACGAAGTCGCTCTCCTTGACCTCTACGGTGACCTGCTTGTCTGTGACGACGCCATTCTTTTCGCCATCGATGTCCTTCACCTCTAGGACTACTTGGTGATCCTTGCGGAAGCCTACGTAGCTACCATCTAGCTCCGCATTGCCCTGTGCATCGGTGAGTTCCTTTTCGTCTCCATGGCTTACGGGTAGGTCTACCTGAAGACCCTCGACAGGCTTAGCGTCTTGGTCAGTAACACGTACCTTAAACTCATAGTCGACTGTGGGCGTGCCGTACTCAGCCATTCCGCCTCCTAGGGACTCTGTGCAACTAGCGAATCCCAGCCAGCCCAGTAGGAGTGAGGCTCCTGCCGAGAGGAGCGAGCGTACGGATAGATAAACTCTTTTCATATTGTGGTCACTTTGATACTACAGCAAATGTAGTACAAAAAAATGAGACTGCCACGACATCACGCGCACAGCCAGCAGACCCCTTCACAAGGGGAGCTAGAGACGATGGTATTAGCAATCATAAAAAAGGGGCTGTCAGTACGACAGCCCCTTCTCATTAACCTTAAAATCTAACACCATGAAAAACACAATGCAAAGGTAAGACTTATTCTTCACATACGCAACACACTATCGTAATCGAGATGAAACGCACATTCCAGTGTCAAGTGCAACACACTTACAAATGTAGGAAAAAAACTTC
>OHCS01001324.1_pt1 | contig 10814 bp, 7 predicted proteins | sample 1566741 | NCBI WGS metagenome assembly OHCS01 (sample SAMEA3879604, study PRJEB24766) | human gut metagenome | biome: human-associated habitat; feature: feces | place: USA | collected 1985/1987 | reverse complement strand
CCGCCGGTTTTTCCTCCGCCTCGGGGCTTACGAGGTTTGATCGCAGGAAGAAGGTGCGCAGCGCGGCGGAGAGTTTTTTGCCGGTCGTGATCAGCTGTGCCGCGTCTTCGAGCCAGAATATGCGGATACCGGCCTCCTCTATCGCCTGTGAGAGCGCCTCTAATTTTCCGAGTTCGATAAACCTGCGCGACGAAACGACCGTCCTGATGCTGGCGGTACGGCAGCAGTTGACAAGTGAGCGGGGCCCGAGGGAGAAGTTCAGCATAGCCGGCACCTTGCCGATTTTTTGCAGCGCGTACATCGAAATGACGCCACCGAGCGAGGTCGGCAGCAGTACGCCGATATTGTCGCCCTCAAGGTTCTGCCGGCGCAGCGCCTCCTCTATCAGGAGGATGCGCGTAATAAAGCCGTTGTAGGTGACGGGCTTGGCTCCGGCGTCGCTGAATATCCGCACGTTGCCGCCGAATTCCCGGCGAGCGTCGAGCAGGATGTCCCAGAAGGGCTTCCGCTTCCGGCGTGCCGCGAGTGATGCCTCGTCCATGATGCGCTCCAGCGCCCGTCCGGCGGCGGCGTTACGCTTGGACCCCGTCAGTCCCTCGGGGATATTGAGATTCTGAACGGGAAAAACGGTTATCGTCACCTCGGAGAAGAAGCGTACCCCGCGTTTGTGCTGGATGCGTGAGAAGGGCGTACGCTCCGTTCCCTTGATATGTATCGGCAGGATCTTTGCCTTGGTGTGGTCGGCGATCATCGCGACCCCCTGTGAAACCTTCATCGGGTTGCCGATGGTGGTGGGCTGCAGTTCGGGAAAGATGACGCAGCGTCCGCCGTTTTTCAACAGGTTAAGGAAATATTTGAGCGAGAGCGGAGCGTCCGCGTCCAGTATATGAGTGTCGGCTATCGGCAGAAATAGCCCCGCGAAGCGTTTTTTCGTCAAACGCCGCTCAATGGCGAACGGGACCTTCTCCGGCAAAAAAGCGGCAAGAATCAGCGGATCGATGAACGAAACGTAATTTGGCGCGATGAGAACGCCCTCACCAGCATTTTCCCAGTTCTCCCAGCCCTTTACCTTTACCCGGAAGAAAAGGCGCAGTATAAGTTTTACAATGAGTCGACGCAAAGAGACCCCTCCGATGGCTCCGCAAAAATAGTGGAAGCGCAAGTCTGGTATGATATACAGATTATATCATGATACGACTGGATTCCGTGGTTTTTATTTTACTTTATAAAGAATTAGGATACAATAAATATATCATAGATATATACATAAATGAAAGAAAGGGTGGTAATGATGGAGAAGAAAGATAAGGTTTTTCTTATCGGTGCCGGAGACCACGCAAAAGTAGTGCTCTCGACGCTCGAAGCCTGCGGCGTGGAGTGCGCGGGTATCTACGACGATAACCCGGAGCTGTGGGGAAGGACGCTCTGGTGTCTTCCCATCATAGGCCCGGTGTCGGAGATGCCCGACACGCCGGATACGATGGCCGTCATCGCGATCGGCTCGAATGTGGTCCGCCGCAGGATACGCGAACGGTTCAGGGAGGCCTGCTGGCCGGTATTCGTTCATCCGATGGGGATCGTCCACAGCTCGGTACGTCTGGGAGAGGGGACGGTTGTCTTCGCCGGATGTATCATCGAATCCGACGCAGTGATCGGCAAACAGAGCATCATCAACTCCGGCTGCTTTATCGGCCATGACAGCAGGATCGGCGACTTCTGTCACATGGCGCCGAAGAGCGCCATTGCGGACAGCGTCACGCTGGGCAACGGCGTATTCCTGGGGCTGGGTTCCATGGTGCGTCCCTACACGACGATACTTGACGACGTGACGGTCGGCATGGGCAGCTCCGTCGTAAAAAAGCTCGGGCCGGGCGGCACCTATGTCGGTACGCCGGCAAAAAGGATCATGACGCCGGTCATTGATAAAGATTGAGGTTTATGTATATCTGAAATATTCGCCTCGCAGCGGGAATAGATTTGCATAAATGATCGGCTGGGAGGCTGTGTCCTATCTTGGGTCGGCCTCCCAGCCGTTTTGTGCGTATATTAAATATTTTCTTTGCCGGACCTGTCAAGTGACCGTCGGCACGCATCCAGCATGTCGGCGATTATCTCGCGGTCGGCGCCGGAGAACGCGGAGGCGCTGTCGATACTGTACCAGACCCTTCCCAGCATCGTCGTGATCTCCGGGACCGTCAGAGGACGCATCTTTTCATCGGATGCCGTACCGGAGGAGAGGCGCGCCGCATCTTCGGGGGCCGACAGAGCCTCCGCGTCAAGCCAATAGGCCAATCCCCGTCCCGAACGCTCCACGATCTGGATCAATATCCGATAGGACGGCTCCTTTTTGCCGCGCTCCAGCTCGCTATAGTACGCGGGAGATATATCCAAAATCTCCGATACCTTAGCCTGCGACCTGTCTCCCCTATATTCCCGCAATAACACTGCAAATGATTTAGCCATGTAATAGACATTAAACAGTCATAACGAAAGAATCAATATAAATAAGCGTACATATGATATGTTATAGCGTTGATTTATACGCGATAGCGGATATAATATTGGCATATTCATATCACATTCTGCGGAGGGAAAATCATGAAAAAATTATTGGCCAAAATCGCGGTCGTCTCGCTGACGCTGTCGCTGCTGGGGGCGCCGTCTTATGCGGCGGCGAAGAGTATCGAGCTTAAATTAAGCCACGCAACGCCCAGGAGCAGCACCTGGCACCAGGGCGCAGAAAAATTTGCGAGCATAATAAAGGAAAAGACCTCGGCAAAATATGATATTAAGATATACCCAAGCGACGAGCTCTCCGGCGGAAATCAGGTGGCGGGAATAGAACTGCTGCAGACCGGTGTTACCGATATCCATATGCAGGACGCCCTCGTCTGGTCCGCGATAGCGAAGAAGAGCATCCTGCCCTGTTTCCCCTGGCTGCTGCCAACCTATAAGGATGTCGACGCGGCGATGCGGGGCGAGGGCGGAAAGGCCATGAAAAAGGTCATCAACGAAGTGGGTGTCGTCTGTCTCGCGATCGGTGAGAACGGCTACCGTCAGGTGGTCAATAACCGCAATCCCATCCAAAAGCCGGCCGACATGAAGGGGCTCAAGATTCGCGTGCCGGGAAGCAACGTGCATGTCAACCTGCTCAAATATATCGGGGCCGATCCCATAACGATGAACAAGTCGGAGGTTTATACCTCGCTGCAGCAGGGTACGATAGACGCCTGCGAAAATACGATCGACCTGCTGTTTACTCAGAATACGCTCGAGGTGGTCAAATTTATCTCGCTCTGGAATTATTCCTACGACCCGATCTATTTCTCCGTGAGCACGGAGCTTTGGGAGCGGCTCTCCGCGGAGGAAAAGAAGATATTCCAGGAGGCCGCCACGGAGGCGATGGCGTATCAGGTCAAGGTCACGCGAGAAAAGGACCTGCAGCTTCGTAAACGCCTTGGCGAGTATAAGGTGAAGGTTGTAAGCGAACTCTCCCCCGAAGGGCTCCAGGCTTTCAAAAAGGCGGTAGCCCCGATATACAAGGACTACAAGAAGGAATTTGGCGAAGAGATATTCAAGCAGTTCGGCTATAAATTCTAGTCCGTTCAAGTGGGGCGGCCTCTGCCTTACGGCTGAGCGCCGCCCTCTATTTATATGATATGGGGGCGATAGAAGCATATGAAAAAGATAGAATTCCTGTTAAGTAAATTTGAAGAGATAATCATGGTGGCCGGCGGCCTGCTGATGGTCTTTATGAACTTCGCAAATGTGGTCTGCCGCTACCTTTTGCCGACCACGCCCTTTTCATATACGGAGGAGCTTGTGGTCCTGCTCTTCGTATGGGTGAGCATGTTTGGAATCTCGTACGCTTATAGACGACGGGCGCATACGCTTCTTACGATCTTATCAGACAATATCCCGGGAAAGTTCCAGATAATAATCGTCGTTATCTCGATGTGCGCCTCGATGCTTCTGATGTTTCTTATCGCGAAGACCGGCTACGGCATGGTGATGAATCAGCTCAAATACAATCAGATACTGCCGGGGATGAAGATACCGGTCGCCGTGATGGGATGGGCCGTCCCGCTGGGCGCGGCGGCGTTGCTGAGCGCGGCCGCGTCGGGATGCGAAGAGATCCGGACGCTGATGGCGGGCGAAAGAGAGGAGATATGACATAATGACTGGCTTGATACTGATAGGTGTATTCTTTTCCCTTCTTATCCTGAGAGTGCCGGTGGCCGCCTCTATGGGGCTGGCGGCCTTTGCCGGCATCGTGCAGATGGGATATAAGATATCGGTCTTTCCCACAGTCTTCTATGCGGCGATCGCCAAGTACACGATGCTGGCGATTCCCTTTTTCATCCTCGCGGGGGTGATAATGGACCACGCAGGGATATCAAAGAGGCTGATCAATCTGGCAAATGCCTGCGTGGGGCATCGCCGGGGAGGCCTGGCGGTCGTCACGGTGATCGTCGCCTGCTTCTTCGCGGCCATTTCCGGTTCGGGGCCGGCGACCGTCGCCGCCATCGGAGGCGTTCTTATTCCCGCGATGTCCAAGCAGGGATATGATAAAAATTTCGCGACGGCGCTGGTCGCCTCCTCCGGTGGTATTGGCATGATAATCCCGCCGAGCATCCCCTTCGTCGTCTACGGCGTCCTCACCGGCACCTCCGTCAGCGACCTCTTTATCGCCGGCGTCATCCCCGGCGTGACGATCGGGCTCGCGCTGATGGCCGTCGCATATGTCATCAGCAAAAAAGAGGGCTACCCGCGCATGTCCGGCCTGCCGACATTCAAGCATGTCGTAAAAACCTTCGCCGGCTCCATCTGGGCGCTCTTTGTCCCGATAATAATCCTCGGCGGCATCTACGGCGGCATCTTCACACCGACGGAATCGGCCGTCGTCGCGACGGTCTACGCGCTCTTCGTCGGCAAGTTTATCTATAAAGAGCTCAACTACGAGGTGACGATGACCGCCTTTAAAGACGCCGTCCTCGTCATTGGCGCAACGCTCTTCATGGTCGGCCTCGCAACCTCTTTCGCCTCCTATCTGGCGATGGAGAGGATACCGATCAGAATCGGCGGATTCATCTTAGGATACGCGCACAGTAAATTCCTCGTGCTGCTCTTCATGAACATCATCTTCCTCATCATCGGCTGCTTCGTCGACAACATCTCTTCGACGATCATCCTCACGCCGATCTTCCTGCCGATCGTGAAACAGCTTGGCATGGACCCGATCCAGTTCGGCATGATGATCTCCATCGCGCTCGCGATCGGTTTCTCGACGCCGCCATACGGCTGCAACCTCTTCATTTCGGCGACCATATCCAAACAGAGCGTCGGGGCGATCGCCAAGAGACTGGTACCCTTCATCCTCGCGATGATCGTCTGCCTCCAGCTGTTCACCTATATCCCCTGGTTCTCCCTCGCCCTGCTCGGCAGATAGGGAGGGCAGACATATCTGCAGCAGCCGCCCCCTGTAAAAATATTTAACCTCCGCTGAGACAGAGGGAGCGGCGCGCGGCAAAAACTTAAAAAATAACGAAACAAAATCCTTTCGGAGACGGCGCAAAAGTCTCCGTTCTCCGGAAGGATTACTGTTGGCACTTTGCCCGTACACAAAGCAGAAACCACCGGCCCCGAACCGGCTGTAACGGACAGAAAGTCGGGAAAAATCAAATCTTACACATAAGGAGTGTGTCTTGAAATGGAAAAGGTAAGAGGTATCTACACAGCGCTCTGCACCCCCGTCATGGACGGCAAGGTCAATGAGGCGGCGATGGACAAACTTGTAAACTTCGTCATCGAAAACAGGACCGCGGGACTCGTCGCCCTCGGCGGTACCGGCGAATACTGCGCCCTCACCAACGAACAGCGTATCGACGCCGTCAAAATGACGATCGCGGCCAACAAAGGACGTGTACCCGTCGTCGCCGGCATCATCGGCCCCGGCCTTCCCGAAGCGATCGAAATGGGCAACAAATGCAAGGAGCTCGGCGCCGACGCGATCATGGTCGTCACCCCCTACTATGTCGTCGCCAACCAGCAGGGAATCTACGACTACTACCGCCAGGTGATGAAAAACGTCGACCTGCCCCTCGTGCTCTACAACATCCCCTACCGCACGGGCGTGAACATGCTCCCCGAAACGGTGGAGCGTCTGCTTGACAGCGACGAGAGACATCAGATCGTCGCCATGAAAGAATGCTGCCCGAACATGGGACAGGTCCTTGAACTGCTCTCCAAGGTCCGCGAGCGCACCTCCGTCCTCACCGGCGAAGAGTTCCTCTTCTATCAGGAAATATCCTGCGGCGCACAGGGCGGCATCCTCGCCACCTCAAACCTGCTGCCGAAGCTCTGGGCCGACCTCTTCGACCTCATTGAGGCGGGAGAGCTCAAAAAGGCCTCCGAGATCGTCATCAAAGCGACGCCGGTGCTGCGCCTTATCTTCGCCGAGTCGAACCCAGGCCCCCTCAAAGAGGCGATGAAGATGATCGGCATCGACTGCGGAGACCCCCTCCTGCCGCTCGTAAAGCCACAGCCGCAGATCGTCGATTCGCTCAAAGTCGAGCTTAAAAAACTTCTGGACTGGTACAAATAAGGCTTACCGCCTCCTACCCACACAGGAGATAGAGCATCACTAAAATCCGGCGGCCCATCAGTATCACTGCGGCCGCCGGATCTTTATATCTAAAAAAAATTAAGGCGACATGTAAAATTTTTATAATAGCTGTATAATAGCCTCAACACGAATCGTCTGAATGTTTGTAAAATATGGGAGGAAAGAGATCATGTCAGAGAAAAAGATGGTAACGCTGGATGGTAACGAGGGAGCGGCACACTGCGCGCACGCCCTTAACGAAGTAATCTCCATCTATCCAATCACGCCGTCGTCGCCTATGGGCGAATGGTCGGATCAGTGGTCCGCGGAGGAGCGTCCGAACATCTGGGGCACGGTGCCGCTGGTGGAGGAGATGCAGAGCGAGGCGGGAGCCTCGGGAGCCTACCACGGAGCGCTGCAGGCGGGAGCCCTTGGCACCACCTTCACCGCCTCGCAGGGGCTGCTTCTCATGATCCCCAACATGTACAAGATCGCGGGCGAACTGACGAGCACGGTAATGCACGTGACGGCCAGAAGCGTGGCGACCCACGCGCTCTCCATCTTCGGAGACCACTCCGACGTTATGGCGGTGCGCAACACCGGCTGGGCGATGCTCTGCTCGGCGACCGTCCAGGAGTCTATGGACAACGCCCTCATCGCGCAGATGGCGACCCTCGAGGGCAAAGTCCCCGTACTTCACTTCTTCGACGGCTTCCGCACCAGCCATGAGGAGATGAAGATAGAAGAGGTCTCCTACGACACCATGCGCGCCTGCATAGACGACGAGCTTGTGCGCGAGCACAGATACAGCCGCCTCTCGCCCGACGCGCCATTCGTGCGCGGCACGGCGCAGAACCCCGACGTCTTCTTCCAGTCCAGAGAGGGAGCCAACCGCTACTACGCCGACATGCCCGACATCTTCCAGAGCGCGATGGACAAATTCGCCAGAGAGACGGGCCGCCAGTACCACCTCTTCGACTACTACGGAGCCGAAGAGGCCGAGCGCGTCATCGTCATCATGGGCTCCGGCGCCGCCGTGGCGCGTGAGACCGTCGAACACCTCGTCAAACAGGGAGAAAAAGTCGGCCTGCTCATCGTGCGCCTCTTCCGTCCCTTCGACGTCAAACGCTTCCTGGGAGCGCTTCCCGGCACCGTGAAGAGAATAGCCGTCCTTGACCGCTGCAAAGACCCGGCGGCCATCTGCGAGCCGCTCTGCGCCGACGTAAGAGAGGCCCTAAAAGGCAGAGACATCACCGTCGTCGGAGGCCGCTACGGACTCTCCTCCAAAGACTTCACCCCGGCCATGGTCAAAGGAGTCTACGACGAACTCAAAAAACTCGCCCCCAAAGACAGCTTCACCATCGGCATAGAAGACGACGTCACCTTCACCAGCCTCGCCTACGACCCCGCCTTCGACACCGAAAACCCCAAAACAGTCCGCTGCCTCTTCTACGGCCTCGGCTCCGACGGCACCGTGGGCGCCAACAAAAACTCCATCAAAATCATCGGCCAGGAGACCGACCTCTACGCCCAGGGCTACTACAGCTACGACTCCAAAAAATCCGGCGGCATAACCGTAAGCCACCTGCGCTTCGGTCCCGACCCCATATACGCGAGCTACCTCATAAACAAAGCCAACTTCCTCGCCTGCCACGTATACAGCTTCCTCGAAAAACTCGACATCCTCAAAAACGCGGCAGACGGCGGCACCTTCCTCCTCAACAGCCCCTTCGGCCCCGAAGAGATCTGGGACAAGCTGCCCTACACCTACCAGCGTCAGATAATCGACAAAAAACTCAAATTCTACGTCATAGACGCCGTAAAAATAGCGAAACAGACCGGCATGGGCTCGCGCACCAACACCATCATGCAGACCTGCTTCTTCGCCATCAGCGGCATCCTGCCCCAGGACAAAGCGATAGAGGCCATCAAAAACTCCATCGTCAAAAGCTACACCAAAAAAGGACAGGCCATAGTAGACAAAAACATCAAAGCCGTCGACGAGACCCTCGCCAACCTCTACGAAGTCAAAGTGCCCGAAAAAGCCACCGCGGCCTTCGACATCCTGCCGCCCGTCGCCGACGACGCCCCCGAATTCGTCAAACAGGTCCTCGGCCCCATGATGGTCATGGAGGGAGACAGCCTTCCCGTCTCCGCCCTGCCCGAAGACGGCACCTTCCCCAGCGCCACCACACAATACGAAAAAAGAAACATCGCCATAGACATCCCCGTATGGGACCCCTCACTCTGCATCCAGTGCGGCAAATGCGTCCTCGTCTGCCCCCATGCGGCCATACGCTCCAAAGTCTACGACAAAGAATGCCTCAAAGAGGCCCCCGCGGCATTCAAACACGCGGAAGCCAAATTCCCCAACTTCAAAGGCTGTGACTTCACCGTCCAGATAGCCCCCGAAGACTGCACCGGCTGCGGGCTCTGCGCGCACAACTGCCCCATAAACAAAACCAAGCCAGAAGATCCGCACCGTCCGCTCATCATGCAGCCCCAGATGCCCCTGCGCGAACAAGAGCGCAAAAACTGGAACTACTTCCTCGAACTGCCCGAGGCGGACAAAACCAAACTCAACACCGCGACAGTCAAAGACGTCCAGCTCCTGCGTCCGCTCTTTGAATTCTCGGGAGCCTGCGCGGGCTGCGGAGAAACCCCCTACCTCAAACTCCTCTCCCAGCTCTTCGGAGACCGCGCTCTGATAGCCAACGCCACCGGCTGCTCCTCCATCTACGGAGGCAACCTGCCCACCACCCCGTGGTGCGTCAACGACGACGGCAGAGGCCCTGCGTGGAGCAACTCCCTCTTTGAAGACGCGGCAGAATTCGGCCTCGGCTTCCGCCTCACCATAGACAAACACAAACAATACGCCGAAGAACTCCTCCGGAAAATGACCCCCGTCATCGGAGAAGAGACAGTCAAACAAATACTTGAGGCGCCCCAGACCAACGGCACAGAAATCAAAGCCGTCATGGACAAAATAGAGACCCTCAAAGAACAGCTCCACTACATGGGGACCGAAGAGGCAGAAGAACTAGAGTCCGTAATAGACAACCTGGCCAAAAAATCAGTCTGGTGCGTGGGAGGAGACGGCTGGGCCTACGACATCGGCTACGGCGGACTCGACCACGTCATCGCCTCCGGCAAAAACGTCAACATCCTTGTGCTTGACACCGAAGTCTACTCCAACACCGGAGGACAGGCCTCCAAATCCACGCCTCGCGGTGCGGTGGCCAAATTCGCGGCGGCCGGCAAACGCATGGGCAAAAAAGACCTTGCCATGATGGCCATGAGCTACGGCAACGTCTACGTCGGCAAAGTGGCGCTGGGAGCCAACGACGCGCACACCGTCAAAGTATTTGAAGAGGCTGAGGCCTACGAAGGTCCGTCCATAATCATCGCCTACTGCCACTGCATAGCGCACGGCATAGACATGGTCAAGGGACTGGACCAGCAGAAAAAGGCCGTTGAGTCGGGCCACTGGATGCTAATGCGCTACAACCCCGACCTTGCGAAAGAGGGCAAAAACCCGCTCATAATAGACAGCAAAGACCCGACGCTGCCGCTTGAAGACTACATCTACAACGAAGTGAGATACAAGAGCCTCAAAGCAGCCAATCCGGAAGAGGCCGCCATACTCCTCAAAGAAGAGGAAAAGTCCATTAAAGACAGGTGGCGCTTCTACAGGCATATGGCTGATATGAAGATGGAAGGGTAAGGTTATCGATGTCTGAAATCGAGATCAAAAAAGAGATCAAGGACTGCAACGGTAAGGTAATTGCCACCAAGATAACGACGGGAGCCGCTTCGGCGGCCCCCGCCTCGGAACCGGCGGCGAAGGCTGAGCTGATCACCGTGACGGAAAACAAGAAGACGGAGGCCCCCGCGGCGAAGGCAAAGCCGCGCGTCGGCATAATGGAGACCGCCTTCCGCGACGCGCACCAGTCGATCATGGCGACGCGCCTGCGCACGGACGACATGCTTCCCATCTGCGAGGCGATGGACGAGGTTGGCTACCACTCGATAGAGATGTGGGGCGGCGCGACCTTCGACGCGTGCATCCGGTTCCTCGACGAGGACCCGTGGGAGCGTCTGCGGACAATCCGCCGCGAAATGCCCAACACCAAGCTGCAGATGCTCTTCCGCGGCCAGAACATGCTGGGCTACCGCCATTACGCCGACGACATGGTCGAGTATTTCGTCC
>OHCS01001322.1_pt1 | contig 10820 bp, 9 predicted proteins | sample 1566741 | NCBI WGS metagenome assembly OHCS01 (sample SAMEA3879604, study PRJEB24766) | human gut metagenome | biome: human-associated habitat; feature: feces | place: USA | collected 1985/1987 | reverse complement strand
GTAAACTAATCCAGTTATAACAAACGAAGTTGTCAACTAAAACCAGTACACATCAGTTATAAGTCAGGAAATGAACATTCCTACGAAGAGAAATGAGCGTTCCCATGAAGAGAAACGAGCGTTCCCATTAAAGGAAACTGTCGTTCCCATTAGGGGAAACGGTCGTTCCCAAGCACAGGAAACTTCAACACATTATATATCAATATGATAAAGCACTTATATGAGGCCAGAAATGAACTCTTTAGTCTCCCCAATTATACCTATCCACATAATCATCAAAGTAGTCATCCAACTGGAGTCCGCACTCTTTGGCCAGACGAATGATATACTGCTGGTCGGCAGGCTTTATCACCCAGTCACCTTTACGGGCAAGATAGTAGTTCTTGCGTCCGAGGTGTGAAATGAGCCGCCATCTGAATGTACCAGAGACACTCACTGTCAGGGAATTCAATAATTGTGTGAATCCTTTAGCATAACGCACCGGCTTGTTCGAACGATAATATTCGCATTTTCCCTTCATGGCTTGCAGTTTTTGAGGAGTCAGGGTGGGCAGGAACGGATATTTTACGGGAGCATGCTCCAAAGCTATGTGACGCAGACAAGTAGAAGTCTTGGGGCAATCTGCAGATGCACATAAGCCAAAACCATAAGGCACTTGCGAGTAATCGAATGTTTCCATATCGTGTTTATTAATAATTGACGGCAAAGGTAAACAGAATAAATCAGGAAAAAGAGGAAAAGATTGAAAAGATTTAAGAGGAACAAAAGGTGGTAGTGACGGCAAGTGATTTGCCGTCACTTTTGTCAGCACTAAAAACATAGCTAATAATCAAGCAGATACACCACATGAGTGACGGTAAAACATTTTGCCTACACTAATAACGCCCTATCTATCAACAAGATAATATAAAAGTGACGACAACTGACATAAAAACAAACTTTCCAGTGAGTGATGAAAGTGGCATACCTAACAATAGTTATTTTATGCTGTTCAACATAAAAAAGGCATATATATACCAACAATTACGGAAATATTTCCGTAATTTTGCAGCCCCAAAAGGATAACATTACATTTACCCACTAACAAAATGAATATTATGGAATTGAACAAAACCTTTATTGACGGGCTTTGGAGCAAAGAAATCAATGTCAGTGATTTCGTTAGTAAAAACATCGCGCCTTACACTGGAGACGCATCCTTCCTGCAAGGACCTACCGAGCGCACGAAAAAAATCTGGGAACTTTGTCTGAAAGCACTCGAAGAAGAAAGAGCCAACAACGGCGTTCGTTCTCTCGATCCTCATACCGTATCTACCATTACTTCACATCAGGCAGGTTATATAGATAAGGAGAATGAACTTATCGTTGGCTTGCAGACAGATGAGTTGTTGAAACGTGCTATCAAGCCGTTCGGTGGCATCAACGTAGTAATGAAAGCCTGCCGCGAAAACGGCGTAGAAATAGATGATAAGGTAAAAGATATCTTTACCCATTATCGCAAGACACACAATGACGGCGTATTCGATGTATATACTGAAGAGATTCGCTCATTCCGCTCATTGGGTTTCCTCACCGGACTTCCCGATAACTATGCCCGCGGGCGTATCATCGGCGACTACCGCCGTCTGGCCCTTTACGGTATCGACCGCCTCATCGAAGCCAAAATGGAAGATTTGCACAATCTGACCGGTCCGATGACCGATGCCCGTATTCGCTTGCGTGAAGAAGTGGCAGAGCAGATCAAGGCTTTGAAAGATATTAAGATAATGGGCGAATATTACGGACTCGATCTCAGTCGTCCGGCTACTTCCGCACAGGAAGCCGTACAATGGGTGTACATGGCTTATTTGGCCGCTGTAAAAGAACAAGACGGTGCAGCCATGTCTTTGGGTAACGTCTCTTCGTTCCTCGACATCTTTATTGAATACGATCTGGCACACGGTAAAATCAATGAAACATTTGCCCAGGAGCTGATCGACCAGTTCGTTATCAAACTCCGCATGGTGCGCCATCTGCGTATGCAGTCATACAACGATATCTTTGCCGGAGACCCGACCTGGGTAACGGAAGCCATTGGCGGACGTTTCAACGACGGACGCGTAAAGGTAACAAAGACTTCCTTCCGCTTCCTGCAAACATTGTATAACCTCGGTCCTTCTCCCGAACCGAACCTGACGATATTGTGGGGACCTGAGTTGCCCGAAGGTTTCAAAGAATTTTGTGCCAAAGTATCTGTAGATACCAGCTCTATTCAATACGAAAATGATAATCTGATGCGCGAAGTACGTAACTGTGACGACTATGGTATCGCATGTTGTGTATCCTATCAGGCCATCGGCAAGCAGATACAGTTCTTCGGTGCACGTGCCAACCTGGCAAAAGCCTTGTTGCTTGCTATCAACGGCGGACGTTGCGAAAACACCGGCACTGTCATGGTAAAGGGTATTCCCGTATTGACCGGCGAAACATTGAAGTTTGAGGAAGTAATGTCGAACTACAAGAAAGTGCTGACCGAAATTGCCCGTGTTTATAATGAAGCAATGAACATCATCCACTTCATGCACGATAAGTATTATTACGAAAAGGCTCAGATGGCATTTATCGATACGAATCCACGCATTAATCTGGCTTATGGCGTAGCAGGTCTTTCCATTGCTATCGACTCACTGTCAGCCATCAAGAATGCAAAGGTTACAGCACGTCGTAACGACATCGGCTTGACGGAAGGTTTCGATATTGAAGGAACATTCCCTTGCTTCGGTAATAATGATGACCGTGTGGACCACCTCGGTGTGGACTTGGTATACTATTTCAGCGAAGAACTGAAAAAGTTGCCCGTTTACAAGAATGCCCGTCCTACCCTTTCATTGCTGACGATTACTTCTAATGTAATGTACGGTAAGAAAACAGGTGCCACTCCTGACGGACGTGCCAAAGGTGTAGCTTTCGCCCCGGGTGCCAACCCGATGCACGGACGCGATAAGAATGGTGCCATCGCATCGTTGAGTTCCGTAGCCAAGTTGCGTTATCGTGACTCACAGGACGGTATCAGTAATACGTTCTCAATCGTTCCGAAATCTCTCGGCCCGACACCGGAAGACCGTGTTGAAAACCTGGTAACAATGATGGACGGTTACTTTACTAAAGGTGCACACCACCTGAACGTAAACGTGCTGAACCGTGAAATGCTGGAAGATGCCATGGAGCATCCGGAAAAGTATCCGCAACTGACGATTCGTGTTTCCGGCTATGCTGTGAATTTTGTGAAGCTGAGCCGCGAACATCAGTTAGAGGTTATCAGCCGTAGTTTCCACGAAAGAATGTAATATGATAAACGTACACTCCTACGAAAGTATGGGAACATTCGACGGGCCGGGTCTCCGGCTCGTCGTTTTCCTGCAAGGTTGTCCGTTCCGTTGTCTGTATTGTGCCAACCCGGATACAATAGACGCAAAAGGGGGTACACCTACCCCACCGGAAGAAATTCTGCAAATGGCTATCAGCCAGAAAGTATTTTTCGGAAAAAAGGGTGGCATCACATTCTCGGGCGGTGAACCTACATTACAGGCCGAAGCGCTTATACCTCTGTTCAAAGATTTGAAAGCAAATGGCATTCACATCTGCCTGGATACCAATGGTGGCATCTGGAATGAAAAAGTAGAAGAACTATTGAGCCTGACGGATTTAGTGCTGCTGGATCTCAAAGAATTCAATCCCGAACGCCATAAAAAGCTGACCGGATGCAGCAATGCAAAAACTTTGCATACGGCCGCCTGGTTGGAGGAACAGAACCGGCCTTTCTGGCTACGCTATGTATTAGTGCCGGGATATAGTGATTTTGAGGAAGACATCCGCAGTTTGGGCGAACATCTCGGCCAATATAAAAGTATACAGCGGGTAGAAATACTTCCCTATCATCGCCTGGGCGTGCATAAGTACGAAGCTATGGGATGGGATTACCAATTGAAAGAAGTAAAAGAAAACACTCCCGAACAGCTGGAACGTGCGGAAAAGTTATTCAAGGAATACTTCGAAACGGTTATAGTAAACTAAAATAAAGGAGTGATAGGATGATAAAGTGGTAGGGTGATAAAGTGATAGTGAGATAACGCTCTGTGATATACAGCGCAGCTACTTTATCACCTTACCACTTTATCACTCTATCACTTTATCACTCTATCACTCTTTATTCATACTGATTAGTAAGTCAGACGGATACCTGCCTGCAACGTAAAGTTCGTCGGGTTTTCCTTTCGTATAGTCTCTATCGGAGAGCCATCGTCAAAGAAATAGGAAACACCGGGCTCTACATATATTCCCACTCTATTACTAATATTATATTGAGCACCTACCGCACCCATTACAGATAATTGCACGGGTTTCACCGTTTCCTTTTCGCTTCCTACCTTACCATAGACGCACTTCTCTATTGCACCACCGGCAGATACATATACCGTGAAACGTTTGTCATTAACGAAACTCCAGTTCGCACGCACCGGAATACCGATATAGTGCAGTTTTTGATCTGTCTTTTCCGAACTATTTTCATATGTTATTTCAGACGACAGCATCGTATAAGTCACACCGGTTTCCACAGAAAAGTTTTTCGGCAATGCTTTCCGTACCGATAAGCCGAAACTAAGAGGTTGCTTATGCTTGATATTTTTAACCTGACGGGTATTTTTCCGCAGATAAGGTACTCCACCTTCAAATATCAGTTCTTGTCCTTCAGGAATATCCAGAATACCACTGGAAACATTCGATAAATCCAGTTTATCACTAAACATCGGAGTTGAATTCGGACCTGAGTGCATACCGCCATTTGTATTATCCAGCGACGCAAGTGCTCCCGTATTTCCTACAGACATGCCAACCGCCCAACCTTTATTTCCGGCAGATGATTTCTTTTCAGTAGGCAAATGGAGTTTATCTCTACTGGAAGGACGATACACTTCGCGTTCCTTCTTTTCAGGAATCGAAGATGAAGTTTCCGTTTCCTTTGCCTGTTCCGTTTTTTCCGTCGCTTCTGTCACATTTGAATTCAAATCTGGATTCACAATCTCTTCTTGTCGGTTCACGTTTACTTCCTGAGCATTATTTTCCTTTTCCAAATGCTGCGCTACAAGAGTTTGATCATGAGAAGTCCTTTGTTCAATGACTCGCCGGATAACAGGTTCCGGCTGTTCTCCTTGAGTATCCGGCTTTGTCTGTTCCGGCAATACATCAGGTATCGTTGCCAGAGCCGGTTCAGCTGCACGACGCACCTCGTCCACTACCGGACTTTGCAGCAACCACAAGCTGACAGACGAGACAGCCACCAGCACAACTGCCGCAGCCGTCATCGCCCAACGACGGAACATGATCTGTTTCTTCTTTCCTACAGACATGGGTGCGGAGACAGGCAATACCTTCTCCAACCGTTCCCAGCCGGTATCAGGCAACGGTTCGGAATAATCATCCAGCCGCTCCTTTATCTTTTTCAACCACAATTCATCATCTTTCATCATACGTCCTTTCCTTCATTAAGCATTGTTCTTCATCCACTCCCGCACTTTTGTAGCCAAAGTAGCTTTGGCGCGTGTCAGCTGCGAAGCCGATGACTTCTCATTAATACCCAGCATCTGGGCGATTTCCTTATGAGACTTTTCTTCAAATATATATAAGTTGAATACGGTGCGATAACCAACAGGCAATTCACTGATAAACTGCATCAGCACCTTCTGAGGAATAGTATCCACTGCCGAAGCATCAGGTTCTTCGTACGTTTCGGGTACGTTATCCAATCCTTCCGACTGGTTTATTACATCATTCTTGCGCAAGTATTGCAGCGCCGTATTCACCATAACACGCTCCATCCACGCCCGCAAGGATCCATCACCTCGCCAAGTGAATTTATCAAAAGAATCGAAGAGCTTCAGGAAACCATCGTGCATGAGGTCTTCTGCCGTATCACGGTCACCCGCATAACGAAGACACACGCTGAGCATCCGTCCTGCATAGCGCTCGTACAGCTCCTTCCTGGCAAGGTTGTCGCCTTGCCTGCACCGTCCTGCCAGTTCCTGTTCTTCCATTCTTTCCTTTGACACGTGTTTACCTTTATAAATGCGGCAAAGATAGAAATACTGCACGTAGCGAGCAAGAAATTAACTCTTTTGTTTCTTTAACAGTCCTTTATGCAGTATTCACCCTCATATTGCATTTTTTGGATACATGGAGAAAATTAAGATTAACACCAAAAAACAACAACTGATGAAGAAGCTGAGATTTTATTCGGTAGTATTTACATTTGCACTTTTAATAATACCGATGTTACAGTCTTGTCTGAATGATGATGACGAAAATCGTGGTACTCGTTTCACAATCGGTACTATAGAAGTTATAGGAGAAAAGGAATACTTTTTTAATCTGGATGACGGTGATAAGATGTATCCCAGTGATACTACTTACATCCATAACTACACAGTGAAAAACAACCAACGTGTATTTATTCATTTCCTTCCATTGGAAGAAGATATCCCGGGCTATGACTATAATGTGAAGCTTATCCAACTTGAGAACATACTGACAAAAGATATTATTCCACTTACCGAGGAAACAGCTGACAGCATCGGTAATGACCGTATCAATGCTACCTCATTATGGATTACAGGAAATTATCTGAACATAGAACATCAGTTCTTCCACAGCAATAATCCAGATAAGAAGCACATGCTGAACCTGGTCATCAATGAAACGGCCGAGGCACCTGATCCGGAAGACGAGTATTTCACTCTGGAATTCCGGCACAATGCTTATAACGATGAACAACGCACACCGGGTTGGGGAATCGTATCATTCAGACTGGATGAAATAACCAGGCAATTGACAGGAAAGAAAGGATTAAAAATAATCGTCAATACGATTTATGACGGAAAACAAACCTATACGATAGATCTGAAAAAAACAGTAAAATAGGATTAAACAATAAGAGACCAACCTAAACTGACCGATTGAAGACAGAGAGGGTGCATTCCTACAGTGAATGCACCCTCTTTTAATTTTAAAAAGCCTTATTTAAAAGACCTTGAAATCTCTTATAACTGTACAAGGATACGGAATACTTTTCCAGGATTAGCCGCCCACTCCGTCATAGCTTCCAATGCATCTTCAGGTACTGCTACCTTCGTTATTAATTCTTCTACCGGGCAAGTTCCTGCCTTCATATAGTTGATTACCGCACGAAAGTCGGCCGGCAATGCATTTCTGGAACCACGTATATCCAATTCTTTCTGGACAAAATACTTCGTCTGGAAAGCGACTTCACTCTTCGCATAGCCAATGCAAACGACACGCCCTGAAAAAGCAACTTCATCCACAGCCATTACATAAGTCACAGGACTACCGACTGCTTCAATCACAACATCAGCCCCAAAGCCTTCCGTAATTTCTTGTATCCGGCTATGTATATTTTCTGTCTTAGAATTTACTGTATAAGAGGCTCCCATTCTCCGAGCCAACTCCAACTTCTCATCATCCAGATCCACAGCAATAACAACGGCACCTCTAAGCGCAGCACGTACAATAGCACCTATACCAATCATACCGCAACCAATGACCATCACATATTCATTGTCAATCACCTGACCGCGCGAAACAGCATGAAATCCCACACTCATCGGCTCAATCAGAGCACAATCACGAGGAGAGATGTCACCTGCCGGAATTATTTTAGTCCAAGGCAATACAGCATACTCACACATCACGCCATTCCGCTGCACTCCCAATGTTTCATTATGTTCGCAGGCATTGACACGACCATTGCGGCACGAAGCACATTTACCACAATTAGTATATGGATTCAGAGTCACATTCATTCCTTTTTCAAAGCCTGCCGGAACATCCGGACCTATTTCTTCAATGACCGCGCCTACTTCGTGCCCCGGCACTACAGGCAACGTCACCATCGGATTACGCCCCAGGAAGGTGTTCAAATCGGAACCACAGAAACCTACATATTTAATTCTCACTAACACCTCACCGGCACCAACCACCGGTTTTTCAAGTTCAACCACCTTCATTTCAGAGGGATTGACTATTTGAACTGCTTTCATTTTATATATTTGAAATTAATTGTTTAATCAATGACTTTATAACCTTTCCAGCCATAGTAGGCACAGAATATAAAGCAAATCATCGGTACACAATAAGCTGCATAATAAATATGCTCATTGGCGTGCATGAAATAAGCCGTCAGCTGAGGAAGACAGGCATTACCGACAATAGCCATCACGAGAAAAGCCGAACCACTTTTTGTCTGGTCTCCCAATCCTTTCAAAGCCAGAGAGAACTGTGTGGGATACATAATAGACATAAAGAAAGAGATAGCCAGCATAGCATATAATCCTACCATACCTCCCCAGATCATTACCACTCCGCACAAAAGAATATTCATTAAGGAATAAACCAACAACATATCCTGCGGACGGAATTTCACCATCAGTCCTGTACCAATCCAGCGCCCGACAAGGAAAGCAAGCATATAAAGTCCGAAGAAAGTTGTTGCGGTTTCTTCCGGAAGTCCTGCATAAGAACAGCAATAGACAAGGAATAAACTGTTGATCGCTGTCTGCCCGCCATTATAAAAGAACTGCGCAATTACCCCCCAACGCAAGTGTGAATGTTTCAGCACACCAAAATCAATCAGCTTTTCTTTCTTTGAACCTGAAGAAGGAGTTTTACTTTCATCCCCTATCTGTGGCAATTTAGAAAATACGAATACCACAGCTATGATAATCAGCAATAAAGCCAGCATCAGATAAGGAAACTTCATGGCATCCGTCTCTACCTGTATATAAGCCTGCCAGCCACCCGGATAATCTACAGGCAATGTATCACGTGTATAATGCGTGCCGCTCAGAATCAGTTTACTCAGAAACATAGCAGAGATAAAGGCGCCGAGTCCGTTGAAAGATTGTGCCAGATTCAACCGTCGCGGTGCTGTTTCGGGTGCACCCAAAACGGTAACATACGGATTGGCAGCAGTCTCTAGGAAACACATACCGGTAGCTATGATAAAGAATATGCAAAGATAGGCCCAATAGGCTTTCAACATGGCAGCCGGGAAAAAGAGCAAACCACCCAATGCCGCCAATAATAAACCGAAAACAATGCCTGCTTTGTAGCTATAACGCTTCATGAACATAGCTATCGGAATCGGGAAAATGAAGTAAGCAAGCCAATAGGCAGTTTCGGTAAATGACGCCTCAAAGGTGTTCAGTTCACAGGTTTTCATCAGCTGCCGTATCATTGTCGGGAGCAGATTGCTGCTAATCGCCCAAAGGAAAAAAAGGCAGAATACCAGCGCCAAAGGTATCGCATAAGTATTTTTTTTCATGGTATTATTATCTTCTTATTCAGACATGTTTTTGATATATGGCAATACGGGAAGGTCAGTAAATCCATAGAATTTCCGGGCATTTTCTCCGAGGAACAGCCTTTTTTCATCTTCCTGCAAATCGGGTGATTTCACTATAAAATCATACGACATTTTGTAAGTGATTGCGGTAATAGTACGCGGATAATCCGATCCCCACATCAGTTTCTTCATCCCGACCAGTTCGGCAGCTTTCCGTATAGCTTTTACCGCTCCCTTAAAAGGATAGAACTCGTCATTGAAAAGCCAGGTTATTCCTCCTGATTCAATCATCACATTGGGATGAAGAGCCAGCCGTATCTGTTCTTCCCAATCCGGACGTGTCACCATTCCGAAATGCCCGATAGCAATTCTCAACCGGGGACATTCCTGAATAACTTCCCGCATCTCGTGAACTTGCGTTGCTCCGTCCGCCAAGTCTATGGAAAGCATCACATCCCGTTCTTCCATATAGCGAAACATCTGCATCATCTCTTCACTATTCAGCATCACCCGTCCTTCTTTAAGCAACAAGCGTTGAGCCGGAATTTTAATAGCCTTGAAACCTCTTGCAATTAGTTCTTTTGCCTGTGCCAGAAACCCGGGCTTACGAAACTCACACATTCCGCAAACAAAGAAGCGATCGGGATAACGGGAAATAACTTCTGCCAGATATTCATTCTGAATACCATCAATAAATTCCTGTGTAATAACAGCGGCAGACACTTGCGCATAGTCCATGTTCGACAGAAAAACTTCTGCACTATTCACCCCGTCCATCATAAAGGGAGGAACCATTTGGCGGATTTCTCCCATAAACAACGAGCGTCCATTATCCAGCGTACGAATGGGCAGATCATCCACCACCGTATCTTGCCGTAACCATAGATGGGCATGGGCATCAATTATTGTATAGTCCATATAGACAGCTGTATTTTAAGAATTAGCCCAACTTACGCGTTGCTGTTCCCCAATAATTTCCTGCACTTCATGCACCAGCGTCCAGTCAATCGGCTCTTCAATAAAAGAGACATTCTTTTTCACATTCAGCGGATTGGCCGTACTGAACAATGTAGTTGCAATCCGAGGATTATTAACAGAAAACTGCATAGCTAATTTCTCAATAGGATAATTCTTTGCCTTACAGTGTTCCATTGCTTTGCGACAAGCATCCACCAAAAGTTCCGGAGCCGGATGCCATGCAGGAACGCCCCGTTCACTCAACAATCCCATGGATAGCGGAGAGGCATTTATCACACCTATTCCTTTCGATTCAAAATAATCAAGAAAATCCGCTAGCTTGTCATCGCACAGGCAATAATGGCAGAAATTGAGTATAGATTCTACCGTACCACTGGGCGAGTGGTCAATTACCCATTTCAAGTTTTCAAGTTGCAAGTCAGTGATTCCGACGTGTCCAACAACTCCT
>OHCS01001308.1_pt1 | contig 10925 bp, 7 predicted proteins | sample 1566741 | NCBI WGS metagenome assembly OHCS01 (sample SAMEA3879604, study PRJEB24766) | human gut metagenome | biome: human-associated habitat; feature: feces | place: USA | collected 1985/1987 | reverse complement strand
TAAGAACGGATATGTACCATCAGTATGCTCCGTTTTTTTCTGAATTTCAGTATAATGCTCTGTAGGAGTTCCGTCTATAGATTTATACAATGGCACTGAATAGGTAATGTTTAAATAATGCCCAAAGAACCAATCATAATACACTGCATATCTATAATCAATAATTATCCCTACAAAGATGTCGTACGAAAAATCCACTGTTTCAGATATCATCTCATGCCATGTAACTCCGTCACTAGAATATAGCCAAATTATTGAATTTGAACAATATTTTACACGCAGCCAATATTTACTTAAGTTTACTTTAGTTTCGTAAAATTCGGTCTCCGTTTCGTTGTTAAAATGAATTAAGCCTTTCTTTCCACATACAAAGAGTTTATTTGTTTCTTTCCAATTTGCCATATTACTATTTAAATTTATTTTATCATCTATAAAAACTCCTACAGATGCCCACGGATGCCAATAAACCTGTTTGGACACGTGGAAAGAAAAATCTATAAAATTATCTTTTGAAGCCTTATGATATAATATCCCATTTATTTTGTCTGAAAATTTATCGGCATAAAAATAATAATTATCTCCGAGATTTTTTTGTACAATTCCTTTAAAAGATTTATCTTCCATATCAATCTTTTGTCCGTTATATTTTATATCAGAAATGATAGCGACATTTTCATCTAACAATGCGCTATTAGTTAAAATAGAGTTCATAACTGCATCGTTTGAATAACACATAGGAAAAGGACTATCAGAGATTTGTAAAATCTTCTTCATTTGATACCTCCAATTAGTATACAGGACAAAATTAATTAAATATAAAATTTTTTGCCATATCTATCATAGATAATATAAATCGTTCAAGCCTATCAAAATCATTCATTATCGGTTCAACACAATCAATGTATACATTGTCATATCCATCCGCAACTAATTCAATTAGTGAATCTTGAATTATGTTGTTCAGAAAGAAAATGTAAATTTTTTTATTTCTGGCGATAGCATGTCCAATAAGTATCATAAAATCATTCACATTCTCAAAAGGAGTAAAAATAATCGTACAAGCGGCTTCATCTATTATTTTACAGCTTTCAGGTACTGAGTTGATTTTCACCTTAGCCAAACTATAGAAATTCACTTTTGTTTTATATTTTTCCACAATTCGATTAATAACCTCATGCAGTTTAAAAACATTGATTCCAAAAAAATTATCATCATCACAAGTAAGTTTGGAAATAGGAGCTATAATATACACATCACAGGGATTCATGAAAGCCTCCAGTAAATAGTAGTTTAATTGTATTATATCTGGATGTAACTAGCAAGTCAACGTTTTTGCCCTGAACGCCAAAATACCGCCTTGAATGCCAAAAACATAAAAAGCCCATAGCTTTTTTAGCTATGGGCAATAATGGATATATACTAAAAAAGTGTACAAGTAAGATATAATAAAAACATCAAAATAAAAGACAAGTAGGAGGAATAAAAAATGTCAGGAAAAAGCACACAAAAGTACACGGAAGAATTCAAAAAAACAATCGTAAATCTTTATCAGTCGGGCAAAACATATTCTCAGATAAGTCAGGAATACGGTATATCACACAGTGCTTTAGCCAACTGGATAAAGAAGTATTCAGAAGTAAAAATGGATGATAACACCATTCTTACCTCCAGGCAAATCAAGGAGCTTCAGAAACGAAATGCACAGCTTGAGGAGGAAAATCTGATATTAAAAAAAGCCATTGCGATATTCACGCCTCACTCAGACAAAGATTAAATGCCGTAAAACTGCTTTCCGGTGAACACAAAATCACAACACTTTGCCGTGTTCTCGGTGTAAACCGAAGTACTTACTACAAATACATAAATCATCATGAAAGCAACCGCGAAAAGGAAAACCGCCATATACGCAAATGTATTCTTGTGCTTTACGCAAAGAGCAAAAAGCGTTTTGGCGCTGAAAAAATGAAAATTTGTCTTAAGCGCGATTATCGCATAAACATCAGCGCCGGCAGAGCGTACCGTTTGATGAAGAGTATGAACTTACCCAAAATGAGCGCTGTTAAGCCATTTAAACACAAATCAAAATCGGATTCCGATGGAGAATGCAAAAATATTTTATCTCAGAAATTCAATCAGACTTCTCCAAACAAGGCGTGGGTATGCGACTTTACCTACATAAGAGCAGCAGGAAGATTTTATTACTTATGCGTAATTCTCGATCTGTTTTCCAGGAAGGTGATTGCATACAAATTATCAAATAAAATTGATACTAAACTTGCGATAGATACCGTTAATGCGACTGTTGCAGCGAGAGGTAAATCCAAAGGTATAATATTCCACACGGACAGAGGCAGTCAATTTACATCAGCGGAATTTCGCAGACAACTGGACAATCTGAACATGATTCAGTCTTTTTCAGCTAAGGGGCATCCTTATGATAATGCTGTTATGGAATGCTTTTTCAAATACTTGAAAAAGGAAGAAGTTAACCGTAAGACTTATTCTTCTCTTGAGGATTTAAACCTTGCTGTTTTTCAATACATTAACGGCTTTTACAATTCGATAAGACCTCATTCTCATAATAACGGCTTGACTCCTATTCAAGCTGAATTCAATTTTTTCTGATTTTTCTTGTCCACTTTATTGACTTTGGTTCAGTTATATACTGATAATCCTTAGACAAGGCGTATTTTTCAAGGTTGGTTTCTATTTCGTCAAGCTGACCGCTTATCTCCGAAAGCTTTGAATTGATCTGTGCGCTGTACTGGGTTTTTGTATCCTTGATTTTCGTTTCCGACTGTTTCAGCGCAAGCTCGTTCTGCTTTACTATAAGCTCCTGCATTTCAGCCTGACGGATTGTTCCGCTTTCTTCGTATTCTTCAAGCTGCAGCTGTGAAATCTGATGATTTAAATCGGCGTTTTCCTTATCCTTCTTAAGACTGTCAAGAGTGTTATTATAGCTTACGTCTGCGTCCAGAATTGACTGAATATACGGTTTAAGCTCAGCTTCGTAATCTTCAATTTTAACCTTTGAAATATCGTCGCCGTTTTTAATCTTTGTATATATTTTCCGCTGTGCTTCAAGAATTTCTTTCTGACTGCTAAGCTGGTTTGTATCAATATCAAGGGATTCCGTATCAAGCTCTATCAGAACGTCTCCCTTTTTCACATATTCTCCTTCGGCAGCGTTTATTGACTTTACTGTTCCGCCTGAATAGGCCTGCACCACGTTTACATTTCCTGACGGCTGAACGCTTCCGCCGGCAGTAACTACCACGTCTATTTTCGAAAGGCAAGCCCAAATGACTGCCGCGATCATAAGCGTAAAAACTCCGAGTATTATTACCGTTCCCGCTTTATGGGCAGGGCGTTCAATAATTTCAAGCAAGGACGGCATAAAATCATACTTCAGCTCCTTATCCTTGCTTTTGCTGTGCTTCAATACGTATTCCGTCAGCTTATTATCCATCAATATCGCCCCTTTTCTGCTGGTTATACAAATAATGATACAGCCCTTCCCGTTTCATCAGATTCTCATGAGTATCGTATTCCACAAGATTGCCCTTATCAATCACCATGATTTTCTGCGCGTCCTTTAACGTTGAAAGCCTGTGAGCAATAATAAGCACTGTTCTTCCTTTGCATATTTCTTTAAGGTTATTCTGAATTATACTCTCGGATTCATAGTCAAGAGCAGACGTAGCCTCGTCAAATATAAGTATTCTGGGATTGTTAAGTATTGCTCTCGCAATAGCGACTCTTTGCTTCTGACCTCCGGAAAGTCCCATGCCTTTCTCGCCGATAATCGTTTCATAGCCGTTAGGAAGTTCAAGGATAAAATCATGCGCGCCCGCTATTTTTGCAGAATGAATGATCTGCTCCATACTTGCTGTTGGACAGTGAATTGAAATATTTTCCGCGATGGTTCCGTTGAACATAAAGTTTTCCTGCAATACTACTCCGATCTGCTTTCTGAGCATTGCGGGATTCACAAGTGAAATATCCATTCCGTCTATGGATATTTTACCGCCCTCCGGCAAATAAAGTCTTTGAATCAGCTTTGAAATGGTGCTCTTTCCCGAACCGCTTCTGCCTACGACTCCTACAATGGTGTCAGGCTCTATTTCAAAGCTCATTCCCTTGATAACCTCTCCGCCCTGCGGATTGTATCTGAAATGCACCTGATCGAATATAATTTTACCCTGAACGCCGGGCATAGCAGTCTGATTTGCGTTTAGAATCGGTTCAGGGGCTGTATTAAAAATATCGCCGATTCTTTTTACTGAAAGCGACGCCTGCTGATATTCCTGCCAAAGCTGTACCAGTCTTAAAACAGGACCGCTTACTCTGCCGGAAAGCATTCGAAACGCCACAAGCTGTCCCACTGTAAAATTACCGTCCATTACCGCTTTTGCGCCGAAAAACAGAATCAACAGGTCGAATACCTTCTGAATAAACTGTCCGGTCGTTCCGGCGGTTGCGGAAACCATAGAGGTTTTGTAGCTTGCCTTTACGTAATCGGATTGCAAATCGCCCCATTTTTTCTCGAACTTTGGCTCTAAGGCATAGGATTTTACGGTCTGCACTCCCGTTATGGATTCAACCAAAAAGGACTGAGTGTTCGCTCCCGTTTCAAACTTTTCGTCCAGTCTTTTTTTGAAAAGGGGAGTAACGATGGCCGAAAGTACTGCGTAAACGGGTATAGAGCAGAGGACGATAACTGTCAGCATTTTGCTGTAGAAAAACAATACTACTATGTATACGATTATGAAAATAAAATCTATCATTGAGGAAAGCGGAGTGCCTGTCAGAAAATTTCTGATACTGTCAAGCTCTCTTACTCTCGCCACCGTTTCGCCGACTCGTCTTGATTCAAAGTATTTCAGGGGAAGTGCGAACAAATGCCTAAACAGCTTGAAGCTGAGCATAACGTCTATTCTGTTTGTCGTATGGGTAAACACATAGTTTTTGGCAAGGGACAGAATCAGCTCGTATATATATACAATTGCGATACCGGTTGCAAGCACGTTAAGCGTCGACATACTTCTATGGACTAAAACCTTATCCACAACGACCTGAGTCATAACGGGAGTAAGGATTCCTAAAATCTGTACTGTAAATACGGCTATCAGTACTTGTATAAATTCCTTTTTGAATTTCAGTATCGTGGGTATAAACCACTTGAAGCTGAATACCGCTTCTCTGTCCATTATTCCTTTTTTGGTAATAAGGATCGCTGTGCCATCCCAAATTTCTTCAAGTTCTTCACGGGTCTTAACCTCCGGCTGGGCTTTGTCCGTAAACAAGACCATGAATTTATCGTCCTGAGATTTTGCGACAATAAAGAATACGTCGTTTTTATCCTTTGCAATAATCGGCGCCTTTACGTCCTTCAGCTTTTTTAAATTCAGCTTACAAAGCTTTGCCCGCATTTTCAATTTCTTTGCGGATTCTATTATTTCTATTTCTCCGGTTTTCTGTTCGGGATCAAGAACTGATAGCGTTTCAGCCTGCTCTTTTGTGATAGGTATACCGTGAAACTTCATAACTATCATAAAGCAGCTAAGTCCGCTGTCTTGTTTTTTCTCCATGCTTCGACTTCCTTTTTACATAAATTATGCGGCAGCTTTTTTTACTGCCGCACTTTTAATCAGAATTTATATTACTCTGCCTGCGTACCGACAAGCAGTTGATTCAAAGCTGACGTATCCTGCATCGGATCGCTAATGCTCATGCTGTCAGAAACGTTGTTCTCCGTACCGAAAGCGGACATATTTTCGGTCAGTATCATTACCTGTATATCCGTCTGATCTGCGGTTTCCTCTGTTTCCTTTGCCGCAGAAACAGCGCTTGATGAATCAATCAGAACGGTGTCGCTTGTTTCTGTGAGCAAATCTGAAGACATACTTTCGTCTGAATAGATATCCGAGAGAAGCTCGGCGTTTGACTGTATTACATCTTCCTCAGATATTTCATTGCTTGCAGGCTGACTAAGCTCAAGCTCCCATGTATCCTTATTTACTGTTCCTACTGCTCCGTCTGCAAATTCAAAGGTATATCCGCCCTGATTCCACTTGTAGCCGTTAATAGTAAGCTTGTCCTCGGTATCGTTTACAGTCATTTCAAGCGTGGAATCCCACAGATTTGTTATTGTAACTTCACTTGAACTTATGTCCTTAAGCTTTACGATACTGCTTCCGCCCCAGTCCTCGATTGTGTCGTTTCCGTAGCCTTTGCCGAAGATATATGTATCGTTTCCGTTTCCTCCGTACAGCCAGTCGTTTCCTGTTCCTCCGTCGAGGATATCATCACCGTTTCCTCCGTTGATAGTATCATTACCGCCTTCACCCTTTATTGTAACTCCATTATCGCTCCAAGCGGACATCCAGTCGCTACTGTCGGAGCCGTGCAGTGTTGTTATCAGATCGTTTATCATCGTACCGTTGATATTGAAATTCTGGAAGCCTGCTCCGTCAAAGTACTGCTTTATAATGATATTATCTGCGCCGAATGAAATCATAAGGTCGCTTCCGTTTATTCTTGACATAACCGCGTCTGACATTGAAAGCCCCGAAAGTTGTATTGTATTATTTCCCGCAGCGTCGGAAATAGTATCTGTACCATAACCTGCCTTGAAAATAATCGTATCGTCGCCGTGATCGTCCTGAATGTAATCGTCGCCCTCTCCGGGATCAATCACATCATTTCCGCCTCCTGCGAATATTTTATCATTATCTTTACCGCCGTAAATATGGCTTCCGTCGTTTCCGTCATAGATAGTATCGTTTCCGGCTCCTCCGTAGATTTCATTTTCTCCGTTCCCGCCATAGAGATGATCGTCGCATTCGCCGCCGTCTATGTAGTCCTTGTCATTACCGCCGTAAATGTAATCAATCCCGTCCTGACCGTACATTTCGTTATACCCATTTCCGCCGTTCATAGTATCGCTGCCGTTACCGCCCTCTATGAAGTCGTAGCCTTCGCCGCCGGTAAAGTTATCGTCGCCTTCACCGCCGTACATATAGTTAGGGCCATTTCTACCATGGAACACATCGTTTCCGTCTTCGCCATACATGTAGTCAGTATCTTCTCCGCCGACAAATACATCGTCGCCTTCACCGCCATACATATAATTAAGTCCGTTTCCGCCTTCTAAATAGTCATCGCCGTCATCGCCGAAAAGATAATCGTTTCCTTCGCCGCCGAATAGCTCGTCGTTGTCGTCACCGCCGTGAAGTTCGTCATTATCTTCCCCTCCGAAGAGTTTGTCGTTACCTGAACCGCCCCATAGGAGATCATCTCCATCTTCTCCATAGAGTTCATCGTTGCCTTCACCGCCATACAGAGTATCGCTGTTATCTCCTCCATATAACTTGTCGTTACCCGACTCGCCATAAAGCGTGTCTATACCTGAACCACCGTAAAGCTCGTCATCTTTATCGCCGCCGTATAATTTATCATCACCGCCTCCACCATACAATTTGTCATATCCATCATCTCCATACAGTTTATCATTGTCAACACCGCCATGGATTTCATCATTACCATCTCCGCCATGCAGCTCATCTTCTCCTGAGTCACCATATATCAGATCGTTGCCGCCTTCACCATAGGCTTCATCATCTCCGCCTTTGCAGTGTATTTCGTTATCTCTATCATCGCCATGTAACTCATCATCTCCGCCAGTTCCATATATAATTTTTCCAGTCAATACATCGCCAAGCCAACTGCAAAAATCACCGACAGCTTCTAAAATCTCTTTCGGTAAATTGTATAGGATACCCGCAATTTCTTCTCCTAATTGACTACCAACTATCATGCTTCCTGCGATAATAACGGCAGCTAAAGGTCCTCCGCCCGGTATTGCCAAAGCTCCAATCAGAAATGAGCCCATTTCTGCTCCGACAGCAGCTCCGTACATTCCTCCTGCCCACATAGCTAATTCTTCATTTGCTGCGTCTATGCCAGCAATTTCAGCAGTTTTTTTATAATTATATATCACCAAAGAACTTGTAACTATTTTTCCGATTGTAGTTTTTGAAGCTAAGGTTGCAATAGTACTATCAGCGCTGTCCACAAGTGATGTTGCTCTATGTATTAAGTCCTGTATATATATTTGTTCATCGTCAAGACCAGCAGGTACAACCCATTTGCCATCTTCAAACTTTAGAAAACATGTATCGTGCCTCTGACCGAAAGAATCTTCTGCTTCCGGAATCACACCTACATGTTCGAAGTTTATATTAGGCGTCATATTCAAAAGATTACCTATAAAGCTCCACTGGTAATGTATAATTTTATCAGCTCTTTCATTCATTTCATCTCTGTATTTCACTAAATATTCACCTGAGTTACCCGGTCCGTCAAAGCTGTATCCTTTAACGATATTCATTCCATCCGGAGCTGTTAACAAAGCATGTTCCGATAAATTACCTCCCAAAGAGTGACCGCTTGTTACATAATCTGTATAATTAAATTGTTCGTTAACATATGCCATATATTCTTGAGCTGAAAACTGTTGTGAAGTTATAGTTGAATTAAGTAAGCCCAAATCGGCGTCAATCCAATCATATATCACCTGATCCTGATTAATACTTTCGCTTCCTCTGAATCCGATAACGGCGCTGTTATCATCCAATTCTATTGTAACTGCATAAAATCCGTTTTCTGAATTTTTATCACGAACGTCAACAATTTTCCAATCTCTGTAGATACAATCAGGTTCTTTTAAGGATTCAAGAAACTCTTCCGCTTTTTCTTTTCTTAACCCCGTTAAGTCGTCCTCATTTGCCGACTCGTGTTTTTTCATAAACTGCTTGTATATTGCATCATAACTATTGTCTATTAAATAACCTATAGTGGGGCACTCTTGATTATGATTTTCTTTATAAATGTTTAGCAACTCAGCAAAATCAATATATGCAAGCTGAGTTACTACCTGCATATCCTTATCCGTGTATTCCTCCGGGGTTATGTTTCTAAAATCTGACATTTTAATTTATTTCCTCTCTTTGATTTATATATTCTTTTTGGGTAATTGTTATTGGTGAATCGCCCTCGAATTCAAAGTCAATATTTGTAGTCATATTAGATGGCTTAATATTATAATCTCTTACTAAATCATCAAAATAACTTTTGATATTGGCAACTTCTTCTAAATAATTTATACATTTAGCGTATACAATATCAGGTACAAATTTCAAATATACTATTGTGTTTATACCTTTTTCATTAATTTCTTCGAATATTGTTGAAAGAGTCTGATATTCTTCTTCATAACTCGTTTTATCTGCTGCTGAAGCATTTACACATATAACAAAAGATAAACTTGCTTTATAGTTGGGATCGACACGTATTTCACTCTCAAGCTGTATATACTCATCAAGTTCAAGAGACTCATTTCTAACATTTTCTGCATAAATATCAGTTTCATTAAAACTGTACAAAGGTACTGTCATATAAGAATGCAGATAAAAATCGTTAAAAACATCTTCTAATTCCTTTTGTACATCCTCTTCAATTTTTTCCGCTACACAAGCAGCATAATACCCCTCATATGCTATTTCACCCGTATCTACGAATAGGGCTTCAAACCTTATGTCATGATTTTTTTCCGGTGAACATACGCCAAAATATGATGGGCCGCCATTTGACCATACATCGTAACATATAAATTCCTCGTCATATTTATCTTCCAAAGCTTTTGCTATTGTTTCTTTTAAATCCTTTACTGAATGAAATTCACATCCGGATAAACTCATTGTTGATATAAAGATCACCGCCGATATTAAAAAATTAGGAATTAACTTACTATTTTTTATAACAAACTCCTCCAAACCTATTGTTTTAATGGAAAGCTTAAATTCTTTTCATTAAGGACCTCCCTTTATATATTTTTCTAAAACCAAATTGTATAAAATTACCGCTTGATATATAATAACACAAGTTCACATATTTAGCAATAATTAAATACAAAATGGTATGAAAAATTAAGGGTTTATGCGTATAATCAGAAATTTACTGAGCCTGACTGTTTATCAGAAGCTGATTAACCGTCGATATATCCTGCATCGGATCGCTAATGCTCATGCTGTCAGAAACATTGTTCTCCGTACCGAAAGCGGACATATTTTCGGTCAGTATCATTACCTGTATATCCGTCTGATCTGCGGTTTCCTCTGTTTCCTTTGCCGCAGAAACAGCGCTTGATGAATCAATCAGAACGGTGTCGCTTGTTTCTGTGAGCAAATCTGAAGACATACTTTCGTCTGAATAGATATCCGAGAGAAGCTTGGCGTTTGACTGAATTATTTCTTCCTCCGGAATTATCTCAGTAAACACAGCAGTTTCTGCATTTACAGTTCCGGACACGCCGCCTGCAAATTCAAAGGTAAAGCTTTCGGAATTAAAGTTCCTTATAGTCAGCTTATCCTCGCAGCCGTTTATTGATACAGTCAGCTCGGATTGATTTGTTTTAGCAAATGTGACCTCGTTAGGATCAATACCGCTTAATACGACCTTGTTATTTCCGTCATAATCCTCAATTATATCCGTACCGTAATTTCTGCCGAATACATATGTATCGTTTCCTCCGTCGCCATAAAATACAATACCGTTATCGCTCCACGCAGACATCCAGTCGTCATATTCAGTAGCGTGTACTTGTTTTATTGGGTTTTCGGTATCGTCAAACGCATATCTTGTTCCGTCTGCAAACGTAACATTGAAATTGCGGTTGTTTTCGGAACTGAAATATCCCTGAATAACGAGCCTGTCATCTGTTCCATCGAATGTGATAGTAAGATCGTTCCAGTTTGTACGATATGCAGTCATAGCCTCTGAGGTAATTCCATTGCCGAATGAAATCGTATTGATTCCCTCCGAATCGTTTATTGTATCCGATCCATAACCTACATTAAATATAT
>OHCS01001307.1_pt1 | contig 10939 bp, 5 predicted proteins | sample 1566741 | NCBI WGS metagenome assembly OHCS01 (sample SAMEA3879604, study PRJEB24766) | human gut metagenome | biome: human-associated habitat; feature: feces | place: USA | collected 1985/1987 | reverse complement strand
TTCTTACTACACATTATACATTTTTTCCAGCACGAATCAAAGTATTTTTTCGCTGAATGTGTTTTGACTTCGCTTTTTGATTATATTATAATTATTTTGCGGCAAACAACCGCCAAAATCCTGACATTGGGGGCATAAATATGAGGAATTACAAGCAGCCTTTCGTCACCGTGGAGCAGCTGGACGCGCTCTGCCGCGAATATCCCACTCCCTTCCACCTCTATGACGAGCGCGGAATCGTCGAAAACGCCCGCCGTGTCAACGCGGCTTTTGCCTGGAATGCGGGCTATCGCGAGTACTTCGCCGTCAAGGCCACGCCCACGCCCGCTATAATGCAGCTCCTGCGCGCGGAGGGCTGCGGCATGGACTGCTCCAGCCTCACCGAGCTGATGCTCTGCGAGAAGCTGGGCATCACGGGCGAGAGCATCATGTTCTCGTCCAACGACACTCCCGCCGAGGAGTTCCGCCTTGCGCACAAGCTGGGCGCGATAATCAACTTTGACGACATCAGCCACATCCCGTTCTACGACGAGTGCGTGGGCGAATACCCGGAGACGATGTGCTGCCGCTACAACCCGGGCGGGAAGTTCGCCATAGCCAACCGCATAATGGACAACCCCGGCGAGGCCAAGTACGGCATGACCGAGGAGCAGATGATACAAGAAATGAAAATGATGAAAGAGATGGGGGTGAATTTCATCCGTCTGGGACATTATCAGCAATCTGAAATCATTTTAAATCTTTGTGATGAACTGGGTATTCTGGTTTGGGAAGAAATTCCCTGGTGCCGTGGTGGTGTGGGGAATGAAACTTATCGCGGACAAGCGAAACGTATGTTGACGAATATGATAACCCAGCACTATAACCACCCTTCAGTGATAATCTGGGGATTGGGTAATGAGAATGACTGGCCGAATGACTTTCCTGAATTTGAACAACGCGAGATACGGAGCCTGATGAGTGAGTTGAATACACTGGCACATCATCTTGATGCCGAACGCAAGACGGCAATTCGCCGTTGTGCATTCTGTAGCGATATTGTAGATGTATATTCTCCTTCTATCTGGGCCGGTTGGTATCGTGGGGTTTATACAGATTATCAGCAGATGTCCAAAGAAGAAATGGAGAAGGTGAAACATTTTCTGCATGTAGAGTGGGGTGGTGATAGCCATGCCGGACGTCATGCGGAGGCTACTGCTCCTATACGAAAAGAAGGTGAAAGTGATGGCGATGCGGCTCTGAACGGTTCGGCTCTGGTGTTGAAGAAAGGAGACTGGTCGGAAAGTTATATCGTTAAGTTGATAGATTGGCATTTGAAGGAACAGGAGAATATGCCTTGGCTGACCGGTGCTGCTTATTGGCCGTTTAAGGACTTTTCCACACCGGTGCGTCCGGATAATCCGGTACCATATATGAATCAGAAAGGAGTGGTGGAACGTGACTTTACGAAAAAGGAAAGCTATTACGTATTCCAATCCTATTGGACAGAAAAGCCTATGGTGCATATCTATGGGCATGGTTGGCCTGTGAGATGGGGAGATGCCGATGAAGAAAAAGAGGTTTTGGTTTACTCTAACTGTCCATCGGTGGAACTGTTTGTGAACGGACAAAGCCAGGGGATACGCAAGCGTAATAGTCAGGATTTTCCCGCAGCGGGTTTGCGCTGGAATGTGAAGCTTGCTAAGGGGCAGAATACATTGCGTGCAGTGGCTGCTGGAAAAGAAGTTCTTGCTGATGAATTGAGCTTTGAATATCAGACCGAGAAGTGGGGGAAAGAACATGCATTCCGGGTAACTTCTACTTCTAAAGAAGACGGAATTGTTGAAGTTGAAGCCCAGCTGGTAGATAGTAATGGTATCAGGTGTCTTGATTCCAGAGTTTTTGTTTCTTTCGATATTGCCGGTGACGGAGAATTGATACAGAATCAGGGCACGGCAACCGGTTCCCGCAAGGTACAGGCACGTAACGGGCGGGCACAAATCCAGGTTCGTACGCAAGGCGGTACTTCCTGTGTAGCTGTAAAAGCTGATAAAGTCCAAACATCATTTATAACGGTGCAGTAAGATTATGAAAAAGGTAGGTATGTTATTTTTAGGGATCTGTTCTTTTCTGGCTATTTCGTGTACATCGGATAAAGACGGTAAAGATTTTGTGAAGTGCGTTTTAAAGCAGGGTATACTGGAACGTGCCGCTATGAATATAAAGGAGGAGCCGGTAACGGTTACCGCCTTTATAGCGGAACGAAGTGCAGGGGATATACATGATTTTTATTCGGAGGGTGATTATTGGTGGCCGGATACTTTGAACCCTGACGGACCTTATGTGCGTCGGGATGGTGAGACCAATCCGGATAATTTTGTAGCGCATCGTCATGCTATGATACGTTTTAGTTCAATCGTAGGTAATCTGACTTCTGCTTATTTATTGACTCAGGATAAAGAATATGTAGATGCGATACTGGCGCATGTGCGTGCCTGGTTTGTGAATGAGTCTACGAAAATGAATCCTAACTTGCAGTATGCGCAAGCTATTAAGGGAATTGCTACAGGACGTGGTATTGGCATCATTGATACGGTGCATCTTATGGAAGTAGCCCAATCGTTATGGCAGTTAGAAAAGCTTGGAGTATTGTCTAAGGATGATATAAAGTCTACTAAACAGTGGTTTGCTGATTATTTGAAATGGATGTTCACACATCAGTATGGCATAGACGAGATGAATGCTAAGAATAATCATGGTACCTGTTGGGTGATGCAGGCTGCTGTATTTGCCCGTTATGCCGGTGATAAGGATATGATGGATTTTTGTAAGCGGCGTTATAAAGAAGTACTTTTACCTAAGCAGATGGCGGAAGACGGTAGTTTTCCGTTGGAGGCAGCACGTACGAAACCTTATGGTTATTCTTTATTTAATCTGGATGCCATGGCAACAATATGCCAGACGCTTTCGGATAAGAATGATAATTTATGGATTTATACGGCAGAGGGAGGTAAGAATATGGAGAAAGGTATTAATTTTATCTATCCTTATGTCATTGATAAAGAAAGATGGAATTATACGAAAGATGTAATGTATTGGGATGAATGGCCGGTAGCGCATCCTTTCCTGATATTCGGTGCGTTACAGATTCATAATAAAAACTGGCAGTCAGCATGGGAGAAGTTAGAGCATTTCCCTGTAACCGATGAAGTGGTGCGTAATCTGCCTGTACGTAATCCGTTGATTTGGATTTAATCATTAATAATGATGTTATGATAATAACACGGAAAATAATAGTAGGAGTTTGTATCGTATGTGTAGCCGGTACGAGTCTTTCTTCCATGGCTCAAAACCGGGTAGTTACTCAACATACAGCCGGTACGGTAGTGGAAGGAGAGGTTACTATGCTGGTTACTCAGGAGACTACTACCCGCTATCGGCGAACTACTTCTCAGGGAGTGCCGGAAGCTAAACTGGGATATACCCCCGGAGTTACTCCGGAATATTTGGCTATACCTTTGTCGGAAACTGTCATGGCGAGATATCCGGATTATCGGATGGCTTACTGGAAAGACTATACATATGTGCAGGGATACATGTTTGAGGCTATGGACCGTTTGGGACAATTAACAGGTGATAGCAGGTATCTGGAGTATATAAAGAAATATATGGATCATTTCGTCGATGAAACGGGTAATTACAAAGGAGGTGGATTGACGAATCTCGATAATTTCATGACTGGTTCGGCCTTTTGTACATTATACGGGCGTACGGGTGATGAGAAATACAAGAAAGCTGCCTTGCAAATATTGAAAGCTGTGGATCAGTATCCCAGTTCCGATGGACAGTTTTGGCATGGAAACCGGAGTCCTAATATGTGGATAGATGGTGTTTTTATGATGCAGATGTTCCTTATACGTTGTGCACAATATGTGGGGGAAGCCGATTATTGCTATGATGTGGCATGCAGGAATATTATTGCTGCTGCCCGTCATTTGCAACGTCCGGATGGACTTATCCTTCATGCATGGACTACAGAGCCTGAAAAGGCTGTGTGGGCGGATAAAACTACCGGACTGTCACCGGAGGTATGGAGTGAAGGCATGGGGTGGTACACTTTAGTGGTACCTGAACTATTGGCTTTACTACCCAAAACACATCCGGATTATCAGCAGGTTCTTGATGTTTATCTGAAAATGTGTAAAGGGCTGAAAGAAGTGCAAGATAAGAAGACAGGCGGTTGGTTTATGGTTGTGGATAAGGGAGATAATCCTTTAAATTTTGTAGATCCATCCGGAACTGCTATGTTTGTATACTCTATTCAGCGTGGTGTAGAGTTAGGGCTCTTAAAAGCAAAGGAATATACTCCGGTTGCATATAGGGGATATCAAAGTCTCTTTCCTTTTATACAAGTGAATGACAGAGGCTTACTGGATGTGATAGGAGCATGTGATGGAGTTGTGATTAAAAAGAATTTTGTAGAATATGTTACTGTTCCCAAAATATTGAATGCCAAAGAGGCTGTTGCCGGTATATTGTGGGCGGCTGTTATAATGGAAACAGAACAATTGAAAAAATAAACAGGAATGAAAGTTTTGCGTAAACTGATTATAATTAGTCTATTACTTGTATCTGTTACTGTACAGGCAAGTGGTGTGGATGAGTTGGTGTGTATCAAGCAAAATTATGCCCGAATGTTGGTTCCTTCCGGTAAAGATCCGTTTGGCTTATTGTCCATCCTTTCGTCTATTCAACCGGAAACAGAGATTTCGGATCAGGTTGTGGTAGAGTTACATCAGCGATATCCTTTTGATTTAAAGAAAATAGAAACTTATCTGTCTTCTTTCACGGAAGCCGGAACATGGCCGGATATTAATTACGATGACAAAAAGCGTTCCGGTTGGGAGCCTAAAATTCATGCGGAACGTATTCTGGAGCTGGTAAAGCTCTATAATTCTGATCAGACTTCCTACTATCATTCTTCGGAGGTGGAAGCGGCTATTCATAAAGCTTTGAATTATTGGTTTACTGCTAAACCGGTATGTTTGAACTGGTGGTATAATCAAATAGGTGTTCCTAAAACACTAGGTACGGCTTTTATCTTGTTTGAAGATCAGTTGACCCCTGTGGAGAAACAGAACGCTATTACTGTAATGGAAAATGCTAAGTTTGGAATGACCGGACAGAATAAGGTATGGCTTGCCGGAAATGTGATGATGCGTGCATTATTGCAGAATGATTATGAGTTGGTAAAGATGGCGCGTGATACCATTGCATCTGAAATAGTCAAGGGTGGGGCAGAAGGTATAAAAGACGATTGGTGCTTTCACCAGCATGGCGCTCAGCAGCAGTTTGGTAATTATGGGCTTTCGTTCGTATCTGGAATGAGTTTCTTCTCTGGACTATTTTCAGGGACGTCGTTAGCATTTGATGATAAACAGTTGAGTATTCTGAGTACACTGATTGATAAGGGATATCGTTGGGTTATCTGGAAAGGAATGATGGATGTGAATGCTTTGGGACGTCAACTGTTTCATCATGCTCCCGTACATAAAGCACTGAGTCTTGCATTTGCAGCCTCGGAGTTAGGTGGAGGTGAATCAGATGAGTGCGTGGCTGTGGCAATAGCTTTGCTTCGTGATAATTATCCTGCGCCTGCGGTGAATGTGCTTACAGGACATAAGCATTTCTGGCAGTCGGATTATACAATTCATCGCCGTCCTTCCTGGATGGCGTCTATAAAAATGGCTTCTGACCGTATTATCGGTACGGAAATGATGAATGGTGATAATATGAAAGGGTATTATATGGCAGATGGAGCTACTTATATTTATAAAGATGGTAAGGAGTATCTGGATATTTTTCCTCTTTGGGACTGGCGGAAATTGCCGGGAGTAACAGCTTTTGAAGATAATGCGCCTATGCCTCTGATTAAAAGTTATCAGCCTCGTAATAAAGGAACTTTTGTAGGAGCTGTTTCGGATGGAAAACAAGGAATGACTGTTATGGAGTTAGATCGTTCCGGAGTGAAGGCTCATAAGGCATGGGTTTGTACGGATGACTTTATTCTTTGTTTGGGAGCTGGCATACAAGCAGATAGTAATCTTGTTGTTACCACTTCTATAGAGCAATGCCATAAAAATGGGGAACTGCTTTCTTGGGAAAATGCACGATGGAATGTTGTGAATACAAAGCAATCTGCTAAGGGAAAGGAACAGCGCTATTTTCATGATCATACAGGATATATTGTATGGGGCAATACTCATGAAGTTGTAGCTGAAACAGCAAAACGTACGGGATCATGGTATGATGTGATGCAAATGTATCACCCGGAAGAAACACATGGAGAGGTGACCGCCATCTATTTGACGCATGGCGTTGCACCTAAGCAAGGCGCATATCAATATTTGATATTGCCCGAAATGGACAAAGAAAATGTGGCTGCTTTTAATTTATCGGATATACGGATACTCCGTAATGATGCTACTGTTCAGGCTGTCTATAGTGAAGTAAATACTACTTGTTGGGTGGCCGCTTATCAGCCGGTACAATTAACTGTAAGTACGGATTTGATATTGAATATTCAAACTCCCGGAATCTATATGATACGGAAAAATGAATCCGGTCGGTACATAATAAGCTATGCCGATCCGACTCAACAGAGAAACGTTGCAGAACTTGAGTTGAATCATAAAAAGGTACGTATTTCTCTTCCAGAAGGAAAAGAGAAGGGGAAAACAACTTTCATAGTGGGTTAATTTGTTAAAAAACGCATTTTGAACCATTTCTCCAAACGATTGAAATAATATTGCAAGCCTTGTTGGTAAGATACGTCTATTTTTGTTTTTTAGATAAATGATTATAGACTATGAATACACACAAGGCTTTTATTTTGGGCGTAGCATTGCTGAGCACTATTGGGGTGAAGGCTCAGTTTGCCATTGATAACTATAAAGCTGTCTTTACCTCATCCCCACAGCATGTTCCCACTACCAAAACTCCGGATGCTCCTTTAGCCGGTAATGGAGATATCGGTATCACAATGGGAGGTACTCCTGATAAACTCTGTTTTTATATTGGTAAAAATGATTTTTGGAGGGCTTATCCTGTTTATCCGGGAGGAATTGCGCTTCCGGGTGGACTGAATATAGAGATAAAAGAACTGCAAGGAGCTACTTACTATGCGGAACAATTGCCCGGATCTGCTGAAATCAGAACTAAATTCACAACTCCTCATTGTCAGTTGGATTTGTCTGCATGGGTTGCTGCAACGGATAATAAGATTATCATTGAATTGCAATCGGACAAAGCCGTTACTGCCCATTTGCGTCTATGGGCTGCGGAAGGTAATACTTCGACTACTGCGGGAGGCAAAGATAAAGTAATGTGGGTAAGTCGTTCATTTGAAAATACGGAATTGCTGCGTTGGCCTACTCATGTGGCATTGGCTCTAAACTCAAGTTCTGATGAATTCTTCTTAATTCCCGGTAAGAAAGTACAATTGGTTATATCTGTTTATACGAATCATGATACACCGGATTGGAAAAACAAAGCAATTACAGAAGCAGAGAAAGTAACGGAAAAGGGTGTTGAGCAATTACGGAAAGAACACCGTTCCTGGTGGAATCATTTCTGGAAACAGTCTCATATTGATATAGGTGATAGTTATTTTGAAAAGTATTACTATCAGTCGCAATATTTGTTTGCTTGTTCTTCCCGTGAGGGTAAGTTTGCACCTGGTATCTGGGGACCATTTGTTACGCGTGACGAAGCGGCATGGGGAGGTGATTATCATCTGAATTATAATTATCAGGCACCTTACTGGGCGTCATTTTCTTCCAATCATATTAGTCTGACGGATAATTTTGATCAACCTCTATTAGATTATATGGAGGCTGGACGGAAGCATGCGCAGGAATTACTGAATTGCAAAGGTATCTATTATCCGGTGGGTATCGGTCCTAAAGGTTTATGTACAGCTATGTGGCCGTTAACTCCTGAAGAAATGCAGGAAAAGTATTCTACTCGTGAAAATACAATTGATGGTGGTTATAAGTTTCTGGGACAGAAAATCAATGCGGTGTTTAGTGTTGGAAATATGTTGATGCGATATTACAGTACGTATGATGAGGCGTATGCCCGTAAAGTATATCCGTATCTTCTGGCCTGTGCGGATTTTTGGGAAGATTATCTCTCTCTAGAGAATGGACGTTATGTCATTCGTATGGATCATTTCAACGAGGTGATGCCTAATAAACGCAATGGAGGTGTCTGGCGTAATCGGTTAGGTGATTTTAATTCAACTCTTTCGTTGGGTTTGGTTCGTATGCTGTTTCAGGGTGTGATGGATATGAGTGATTTCCTTTCCATTGACAAGATACGTCAATCCCGTTGGCAGGATATTTTGGATAAACTGAGTGAATACCCATTAGGAATTACAGAAGACGGACGTCAAAGTTTGAAGAATATGGAGAAGGGACCTCAGGATAAAGAAGTACGCCCATCGGGGCTGAACAGGGTATCTATTCATGGCTTGATTCTCCCCGCAGGTGTTGTGGGACCCATGACAGATGCGGCTTTCAATACTATCTTATTGGAAGATGTGGCACATTGGTCGGAAAAGCAACGTGACCCGAATGATTGGGGAAATACATCTAATAATGGAATTGAAACTTGTTATCCCGGAGCTGTACGTGTGGGGTATCCCTCGGATAAGATTCTATCTTATTTGAAGAAGCGGATTGAGATGGATGTATATCCCAATTCCTGGATTGTGCAAGGTGGGGGAGGCATCGAAACTTTAGCCGCTGTGCCTCTTACTATTAATGAGATGTTGTTACAAAGCTATGAGGGGGTTATTCGTGTTTTCCCCAATTGGAATCAGAAGAAGGATGCATCTTTTGAGAATCTGAGAGCTTATGGTGCGTTTTTGGTTACTTCTACTTTGAAAGAAGGACTAATTCAGGGAGTAACTCTGGTTAGTGAGAAAGGACGTATCTGTAAAATAGAGAATCCATGGAAAGGATGCCCTGTGCAAGTTATCCGGGAAAACGGAAAAGCAGACGTTCTCTATGGAGAATATCTGCAAATACCGACTGTAGCGGGTGAAAAAATTGAACTGAATTTATATACAAACTAATAATTGAGAATAGAATGGAACGTGTAAAGAAACTTGTAGGAGGTGTACTGGCGATAGCACTTTGTGTAAGTGTGTCCGCTCAAACCAAATTACCTCCGGGCTGGCAATCCAGCTATGTGAAAATTACTCCGAAAGGGGAGTTAGCTTATTATCCCGATAAACAGGGAAATACAATACCGGATTTTAGCCGGGTTGGTTATCATCATGGTGATAAATCAATTCCTGATTATCCGGTAACAAAAACTGTATATCCTGTGGAAAAAGGGGATAGTCGTCAGAGAATTCAGGATGCAATAGATGAAGTATCTCGTATGCAACCGGATAAAGACGGACACCGTGGAACGGTTCTGCTGAAACGGGGAGTATATCATGTTCATGGAACGATTCATATAAATGCAAGTGGAGTAATTTTAACCGGAGAAGGGGATAATGTGAATGAAACTCGTCTATTGGCTATCGGTAAGCAGCGTTTTTCATTGATAGAAGTATCTGGTAATGGTAGAATGGAGGAAGTATCCGGAACAAGGGTGAAGATTACGGATGCTTTTGTACCAGTGGGAACACACTCTTTTCAGGTTTCTTCTGCTGCAAATTTTAAAGTGGGTGATCGTATCATTGTTTATCGTCCGGGAACAGAGAATTGGATACATGATATTAAGATGGATCAGATCGTTGAACGCCAGGGAACCCGCCAATGGACAGCACGGGAATATAATCTTTCTTTTGAACGTGAAATTACAAAAGTAGAAGGTAACCGTATTTATATTGATAATCCGGTAGTAATGCAAATGGAAGAGAAATATGGCGGTGGTGAAGTCTTTAAGTATACATTTGATGGTCGTATCAGTGAAGTCGGGGTAACTAATATGTGTTTGGAATCTGAATTTGAACATTATGAGGATAACGAGCATGGTTGGATTGGTGTTCAGTTCGATAAAGTGGAAAACTGCTGGGTGCGTAATCTAACTTGTCGCTATTTCGGGTATTCAGCGGTAAGTTGTGAACGCAATGCGAAGAATGTAACTGTGACGGATTGCCGTTGTCTAGAAACAAAATCTCTGATAACCGGTGGACTGCGATATTCTTTTAATAATTGGGGACAGCAAAATCTGTTTATGAACTGTCAGAGTACAGAGGGGCGTCATGACTATGTGACGGGTGCACGTGTATGTGGTCCCAATGTATTTTATAATTGTACGGCTTCGCAAACTTATGCGGATATAGGTCCTCACCATCGCTGGGCAGTTGGAACCCTTTATGATAATGTGATTACCGATGGAGAAATCAATGTGCAGGATCGTGGTAAAATGGGAAGTGGACATGGCTGGGCCGGAGTAACTCAGGTACTTTGGAACTGTCGTGTGAAGCGTGCTGCTGTACAGAGCCCCTGGACATCAGGATATAATTATAGCTTTGGTATGAAGGGTGAAAAATATCCGGGAGTTTTCATCGATCGTCCGGATGGTGTTTGGGAAGGACAGAATGAGAAGAATGTTTTCCCCCGTTCACTTTATATAGCACAACTGATGGCTCGTCATAGGAATATGGACTTGCTAATACTGACTAAGTAAGCCGGAATTAGCTTGTAATTTGCTGTTGTAAAATCGTGATTGTTGGTAATATGTTGGTTTATAGATTGTTATTCTTTATTCTGTTTACAGTCTATAACACTTTGAGATATAATTGATAGCATTTGATACAATCTTTAAATCTTGTTTGAGGAAATTGTTGTTTGTTTGCGGTGTGGAAAACAATGATGTTTAACTTTAAAAATGATGTATTGATATTATGTAAAAACAATCAAATCATGAACAACTCAAA
>OHCS01001301.1_pt1 | contig 10966 bp, 8 predicted proteins | sample 1566741 | NCBI WGS metagenome assembly OHCS01 (sample SAMEA3879604, study PRJEB24766) | human gut metagenome | biome: human-associated habitat; feature: feces | place: USA | collected 1985/1987 | reverse complement strand
ATGAAGGTGAAGCTCTAAATGATTACCTAAAGCTTTTTGAACTTCATGGAAAAGGTACCATGTACCCAGATAAAGTGCTGGATTCCATTAAGCGCGCTTGCGGCTCTTTTCATTTATTCATGATAGTAAAGGAGCCATTGATGTAATAGGTAATCTGAAAGGAAGATGTTCCAAACTTAGGAAGATTGTGGCTGATGGAGGATATAGAGATGAATTAATTGGGAATGTGAAGAAAGCGTTTGGCTGGGTATTGGAAATTGTACTCAGGCCTGAGGAGGCAAAGAAGTTCACGGTATTTTAAAAAGCCTGTCAGGCCTAATGATAGTTTAGAGTTATGCGTTACGTATAAAGCGGAGCATCCGGAACATTTTGATAAAACCATAACTGTATATTGTAATACAGCATTTTCTCCTATTGTTTTGCGAATAATCGGCACAGCCCAATAGGGTAGATGTTTCAAATAACGGATCAGAAATAAACATAGTAAGATGGTTTGTAGATTAATAAAAAGATATTTGCTCGCATGTGTATTGCTGGTTATAATGTTGCTTACAGCTTGCGGTAGGGGAGACGGCCGGTTGGAATATGCATTGCAGTTTGCCGGAGGCAATCGGGGTGAACTGGAAAAAGTGCTTGTGTATTATAAGGACAGCGGGCAGAAATATGACGCAGCCCGTTTTTTGATAGAGAACATGCCGCAATATTATGAGCGGCGGGGGATACCTGTAGATTCGGGAAAGGCAGCGTTGGCAACGGTGGACTCGACGGGAATGGTACTTCCGGAACTTGTGCAACGCTGGGGACATCCCGATATGCAGGCATTGGAGAAGGTTTATGATGCACAAGTGATTACGGCTGATTTCCTGATACGCAACATAGACCATGCGTTCGACTTATGGAAGCGGCGCCCTTGGAATAAGTACCTGCCTTTTGATGATTTTTGTGAGTTTATTTTGCCTTATAGGATAGACGATGAGCCACTGGAAGAGTGGCGCGGACTTTACGGGAAGCGGTATGCTTTTCTGCTTGATTCCGTCTACAAAGGAACGGATGTAGTGGAAGCCGCCGCCGCGGTGGGAAGATGCCTGAAAACGGAAGGGTTTGAGTATAACTGGGAGTTCGGGTTGCCGCACCTGGGGGCCTCTTTTCTGATGGATCACCGCGCGGGAACCTGCGTGGATGCATGCGACCTCACCCTGTATACCATGCGTTCTCTAGGCATTCCGGTAGCCGTGGATTATTATGTATATAGCTCGGAAACACGGAAGGGACATACGTGGAACTCCGTGCGCGACACCACGGGAGCCTTCTGGGGCATGTGGGTGACAGCCAAGGAGTGGAAACGCGGACAGGTGTACCGTGACGGCCGGAAATCGGGCAAGATCTTTCGCAAGCGTTTCGGTACGCCCCGTTATATGGATGCCTCTGCCGACTACTTTCCCGATACGCTGAGGGTGAGGGTACCGGATAGAAGTCCGGATTATCTGTTTCTGGGCATCTTTCATCCTAAGGGGAGATGGGTGGTTGCCGATGTCGCGGAGGTACGTCGTGGCGAGGCGGTTTTTCCGCATGTGGAGTCTGATGCCATTTATGCGGTATTGGAGAAAAAGGAGGACGGCAGTTTCGCCACAGTGGACTATCCGTTTTATTTTGACGGGAAGAATCTCCATTTCTACATTCCCGACAAGGAACGCGAAGAGAAGGTCACTTTGTACCGCAAACATCCCCTGATGGGCTGGATAGGCATTTATTTGGATGAGATCTGCGGTGGTCGCTTCGATTTTTCCGATACGGAGGATTTTAGGCATATAAAGTATACTTATCAGGTTCCGGACACCCCAAGAATCTGTTACAATGAAGTGGTGCTTCCGCAACAGTTGAAATGTAGATACGTGCGATATCAGGCTATGGAATGGAAGAACACAAACATAGGCGAGTTGCTGTTCTGGGGAGGGGAGACAAGGTATTATCCTGAAACCGTTAAAGGAGCACCTGCGGAAAATCCGGTGAATGTGCAGGAGCGGATGTTTGATGATGATCCGTTGACTTATTATAGTACGCGATTGCCGGGAGCCACCTTGCTGATGGATTTTGGAAAGCAGGTGGAAATGGATCGTTTTATCTTTATCCCTCGTAACGACGACAATTTTATCCGCATTGGCGACACCTACGAGTTATATTACCATGACGGCAAGGACGGATGGGTTTCGTTAGGACGCAAAACGGCTTCAGCGCCGGAACTGGTCTATGATAATATGCCTCGTGGAGCACTGTTCCATTTGCGTTGCTTGACACGTGGTGAAGAAGAACAGGTATTTCACATAAAAGATGGGAAACAAGTATTTATCAGTAATTTGAGTTATGTGAGATGAATACCGGGAACTATAGTTTTGATTTTAATTTCATGGAGGGATGAAGAGAAGTGCATCTTTGAAGAAAATCGTAAATAAGGGAATTGATCTTTTCCTTTGGTTCTGTGGCATTGTGGTATTGTGGCTGTTGGCGCAAGTCTTTTGTGTGACCTCGTTCCATATTCCAAGTGATTCGATGGAGCCGGCACTATTGGCTGGTGATGTGATATTGGTGGATAAACTAACGTATGGGGCAAGGCTCTTCAATGTGATGGATGCCGTTGCAGGAAAGCAAGTGGAGATAAAACGCTTGCTGGGAATGGGTGGAATGAGGAGGAATGATATAGTAGTCTTTAACTATCCTTGTCCTAAACAGTGGAAGCGGATTGAAATGGATGTGATGCAGTATTATGTGAAACGGTGTGTTGCGTTGCCGGGAGATACGTTCCGCATTGTAAACGGACGCTATAAGGTGGATGGCTATGCCGGAACACTGGGGTACGTGGATGCGCAGGACAGGTTCATGGCACTGATAAATGAACAGGCGCTTGCTGATGATGCAATCGGTGTGAGGGCATATCCCGAAGATTCTTTGATAAGATGGACGGTGAAAGAGTTTGGGCCTCTGTATATTCCCAAATCAGGTGACGCCATCCCGATGGATGGACGCACTGTTAAACTTTATGGGAATATAGTGGAGTGGGAGCGGCAAGGAAACCTCCGTCATGAAGCGGGGAATGTGTATTTGGGCGATAGCCTTATTGCTGAATATCGTTTTTTAAAAAACTATTATTTCATGGCTGGAGATAGAGCTGAAAACTCAAAAGATTCCCGTTATTGGGGGCTGTTGCCAGAAGAATATATTGTTGGAAAGGCTGTCAGGATATGGAAATCAGTGGATAAGAGGACGGATAGAGTGCGGTGGAATAGGATATTCAAAAAGATAGAATAATGATAGGATGGACACATAAAATAAGAGAGGCTACAGTTGTTTTGCTACAGTTTGTAGCTGTTTGCTCCTTGTTGAGTATGGTATGTGCGACAACTCCTGAACTGCCTGCAGGCGAAACCATCGGCCAATGGGTGTGGTTTGGAAAAGCTGTATTGGTTTCGACCGGTTGTATCACTGCTTCTTGTTTGCTACAACTTCTAGGAAAAGCTTCCTGGACAGATATTTTGTTTTTCCGGAATTTCTTTGTTCATGTGGCTTGGAGTTTGGTATTATTGGGGACTATTGAAGTCGTTTGGGGCTTGCGGCAATTATATGGATTTTCTGTTTCCGGGCATTCACGGTATGCACTGACAGGCTCTTTCTTCAATCCCGGTCCGTATGGGGGATATTTAGCGATGATATTACCTGTTTGCCTGCATTTGTATTTACGTGTTTGTGAGTGGAAAAGCACAGATGTTCTTCATAAAATAGAAAAAGTGACGGCAGGGCTTGCCGGCATTCTCATCTTATGTGTACTACCGGCTACAATGAGCCGTTCTGCCTGGATTGCTGCTGCAATAAGCTGTGCATGGGTGGCGTATATGCATCGTGACAGACGTAAGTGGGGCGTATTGTGGCGGAGATATAAGAAACGTTACCTTACATGGGGAGTGGTCGGGCTTTTTGTTCTGATATTGGGAGGTGCTGGTATTTTCTTTTTGAAGCCTGACTCTGCCATGGGACGTCTGTTTATGTGGAAAATTACTTGTAAAGCTATCGTAGAACATCCTTGGGGATGTTATGAAGGATTTGCCTATGCCTATGGCGAAGCGCAGGAAAAATATTTTGGTAGCGGAGACTATGCTGTTTGGGAAGAGCGCGTGGCCGGAAGTCCGGAATATGCTTTCAATGAATATCTGGAACTGGCGTTAACAGCCGGAGTTATAATTTGTGTCATGTTCCTCTTGACTATTGGGATAGTTCTGTGGTTAGGGACAAAATGGGGGCGTTATGAAATTTGCGGAGCACTCATATCCTTGCTTGTTTTCTCTTTTTCTTCTTATCCCATGTATTTTCCGGTTTTCGTGGTAACCGGTATATGTCTGCTGTTTGCTTGTGGAGCCGGTGATGTGGGCGGAAAAATTCTTATTTGCAGCGCTTGTGCACTGATATGGGTAGTGGGGCTTAACGGTAAATGGCAACGGGAGGAAGATGCATGCCGGGGTTGGGTGTATGCGAGGATGATTTATCATCAGGGAAATTATACTGCTGCCGATGAGGCTTACCGTAAGCTCTACCCGCAGTTGGAAGAAAGGGGGGAATTCTTATTTGAATATGGGCATAGTTTGCATAAGTCCGGTCGTTATGATCAATCTAATTTGCTTCTGGAACAGGCTGTCTTATATAGTGCTGATCCAATGGTATTGAATATTATAGGTAAGAATTATCAGGAAATGCAATACTATGAAAAGGCTGAAACTTATTACCTGGCATCGGTCCGCCGGTTGCCGGGGCGGATTTATCCCTACTACCTGCTGGCAAAACTTTATGCGGAACCGGGCTATCGGAATAGGGAGAAGTTTGAGAAGATGCAACGGATTGTATTGACTAAAGAGCCGAAAGTGCATTCCACCGCTATCAGGGAAATGAGGGGCGAAGTGGAAAAGATAGGGAACGACTGGTGTAATACGAAGATTGAATAGGTTAATATGATATAACATGGTGGATATGGATACGTATAAGGATAGTTGGAATGCTTGTCTGCTGTACCGCAATAAACAGTTGACAAAACAATTGAAGGATTATCAGAAGGCTTCGGCATTAGCCGGATGTTCTTCTTCTTTGATAGTGGCAATGGGGCAGTTGCTGTGTCTTCATCAAAAACCTGCTTATGGTATAGTCAAGGATGAGGCTGAATGGAGGGATCTGTTTATCGTCATAGACTTGTTTTATGGTGGGTGCCTGTCAGAAGAATTAGTGCCATTTCGTTTAAGTGCCCAGGAGTTGAGGTTGTGTTATCTGTTACGTGCTCACTTGGATAATAGGACAATCGCGCTTCTGTTTAATATAGTTCCCCGGTCTGTATTGAAAGCAAAACAGCGCATTAAAAATAAGTTGGCATTATCAGCTACGGATAGTTTGGATAAGTATATACAACAATGCTGATTGTCACTAATATAGATATCAATTCCGCCAACGCCTACTTGTAGTGAAATCATAGAAAGACTTCTTATTACAGTTAAATACGAATAAATTTGCTCTAACCTTCAATTTATTCTATATTTGCAACTTAAGTGACAAGTTCTTCAAATTGTCCGAATATGATAAACTACTTGATAAAAATTATAACGACCCTCTGGTTCATATCCTTTTGTCTGCAAGTTAGTGTTGCTCAGGAGATTGATATTAATCAGACCAGAAAACACCTGCTGCAAACACTACAAGACAATTCCGTCGACAAACAGCAGAGGATGGAGCTGTATATTGACTTGTACGACTTGTCCGACGATGTGACAAGCAAACGTACCTATATTAACGAATCGTTGCAACTGGCTATTCAGTTGAAAAATCAGATATATATTTTTGAGACACTGGATATTCTTTGTCGCAGTTATAAAGATGAACCGGACTCTTTGCACTACTATCAGCAGATAGGAGAAGAGTGTCTGGAAGGGGCTTATAAGAACTTTTATATGGCATGGCTCAAAGCTTTTCCTTCTGTTTGCAAGATGGATGAGGCGGAGAAACCTGATGAAGCCAATGAAGAAATTTCACGGTATAAACGCCACAAGGTAAATCTCTCCGATAAATCGCAGGAAGTGCAATGGGAGATGATTCTTTGTTCGGCAATGGAGTGCATCAATTACTTTTCACCGTCTGTTACGAATTTGGGAGACCGCATCGTTCATTTGAAGAATATTCAACAGTTGGTCAGAGATTTACCTTTTGAGGTAAGTTATAAGTTCAATTGGTATTATCTGACTCGTATCGAGTTCATTTATCGTGCTGAAGGAAAAGCTGAAGAAGCAGCGAAGGCTGTTGAGGCTTTGGAACAAATGGAGCAACTATACGATAGCCAGTTTGAACTGCCTTTCTACAAGAGGCGTGCTTATATCCGTACCCGTAGTCGTGAAGCCTTACGTATGGGTGTTTATAGCGAAATGCTTTATTTCGTAGATGCTATAGGCAGGAAAAGAGCTGATGAAATTTATTCCCGGATGAAAGCGTACTATCAGGATAAGACTTCAGAGACAGATGAAAGATCGTTCTTGGCTGCCGCTTTCCGCTATTATCTTTATACAGCACAATACGATCTTGCCATGCGGACGGTGGATGACTTGCTGGAACGGACAGATTCCACCGACACAAATGAGCGGACTGAGTTGCTGGCGAAGAAGATTAACCTGGTTACCCAATGGAAACAGCATTACAAAGAAGGATTTGACGCCTTTTGGGAATATACCAGCTTGATGGAAGATAATCATGTGGAGGAGACGAATGAACAGTTGGCTGAGATGAGGTCATTGTTTGAAGTGGACAAACTAAAGATAGAACAGGCCGAACTTCAGGCACGTTATCATCGTATCGCTCTTGCTGTGCTCATAGTCCTGCTTCTGGTTTTCTTTATCTGGGGACTTTATCAGTACTTGTTGACGAAACGGCTGAAAGCAACGAAGCGGGCACTGATTCTGTCGAATGAGAAAGTTGCTAAGGAAAGCGAACGAGCCAAAGCAAGCGACCGTATGAAGACGGAATTCCTACAGTCCATGTGTCATGAGATACGTACTCCACTCAATGCTATCTGTGGTTTCAGTACCCTGTTGCTGAATGAAGATTTGTCCCAGGAAGATAAAAAAGATTTTCCGGTTATCATTGAAAAGAACTCCAATCAATTGACTGAATTGTTCGAGGACATCCTGCAAGTATCGGACTTAAGCAGTTCGTTAGAGTTGCTTCCTATGGAACAGGTGGATATATTGTCGATTTGTGCCGGGCTTCTGGATATATGTAAGAGAAGAGCAGGAAATCCCGAAATCACCTGGTTATTTGAATCGGGACCGGACGAATGTCTTGTAAAAACGAATGCCCAATATCTGCAACGTGTTGTGGAACACCTCCTGAACAATGCTGCAAAGTTCACGGTTGCCGGTACTATTCGTATGAGCTTGGTGCATGCCGAAGGAAAAGTACGTATTATGGTGAGCGATACGGGAATCGGGGTTCCGGCTGATAAGGCCGAATATATATTCGACCGTTTTACTAAATTGGATGAATTTATGCCCGGCACCGGATTGGGACTTTATTCCTGTCGCCTCATTGTCACTCGTCTGGGTGGTTCCATTTATCTCGATACATCTTATCGGGATGGCGCATGTTTCTGTATTGATTTGCCGTATGAGAAGTGATTTTTCTATTTCCGGGCGTGGAAATAAAAGATAATCACGTATATTTGCTTTAATTAAAAGCAGAAACTATGGAAGAACAAGCCAATTACATCAAACGTATAGAGATACACAGGTTGTGGGATCGCTTTGACATAGCTTGGGACTTACGTCCTGACGTGAATATTCTTTCCGGTATCAACGGAGTGGGGAAAACCACGATCCTCAATCGTTCCGTCCACTATCTGGAAGAACTTTCGGGGGAGATAAAGAACGGCGAGATAGAAGGCGTACGTGTTACCTTCGACCGTCCGGATGCCACGTATATCCCTTACGACGTAATTCGTAGTTACGACCGCCCCTTGATTATGGGCGACTTTACCGCCCGCATGGCCGATCCGAACGTCAAATCCGAACTAGACTGGCAACTTTATCTCTTGCAACGCCGATACCTCGATTACCAGGTGAATATTGGCAACAAGATGATCGAACTCCTTTCCGGTGATGAGGAACAGCGTTCACAAGCCGCTTCCTTATCCCTTCCCAAGCGGAAGTTCCAGGATCTGATGGATCAGTTATTCAGCTATACCCGCAAAACTATAGATCGCCGCAGCAATGAAATCATCTTCTATCAGGACGGTGAACGCCTGTTGCCCTATAAACTATCTTCCGGTGAAAAACAGATGCTGATTATCCTGCTCACCGTGCTGGTGCGCGACAATGCCCATTGTGTCCTTTTTATGGATGAACCCGAAGCCTCTCTTCACATCGAGTGGCAGCAAAAACTTATCGGTATGATACGTGAATTGAATCCCAATGTGCAACTGATACTTACCACCCATTCTCCCGCCGTCATCATGGAAGGCTGGCTGGATGCAGTGACGGAAGTGAGCGATATTTCGAGAATAATAGGGGTAGAGTGATAGAGTGATAAAGTGATAATATACCCATGGCTACTTCTTTAAAACATAATCTCACCTCCGCCTATTTCAATGCCGCTAACAAACTCTATCCCAAGAAGGCGCGTCGTCGTATTGTGGCATACGTGGAAAGTTACGATGATGTAGCTTTCTGGCGCACATTGTTGGCAGAGTTCGAGACAGATGATTACTATTTCCAGGTGATGCTGCCTTCAGCCACTTCTCTTGCCAAAGGTAAGAAGATGGTGCTGATGAATACGCTGAACACTACTGAATTGGGCAAGAGCCTGATAGCCTGTGTGGACAGTGACTACGACTTTCTGCTACAAGGCAAAACGAACGTTTCACATAAGATAAACAGTAGTCCCTACATATTCCAGACGTATGCCTATGCCATCGAGAATTTCCATTGCTATGCTGAAAGCTTGCATGAAGTTTGTGTACAGGCTACGTTGAACGACCGTATGTTGATAGACTTTCCTGCTTTCTTGAAACGCTATTCGCAAATTGTCTATCCCCTCTTTCTTTGGAACGTCTGGTTCTATCGCCAACGAGATACTTATACTTTTCCGATGTATGACTTCAATGCATGCACCCGCTTGCAGGAAGTCAATGTACATCATCCCGAACGAACACTGGAGCCCGTGCAGCGTGCCGTTGCCAAGAAACTTTCCGAGATGCGCAGACGTTTTCCGCGAAATATCAAGTCGGTGGAGGCTTTGGGTGTGGAACTGGAAAAGCTGGGACTGAATCCTGATACTACTTATCTCTACATACAGGGGCATCACCTCATGGATGGTGTTGTGATGAAACTTCTTATCCCCGTATGCACCGTGTTGCGTCGCGAGCGCGAACAGGAAATCAAGCGTCTGGCGGCCCACAACGAGCAATTCCATAACGAACTGACCAGCTATGAGAATAGCCAGACCAACGTCAGCTTGATGTTGAAAAAGAACAGCGGATACAAGAACCTTTACTTGTATCAGTGGTTAAAAGAAGATATAGGAGACTTCCTGAACAGGGAGCGATAATTACTAACCATTAACACCAAAATTAATTCTTAGTATCATGAGCATTGTACAACAAATTAACGAAGGACTTCAGGCTTTAGGTTTCAGCCAGTCATTGGCTGGCCAGTTAGATCAATTTATAGCATTCCTGGGAGTTCTCCTGGTAGCTTATCTGGCGGATACTGTTTGCCGGAAGATCTTGCTGAAAGTCGTTTCGCGTTTGGTAAAACAAACAAAAGCTACCTGGGATGACATTGTTTTCGACCGAAAAGTGATGGTACATCTCAGCCGTATGGTGGCACCTATTCTTATTTATATCCTGCTTCCTCTGGCATTTTCCGATGCGGGCTCGGCAACGTTGGCACTTATCCTGCGCTTCTGCCTCATCTTTATCATTGTTATGTTTCTTAGCTTTTTCAGCGCTTTGCTTTCAGCGGTTTACACCGTCTATAGCGAGAAGGAACAGTTCCGTGACCGCCCTTTGAAGGGACTCTTGCAGACAGTGCAGGTTATCCTTTATTTTGTCGGTGGTATCATTGTTGTCAGCATATTGATTGACCGTTCACCCGGTGTATTACTTACCGGTCTGGGAGCTTCGGCTGCCGTGCTGATGTTAGTATTCAAAGACAGTATCATGGGCTTTGTTTCCGGTGTGCAACTTTCTGCCAACAATATGCTGAAAGTAGGCGACTGGATTACCATGCCTAAGTATGGAGCGGACGGTGATGTAATAGAAGTGTCATTGAATACAGTGAAGGTTCGTAATTTCGACAAAACCATCACTACCATTCCGCCTTATTTGCTCGTAAGCGACTCTTTCCAGAACTGGCGTGGTATGCAGGAGAGTGGCGGACGCCGTATCAAACGTTCTATCAATATCGATATGAACAGTGTGCGATTCTGTACGCCTGAAATGTTGGCGAAGTATCGCAAGATACAGCTCTTGGCAAACTATGTTGAACAGACGGAACAAGTGATTAAGGAGTATAATGAAGAGCATCATATTGATAACTCCATCCTTGTGAACGGTCGTCGCCAGACGAATCTCGGTGTCTTCCGTGCTTATCTGAATTGTTACCTGAAGAGCCATCCGGGTGTAAATCATGATATGACTTGTATGGTGCGTCAGCTTCAGCCTACCGATCACGGTATACCATTGGAACTGTATTTCTTTTCTGCAACCACATCCTGGATACCTTATGAAGACTTGCAGTCTGATGTCTTCGACCATCTGTTGGCTATTATTTCTGAGTTCGATCTTCACGTATTCCAGTCACCATCCGGTGAAGATTTCCGCGAAAGGCTTAATTGAGATAGTCTGTAGTGTACTGAATAAGTTGACACTTCAAAAATCGAAAATAAAGATGAAATA
>OHCS01001298.1_pt1 | contig 10989 bp, 11 predicted proteins | sample 1566741 | NCBI WGS metagenome assembly OHCS01 (sample SAMEA3879604, study PRJEB24766) | human gut metagenome | biome: human-associated habitat; feature: feces | place: USA | collected 1985/1987 | reverse complement strand
GAATAAAAACGGAGCCTCCGGACATTCCGAAGGCTCCCGTTTCCAACTACATGTATCGCTCAATACCGTCCAAAGTCACCGGAGCGGCCCTTGGTCACATCGGCGCCGAATTCATAGTCCTTGCCGGGCAGGATGGCGTTGAGGGCGATGCCCGCAATGGCGGCGATGGCCAGCGCGGTCAGAGTGATGTGGGCCTCGCACACCGCAAAGGTAATGCCGCCGGAGAGGGAGAGGGCCTGCAGAATGGCCACAGAGGCGGCGGAGGACTGAATCACGCCGGTGAAGAGGGCACCTACCAGCACCCCCAGGAACGGATTGGTAAAAGCGGTGAGAATAGAAGCAAACTGCGGCATGTCCGCCAGTGGCTCCATGGCGGTTTTCATCAGTTCCATGCCGTACATCAGCACGGCGAAGCCCACCATAATGGATCCGGCGCTGCGCCGGCGGCTGCTCTTGGCGGTCATAATCAGCACCACGCCCGCCAGGGCCACCACCGGGGAGAATACCTCCGGCTTAAAAAGCTGCACCCACAGTACGTCGCTCTCAATGCCGGACAGGGACAGAATCCACGCGGTCAGCGTGGTGCCGATGTTGGAGCCCATAATCACGCCGATGGTCTGACCCAACTCCATGATGCCCGAGTTGACCAGACCCACCAGCATAACCGTCATGGCGGAGGAGGACTGAATGGCAATGGTGATACCCGCGCCCAGCAGCAGACTTTTGAGGGGGTTGTCCGTCATTTTTTTCAGCAGCTGCTCCAGCCGCCCGCCCGCGACCTTTTCCAGGCCCGAGGACATGACGGACATGCCGTATAAGAAGAATGCCAGACCACCGCAGAGCGTGAACAGGGAGAAAATGTCCATAGCGCGCTTGCTCCTTACAGATTTTACATTTTTATCATATTATCCCACGATAAAATCCAGTATAGTGGGAGTTTGTAAAATGTACAGCCTCAGTAATGTTAAATTTAAGTAAAATCAGGGGGCTGGACAGCGGTCACTTCCACCTGTCCGCCGTGGACGGTGAATTTGATTTCCAGCCCGGCGAAGGACAGGCCGTAGACCCGGTCCGGGTCCGCCTGGTAGGAGGGGCGGGGGTCCTCCGCCAGAATCCCCAGCAGGGCGGTTCGCTTTCCCTCCGGTACCAGTTCCAGGAGCGCCGGCGGAAAGCGTACCGGGAGTGCCTGGCGGGGGACGCTGTCCGTAAAACCGCCAGAGGCGTTTGGGCGGCAGTCGGCGTAGGGGATGTAGGGCTTGATGTCGTAGATGGGTGTGCCGTCCAGCAGATCCGCCCCCGTGACATGGAGCACCGGTCCCAGTTCCCGGTCCGTTTCGATGGCCGCCAGCCCCACGCAAGAGAGACCCAGGGGGTTGGGGCGGAAGGGGGAGCGGGTGGCAAACACCCCCAGTCGCTTGTTGCCCCCCAGCCGGGGCGGCCGCACCGTGGGGGACCAGGCGTCCCGTACCGCCTGGGAAAACTGCCAGATCAGCCAGATGTGGGAAAATTCCTCCAGCCCCCGCAGGGCATCCCGGCTGCGGTAGGCCGGCTCAAAGACCACGGTGGAGCGAAGTTCCTCCACCAGGCCACTCTGGCGGGGGATACCGAATTTGCTGGAAAAGTCGCTGCGGATACGGGCAATGACCTGCATCTCGTGGGGGTTGTCCATACTGTGCCTCCCATTTCCGCCGCCGGGGCGGCGGGCTGTTTTCCGGACGGACCAGGTGCGTCCGCCAGCTTTTCTTTTTCATTGTACCATAGCCCGGATGAATTGAAAAGTGTGGGACCATGTGCTATACTTGCTGCAATAGGCTGGGGAGGGGATGAAAGTGGGCTTCTGGGTGTTTATGCTGGTGGTGGATGGATTGATTCCGGTGACAATGATGGGGTTTGGCAGATATTTTATGAAAAAGGCGCCTAGAGAGATCAACCCCCTGTTCGGGTACAGAACACCGATGTCCATGAAAAACAGAGATACCTGGGTGTTCGCCCATAGGTACTGCGGAAAATTGTGGTGGACATGTGGGTTGGCCCTGCTGCCTGTGACGGCTGTCTCCCTGCTCCTTGTACTGGGCAGGACGGCGGACGTGGTGGGAACAGTGGGCGGCGCGGTGTGCTTGCTGCAGATAATTCCGTTGGCAGGCGTGATAATCCCAACGGAGAGGGCGCTGAAGAAAACCTTTGACCAAAATGGCCGCAGACGGCAGAGCCCGGTGGAGCCGGCGCGGCAGAAAAAGTGAGGGTTGCTTTTCACACTTTCTTGTGATATACTAATTGTAATATAAGTGACATGCGTATGCGGTCCGGCATAGGCAGAACGTGAAAATTGCATAGAAAAAGAACCGTCTATTAAAGAAGGGCTTTTGATATTGCACCTTGTGGTGCTGTATGAAAGGTCCTTCTTTTTTATTTCATTTGGCTCTATTGGCGTACTGAGCGCCGTAGAAATAAAACCGATTCATAAGGAGGATCACAATGGACATCATCAAAGTGGAAAAGCGGGACGGGCAGGCAAAGGCGAAGCAGCTGCGGCAGGCGGGCATTGTGCCCTGCTGTGTCTACGGCGGCGGACTGCCGGAATCCATCTCGATCCAGATGGAGCAGAAGACGGCAAACCTTTTGCTGCAAAGAAACCGGGAGGGCAGCAAGGTGGAACTGGAATTGGACGGTAAACGAATCCCGGCCCAAATCAAGGAAAAGACGCGGAACTTTGTGGATCAGAGCATTGAGCATATTGGTTTTCAGGCCCTGCAGGCCAACCAGACGGTAAACAGCGTGGCCCATGTGATCCTGAAAAATACGGAGAGCGTGGGGGGGATCCTGGAGCAGATGCTCTTTGAGATCCCCTACGCCTCCCTGCCGGAGCATATGATTGACACCGTCACCGTGGATCTGGAGGGAGTGGCGGTTGGAACGATTCTGACTGTAGCTGACATTCCGGAGTTTTCCAGCGGGCACGTGGCGCTGCAGCTTGCGGAGGACAGCATGGTGCTGCGGATCAGCGATAAAAAGCGCGCCCCGGCCCGGATGGGGATGGAAGAGGAGTAGAGCGGAGGAGGAAAGCTGGAGGGGCCTTGCCTGCCGCGTGAGGACGCGGCGGGGGGCTTTTCCGCTGACAGCCCGGACAGGAAAGGAGAAGCATATGCAGTTGATCGGACAGGCCGTCCGGCATCAAATGTTTGGCAAGGGTGTCGTGACAGCGCGGGAGGAGGGAACGCTGACGGTCTGCTTCGCAGGTGGAGAGAAGAAGTTTTTGTATCCCGACGCATTTGAAAAGCACCTGGTTTTGAAAAATCAGGCGCTGCAGGACAAGGTGGCGGGCATTTTACATGCCCGGGAGGAGGAAGAGAGAACCCGCCAGCGGAAATGGCAGGAGGAGCGGGAGCGGAGTCTGGCTCTTCGCAGCCTGAAGCTGTCGCCCAATTCCCAGGCGGTGTTTGCCCTTCAGCCGGAGGAGGAAGAGCGGGTATTTTCCCGGTGGAGCGTTTCCACAGGCTGCTATTTAAGCGGTAGCGACAAGGGGCGCCCCCGGATTCCAGAGCGGATGAAGCCCAACTCCATGTGTCTGCTTACGGTGCGGGCCAAGGAGGCGCCGGAGGAGGAGCGGCGGATCGCGGGGGCCTTTATGGTGGGGGAGGAATTTGTAGGGAGCCTCTGCCGGGACGGCGTTATCCAGAGCCATCCCCAGCACCGTCTGTATTTGGAGGAGGCCCAGAGGCCGCTGTTCTGGCCGTATGTAGTGGGGGACTCCGCCGCCCAGCGATGGGGGAAGGCGGCGTTCAAATATTTTTCCAGTCAGGCTGGACAGCGAATCCTGTACGACTTGGCGGCAAGCTTGGCCGGCGGGGAACATGGACAGCAGGCGGAGGCCTTCTACCAATACTTTTGCCAGGTAAATCGTCTGCGCCGCCGGTCGGCGGCGCAGGGGACGGCAAAGCCGGAGGAGCGGTGAGAGGCAGCGCGGCAGGGCTGTAGGAGAAAATCCTAAGGCCCCGCCGCGCTGTGTCTTCTATAGATTTATCTGGGTGCCTGCTTTGCGGAGAAGGGCCGGGAGACCACTATGGGTGAAGACTGGCCGGGGTCTCCCCCTCCTGTATAAAGAGAGCTGCACATTCCACATGGGTCGAGACAATGCCGTGAATGTCCACACAACACGGGAACAAATCTGTCCCCGCAGTACACGGGAATGTATCGTCCCGACAAGCTGGGAGTTGTCGAACTATTCAAATTCTGCACGAATGGTGAATTCATTTGGAAGATTGAAGATGTCTTTTTTCAAAAACAAGGGGTAGAAATACTCATCTTTTAATCTATCAAATTCCAACCATTCAAAAGAATGTGTTCGATGACCTTCCTTCGATGTGAATTTATTGCCTTTTTCCAGTAAACCGGTATCTGAAACATCCATTAAATAATAAATGCATAATTCATGATAATGTAGGTTATCAACGTCTTCTGTAAAGAATGCCTGATTAAGCCACAATGGACGAATAATCTTTGGAGTGATGCCTAATTCCTCTTGAACTTCTCTAATCACAGCATTCTCTGCTGTTTCTCCCATTGCAACTCTTCCACCAGGCAAATAGAAATAAGGTGAACGGTCATCGTGCATTGCCAAAATTTTATTATCAGAAATCATCATGGCACATACTCTATAATTGAATTTTTCATTTCCACATTTGAAGGATATATCCATATTTGGCACCTCCACAAATTCTAATTTGTCACTCTGACAATAGTCCTGTAGTCTCAACCTAGGCCCGAGACAAGAGAACTACTGACTCGGCTTGTGTATCATTGTCCAAACTCAAGCTCATATCTTCCTCAATAATCGGGAGCTTGAATTTGATGGACTTGAGCCACTGTCCGTTGGGCTGGCGCTCTTCGTATATCTGGATTTCGGAAATCAACGCTTCCATGATCTGCCGCTTTTCCTGCTCACTCATGACGGCGTACAGCTTATCAAAGTAAATCAGCACTTTGTAAATATTATCTCCGGTGAGCTTTTCTGCTTCGATTGCCATTTTCTTTGCTCTGGCGGCAACCAGCAGATTTTCCGTATCTTCGATTTTATCATACATCTTATAAAGCCGATCATCAAGATCTGCCTTGCGCTTGTAGTAGTGTTTATCGTCCGGGTCAAGGGAATCAATTTCTTCCATCAGCTTTGATTTCACGGCATAATACTGCCGGAGTTGCTTTTCATAATTGGCGATCTCCTGCTCAATGGCGGCAGTGTCCACCTTCATGTTGATTTTTTCCTGCATCATGACGGCAAACTTGGGATTGCTGACCAGATTTACGATAACCTCTGCTACTGCACTGTCCAAAAGTTCCTCGTGAATCTGCTTTCTATAATCGCACTTGTGCCCACGAATCATAGTGCGGTGCTTGCAGCCATAATAGAAGAAATCCTTGTACTTTGTTCCATCGGACTTGTGTTTGATGCTCTTGTTGCCATACATCCCGGCTCCACAGATCGGGCATTTGACAATGCCGGACAGAAGATGCACCTTGGTGTCCTTGCCACGGTTCACATGTTCATACTTTTCAGCCTGCGCCAACAGTTTCACCTGTGCTTCATGCCAGAGTTCTTCCGACACGATACCCTCATGCTGACCATCCACCAGCAGATAGTCATCCTGCTCCACAAGCCGGTAATCGTTCCTGGTGCCATACACCTTTTCCGTTCTGCGTCTGCCATAGGCGATTTTTCCACAGTACACAGGATTTTTCAGTATTCTACGGATAAGGGCCGCATCGAACAGTGGATTTTTGCCGTTCTGCCGCTGGATTTTGTGAATACCATGTTGGTCAAGATATTTGGCAAGACCATTTGCACCCATGTCGGTATGCACATACTGATCGAAGATCACACGGATTGCAGCCGCTTCTTCCTCATTGATAAAGAGTTGTCCATTTTCCAGCTTGTAACCATAGGGGGCAAACCCGCCGTTCCATTTGCCCTCACGGGCCTTCTGGATTCTGCCCTCCATTGTCTGAACACGGATGTTTTCTCGCTCAATCTCCGCAACGGCTGACAGAACAGAGATCATCAGCTTTCCGGCATCCTTGGAAGAATCAATCCCATCCTCCACACAAATCAGATTGACGCCGAAATCCTGCATGACCTGCAAAGTGGACAATACGTCCGCCGCATTTCTGCCGAAGCGGGACAGCTTGAACACCAGCACGAAGGATACACCATCTTTCCCGGATTTTATATCCTCCATCATGCGGTTGAACTCAGCTCTGCCCTCAATGGATTTACCAGATTTACCGGCGTCCTCATATTCTCCAACAATCTCATAATCATTGTACTCGGCAAAGGCTTTCATTCTGGACTTCTGGGCATCCAGAGAGTACCCGTCAATCTGCATAGCGGTGGATACCCTCGTGTAGATATATACTTTTGTCTTTTCTTTTTTCATCTCACAATCCTCATTCGTGCCACAGCCATGGCACCTTTATGTATCCTTACTCCGAAGTTCTTTCGGAGTAAGTTTGGACACTTATCACACGATTATTATATCATGCCGTTTTAGCTTTTTCAATAGTGTCCTCTGGCTGTTCGGGGATATTTGTAGCTCCGGCAGGTTCTTTTCCCAAACAATTCGGCGGCTCTGTTATTTGATATGCTCCCTTTAAAGTAGACAGCGGAAAAACAAAACGGTCGAAGCGGAGGGAGCAATTATCATGAGTTTAAAAGGCAAAATACCGCCGGAGGTAAAGATTCAGGCTGTGGAGGACTACCTAGCGATCCGTAAGGGTTCCACACAGATCCGGGAAGAGTTAGGCATACGACATTGATTTTGCCACCGCAGACGATGAAATCCGCGAAATCGACGTGCGGGAGCAGGACGGCGGTTTGCCGAAGGTGTTCAAGATGGAGAGCGCCGAACAGCGGTACTTCAAAGAGTGGTTCAACAATCTGCCGCCGGAAAGCCGGGTGCGTCAATGCAAGGATATGATGTTCAATCAGCTTAACAAGCTGAACATGGTGGACGCTGCCGAACTGAAAGCCTACATAAACCGCATTGTGGACGATATGGATAAGGCGCAACTTGCCGCTATGGAGAAAGCCCCGCTGGGCTATGCGGCAAAGATCCGCTCCAAAATTGAAACGCTGCTGGAAGCCCATTATCGAGAAAACTTTGAAAGGTGGCTGGAAACGGAGCGCATCGTCTGCAGGCCCTATTTCCGTCTGCGCCCCTCTATCCATCCTGCCACCTATACCGACATATATGCCCGTTCTCTGTATGCAGCAGAGGACGGTGACATGAACAAACTGGAACAGAAGTTGATTGTGGAGTTGACCGCCCTGCCGAATGTCCGCTGGTGGCACAGGAATATTGCACGGCAAGACTTTGCAATTAACGGCTTTATCAAGCACTACCCCGATATTCTGATTATGACCCAAAGCGGCAAGCTCATCTGCGCGGAAACCAAGGGCGAACATCTGAAAAACGATGACAGCCGGGAGAAAATCGCACTCGGTCAAGCATGGCGCACAGCAGCGGGCAAGGATTTCCGCTATTACATGGTATTTGAGAATGAGGAAAACCTCTTGCCGGGTGCGGTGAGCATGAGCCAGTTTATCGACACGATCAAGGAACTATAAAAGCCTCTTATTCGCAGGGGTCGATATTTTCTACCCCCATGTTTGACCGCTGTGATTGCACAAGTTTATACAGATTCAGGCAGCAGGAGCAATTCTGCTGCCTTTTTCTTTGGGTGACTACTCCGCTTACCTCGCGTATGCGGATTGTCATAATTTTCAAAAAGGGAGCGTGGTAGTAATGAAATTGGAAACCGTGCAAAGGAGGTGGTGTGCCGATGCAAAGCAGAAAACGCAGACGGATTCTGATGCAGGAGGCAGGATATGGCAAAGCCGCTTGACCCCAAAGCGATAGAGGCAGAACGGCAAACCAGCAGCCGAGCTGAACGCAGGGAGCAAAAACGCCGCCAGATGCAGGACGAGATTTCTTATAACCAGCGTGGAAATGGCGTTATTATCATCCCACCGCAGAAACGGCGGGAACTTGCAGAAGAACCGCCCAAACTCCGTGTTGCGGCGTATTGCCGCGTCAGCACACAGGAGGAACAGCAGGTCGGCAGCTTCGATATGCAGATTCACCATTTCACCAAGAGGATTGAGGCAAATCCGCAATGGGAGCTGGTTGAGATTTATCAAGATGAGGGTATCAGCGCGACTACCGTTGAAAAGCGCCTCGGCTTTCAGAAGATGATTGCCGACGCAGTTGACGGGAAGATTGACCTGATTCTCACCAAAAGCATCAGCCGTTTTGGTAGAAATATCGTGGATATTCTGGACAATCTGCGAACGCTTTCTGCGCTGAATCCACCCGTTTCCGTTGAATTTGAGACAGAAGGAATCACCTATACCGGCGATGGACGGAATAATCTGCTGATCTCATTGCTGGCAGCCCTGGCTGAAATGGAGTCCCAGCAAAAGAGCGAGGCAATTAAGGCTGGTATCCGCTGGCGCATGGCAGAGGGCATCTACAAGTTCTCCGTTCAGAATACGCTTGGCTTCTATCGTGATCATTTCGGGCGGCTTGTTATTGAGCCGACCGAGGCAAGAATTGTTGAGTACATCTATGAAAGCTGCTTAGAGGGCGCAACCCCGGCAGAAATTGCCGCCGCTTTGACAGAGCAGGGTATCAAATCTCCAATGGGGAACGATCTCTGGTCTGCCGGTACTGTCCGCAGCATCCTCCGAAACGAGAAATACTGCGGTGATGCCTTGATGCAGAAAACCTATACCAAGGATTTCCGCACCCATAAATCCGTCAAAAATACGGATTTGAATATGTATTTCAAGGAAAATCACCACACAGCGATTATCAAAAAAGAGGATTGGAGCAAGGCACAAATGCTGCTGTCAGAGAGGCATAGCACAGCAAAACGAGCTACATTGCGCCGTTTGAGCAATCACTTCGTCGCATACCGCGTAAAGGATGGTCTTTTCAAGGGCTATCTAATCATGGATTCCCGATGGTCTTTTATGGAACGCCAGGAGTTTATAAAAATCGTGGATGAGGCGCAAAACACCATAAAATGAAAGGATTTTTACTATGAACTTCGATTTTTCTGCTCTGAACTTTGAAACCATCGACTCCAACATCAACGCCTACCCGGATATGTTCCTGAATCAGAATGGCGTGACTTTCACCAAGAAGGTGCTTGAGGACTTGGGCTATCCCGCCTTCGTTTTGTGTCTGCTGGATGCGAAAGCGAGGGTATTTGCGATCCGTTCCTGCAAGAGCAACGAACCGAAGGGCTTCAAGTTCTCCAAGCCGAAAGGTGAACAGAAAGGTGTTGTTACGATTTCCAACAAGAATCTGCTTGACCCGCTTCGCGCTGTCACTGGCGAGGACTGGATTCCCGGCAAGCGCTACAAGGTGCGTGGTTTCTGGGTTGCCGATGCAAAAACCATGTGCTTTGACCTCAATGAAGGGGTGCAGGAGGACTTTCGCCCTGTTACACCGAGCAATGATGCGGAATAACCCCTGATATTCAGGGAGAAAAGGGAGAGCAAAAGAGCGGCGGCAAGCCGCCTGAGCGAGAAAGCCACCTCTTCCTTTTCTCCCTCGCTGCGGCTATGGAAACCGTGGAAAACCGAAAACGGTTTACACACCGTTCCCACAGCCTGCGCTCACCCTCTTTTTCCTCTCTGCCTTTCTCCCTATACAGAGAAAAGTGTCCATTTTCTATCCAGAAAACGTACAGTTGCCGTGATGAACAGAGGTCAGCGTGTCAATATGGCAAAGAAAAGCAAACGGCACACAGGCGGTTTTATCCTCAAAAAAAGCCCCGAAACATGACAAAAGAGAAACCCAGCACCACGCCATTATCGTGGTGCTGGGTTTTTAGCCGTAAACTCACTCTGAGATTAAGCCAAAGTGCCGCAGCGCATCTTTAATTGCCTCAACCTTTTCAGGCGGGCAAGGATGATACTCATGCTTTCTCTGCTCTACCGCATTCGGTGCTTTGTGCATATCCAGTCCGACCATGCGCTTGACCTCGGCAATATATGCCGTATGAACTTTGAAGCCGTACTTCTCCTGCACATACTCCTGAATTCGCTTATAGGTCGGATGCTCCTTGACCTCGCCGGTTTCCACTTCCATTCTGACCTCAACCGTCAGTGGATTTGTTTCCCGTGACAAGAGGACCACCGTCTCCACATGCCGGGTTCTGGGAAACATATCCACCGCCAGGGCCTGGCGCAGGGAGTAACCGACCTGGGCAAAGCGCTTGACATCCCGGGCCAGGGTGCCGCTGTCACAGGAGATATACACCACCCTCTGGGGGGCCATGGCGGCAATGGCGGGGATGACCGACTCTCCCAGTCCCTTCCGGGGCGGGTCTACCACCACCACCTGGGGCCTTAGGCCGCGCTTCGCCAATACCTGGGCGGCCTCCCCCGCGTCAGCGCAGAGGAACTCCACGTTGGTCACACCGTTGCGCCTGGCGTTCTCCCGGGCATTTTCCACCGCCTCCGGCACGATCTCCGCCCCGATTATCCGGCGGGCATGGGCGGCCATGGCCAGGGTAATGGTTCCCGCCCCGCAGTAGAGTTCCAGCACAGTTTCCGCACCGGTGAGTTCCGCCAGCTGGATGGCCCGCTGGTACAGGCGCTCCGCCTGCTCCCGGTTTACCTGGTAGAAGGCGGGGATGGCCAGACGGAAGGTGCGGCCGCAGAGGGTGTCCGTCAGTGTGTCCTCTCCCCAGAGCGTGCGGTAGTGGTCCCCCAGGATCACATTGGTGTCCCGGAGATTCACATTGAGGACCAGCCCGGCCAGCTTGGGGACAGCGGCGCGCAGGGCACCGGACAGCTCTCCGGTGTGGGGCAGCTCCTTCCCGTTGGCCACTACGCAGCACAGGGCCTCCCCCGCCCGGTTGGTACGGATATACAGGTGCCGGATCAGCCCCCGGCCGGTGGACTCATCATAGGCGGGGATC
>OHCS01001296.1_pt1 | contig 11011 bp, 10 predicted proteins | sample 1566741 | NCBI WGS metagenome assembly OHCS01 (sample SAMEA3879604, study PRJEB24766) | human gut metagenome | biome: human-associated habitat; feature: feces | place: USA | collected 1985/1987 | reverse complement strand
TAACGAGATCGTTAAAAAAGAACACGAGATACAGCGCACTTGCGACACCGAGCGCGGCAAGGATAAAATCATAGAAGGGAATGCCGCTGGTCTTGGATTGTTTCGACGTGGCCGGATAGAGAAGAAATACCAGCGCCAGCGTAAATGCCAGATGGACGGCGCCCTGCATCTGGGCCAGCAGCAGTCCAAAACCCGAGGTATAGAAGTGGAAGCAGGACATCGCGACGGCAAGCAGAGCCACCAGCTGTCCCTGCCAGCCGGTAAGCGCTCGGAACCGCGCCTCCGTGTCGTACTTGCGCATAAGATCTTCAAGATCGATCTTCGCGTTTTCCTCCACTTGATCAATGATTTTTACTTCTGTTTCACTCACCAAAAATTCCTCCTCCGTGGAGAGTCTGAGACATATAAATGGTTACACGGACACGATAAGTATTTACATTCCAGACAATAAAATAAATTCTTGATTAATCAAGATTCTATACTTTTTTATGCAAATAGCTGTCGTTCCGGTAAATAATAAAAAGTCTCGTTAATTATTATATACTTTTATTAGACAAGTATCAACAATCAGCTTTCTAATTATTCTCAAAAGAGATGCGGCTGTACCGCCGCTAAAACAACAAACAGAAAAATACAGATATACCGGAATGTCTTTCTTCAGCCCCTTCTTTGCCAGCCGACGCGAAGAGAGTTATATCCTATATTTTATTCGATAATGTAAATAAAATATAACGATAGCGGCTGATTATATATAAATCGCATTGCCGCATTGGTATCTGAGTTCACAACAACTATAATTCGGCAAAAAAGCCCCTATCGCCTGCATAAGTTGGCAGACGATAGGGCAGATATCAACTTTTGTTATACCACGTAATAACTACCGCTTCTTTTTGACGTAGAAAAACAAGGGCATGGCAAGAAGAGCCATCAGTCCTGCGGCCGCTCCGGCGTTGCATCCAGATGAGGATGACGAGTGGGAGGCGGGGCCGTCCGCGTGAGTTCCGGCATATTTAACCAGAGCGCCAAGCACGGCGTTGCACAGATCCTGATCGACATCCACGCCGCGGGTATCTTTCAGCGCGTCACGTTCAGGGTGCCACTGCACCGCAAGGGCGAACAGGCTGTCGCGATGCTCTATTGCCTCTACGATACCGTCGGAAGAATAGGCCGCTATCGTCAGCCCCTTGCCCAGCTTTTGCGGATCTATGGCCTGGTGGTGCGCCGTAGCAACCAGATCGATCGAGGTGTCTCCGATGATATCGTACAGCCATTTCGAACCGGTGAGTATGCCAATGTTATCTCCTGATTTAAGGTTATGATATCCTGTGCCGCCGCTGTGGATCAGGCCGTCTATCTGGACACGGTAATGCGGCTCGTCCTCGCAGCTAACTTTATCATATGTCTGCGTCGCCTCATTCCATTTTCTGTATCCGGTATCTTTAAGCACACCGGTAACACGGCTGGCGTCAATTTCACCGGCAAGGACCTTCTGTCCCAGATAGTAGGGGACATCCTGGATCAAACCGCCTCCCATCGCCACATTAAATCCCTGTTCGCCGCGGCAGACCGCCAGCAGAGGAACGTCCATGGCGACAGCCTGCTGCATCAGACTGATATCCGAAGTATCGCGGGCGTCATTCCATCCGCTTGATCCGTGCGGCGTCTGCTTTTCACCGTACAGCGCGGGGTTCCAGTCTTCCCCACCGGTCTCGAAGAGGCCGTTAATTTTGGATAAAACCTCTTTAGCCTCTTCCGCGCTCTTAACCTGCGGCAGGAAGACGGCGAAGGCTCCGTTACGCTCAAAGGCCTCGGCAAATCCTTTGTAATCCGACCCTATTTTATCGCTTTTCCAGGAGATACCGACCACTGGACGGGTACGGACCTTCGTGACGATGATATTTGCGATCTTACCGCTGTCATCGATGGTAAGATCGGCGATGACAGCTTTACCCAGCGTGCGCTCGCCGATGTCGGTGCTTAAAACCGCCGCCGGAGCATCAGGCACACCCATAATATCCTTCAGTTTTGCTACCGTGTCGATACCATTGCCGGTCTTATCAACAATTTTAGCTTCACTGACATCGGCAGAGTGGACGACATTGTATTCAAGCATGGCGCTTTCATTAATTGAATAAAGCTTCGCGCCGCTCAGCGTTTCCGCCGCCAACGCCGCTAATGGCAGCACAGACAACATCATCAATGCCACAAAAACAGACAGGAACCGTCTTCTCATTCTCCATAACACTCCTTTTCTTTTGTTAGGACCAAGCTTACCAAGAACCTCGCCACACAAAATCAGCATCGAGAGCTCCCCCGCCGATAACGGCTTGCCACCAAAAAGACAGGTATGAATAGGGTTAACACTCTCGCTGCTGAACCGAACGCCTTTACCACCTCCTTATATATTCAGGTTTCTAAAGTATGTTCCTGCTTTTAAGAACAGGCGACAAACAACACGGGCAGGGAAAAAAGCGTATAACCGCATTTCTTCGATTGCACACTAATGATGAATACAGACTGTCCACTCGCAGACATCAATGCACAGCACAACAGCAATGGCAAAAATATTCACACAGCTTAGCTGACGGTATTTCTTCTGCGCGCTTTTACCATTATTTGCATCCCGTTGTTACAATTACATGGTCATATTTTCTAACAATAATTTCTTTTACATTACAGTTAGTATTTATTGCCGGATTCTACTTAGCAATAATACTGGTTATTTTAATCATTGTCAATGATATTATGAATAGTTATTACCAATATAACTAATTAGTTATTTGCGAAAATTGTAAGTATATTATTAGATATGGACACTAAAGAATTCGGCAGAAGGTTAAAAAAATACAGAGGGAAGACATCACAAGAAAAACTTGGAGAGTTGTTGGGTTATGGCCAGACTTACATCAGCAGCTTGGAGAAAGGCCTGTCCAACCCATCGATTGAATTGCTGGATAAACTTGTAAAAACAACAAAAATCACCTCTTCTTACTGGCTCGGAGAAATAGATGAAGCTATTTCCATCAAGGATCTGCCCGGCATCTCTGAAAACACCGTGAAAAAGCCCCCGTCTCAATCTAGCATCACAGGTGATAAGTTTTCCGCCTTTGACATGGAGCTTGATTCTCTGTCATCATTTTTCCGTGACCGCGTAAAACACGAAATCGGCACGGTCAAAGATTCAACCTTCAAACGGGTACGGGAGGACATAGAAGAGCTGCACATCATGCTCAAATATGAGCAGGATAAGAACGACAGATAAGGATACAGACGGTCCTCTCTTATTTTCTTGCGCGGGATCTCTCGCCTAAAGACACAGCGGCCTGACAGTATGCGGCGATCTGTTACATTTCTGTGTTCAATATAAAATGCGGACTCATGTGAGCCCGCATTTTGTATTTTGAGAATTCACCTACAAGGCAGTTTCCGTGGAAATTTTCTTCTCCTTAATTCGCTGAACGACATAGATCAGCGCCAGAACTGCGAGACCGGCGAGGTCGGAGGCTGTGCCGGGGATCATCAGCCCTAAGGCGCCTCCAAAGGCCAGCAGCCGCATATACCAGGCAAGCGGCGCCTTGAAGTATCCGATCGTGAACATCGCGAGCAGGAACACTCCGATGAGCGCCGTACAGATCGCCTGTATCATCTCAAGCGGCACCACGTCGATGAAGAGCAGCATCGGACTATAGACATAGATGTACGGAACGAGGAATCCGGCCAGCGCAAGTTTGAAGGCCGTGACACCGGTCTTCATCGGGTCCGCCCCCGCGATCCCCGCGCCGGCGTAGGCCGCAAGCGCGACCGGCGGCGTCAGGTCGGCCGCGATGCCGAAGTAGAAGACGAACATGTAGGCAGCCATCGGCGGCACGCCCAGCTGGAAGAGCGCGGGAGCCGCCATCGTACTGGTGACGATAAAGTTAGCCGTCGTCGGCAGCCCGGTCCCGAGAACGATGCTCGCGCACATCGTGAAGATGAGCGTCAGTATCTTGCTGCCGCCCGCCGCCGCGACTATCGCTCCGGCGATGCGCAGCGCAAGTCCGGTAAGCGTCCCCATTCCGACGACCATGCCGACGGTGGCGCAGGCGCAGGCCACGCCGATCGCGCCGCGCGCTCCGGCTTCAAAGGCCTGGAATATCCGGTCTGGGGTCAGGCGAGTCTCTTTATTGAGCCAGGAGAGCACGAAGCTGACCAGAATACCGTTGAAGGCCGCCTTAAGCGGCGTGTAGCCGGCAAGCAGGAAGTAGATGATCGCGATAAGCGGGATGAGCAGGAAGCCCTTTGACTTAAGAAGCGGCCATATCGGAGGCAGCTGTGACCAGGGAATACCTTTGAGTCCGAGACGGCAGGCCTCAAAGTGCACCTGGACCATGACCGCAAAGTAGTAAAGCAGGGCGGGGACTATCGCCGCGACGGCAACCTGTATATACGGCACGCCGAGGAACTGAGCCATGATGAAGGCCCCCGCGCCCATGACAGGGGGCATGATCTGGCCGCCCGTAGAGGCAACCGCCTCAACGGCGCCGGCGAAGTGAGGTTCGTAGCCAACGCTCTTCATGAGCGGGATCGTAAACATACCGGTGGTGCAGACGTTGGCGACGGAGGAGCCGGAAACGGTCCCCATCAAACCGGAGCTAACTATGGCGACCTTCGCTGGGCCGCCTGTCGACCAGCCGGCGAGAGCCATCGACAGGTCAATGATGAACTTCCCAAGGCCTGTTTTTTCAAGCACTGCTCCAAAGAGGATGAACATGAAGACAAACGTCGATGACACCTCAAGAGGCGTACCGAATATCCCCTCTGTGCCGAGATACATGTGGTTTACAATACGCGCCACGGAGAAGCCTCTGTGCGCGAGCATCTGCGGCATATAGCGTCCAAAATAACAGTAAAGCAGCGCGATAATCGCGAGACAGGGAAGGACGGGATTGGATATCCGCCGCGTCGCCTCCAGCAGTGTCGCGATGAGGATGAATCCCATCACTAGGTCAGTGGTGGTCGGCAGGCCGGCCCGCATCACCAGGTCGTTGAAGAAGAATACCAGATAGAGGGAGCTTGCCACTCCCAGCCCGGCCAATATGTAGTCATAGAAAGGTATGCCGCTGGTCTTGGATTGTTTCGAGTTAGCCGGATAGAGAAGAAAGACCAGCGCCAGCGTGAATGCGAGGTGAACGGCGCCCTGCATCTGGGCAAGCAGCAGCCCAAACCCTGATGTATAGAAGTGGAAGCAGGACATCGCGACGGCGAGCAAAGCTACCATCTTTCCCTGCCAGCCGCTCAGCAGCCTGAAACGCGATTCAGTGTCATACCGGCGCATAAGGTCGTCAAGGTCGAGCTTCGCGCTTTCCTCCATAACCATGGTTGTCTTTGCCTCTGTTTCACTCATAACGATTCCTCCTTATTGTGGAGACTTTAGGATACAGAACATCATATATAATGCACGCAGCGGATGCCGTGACATTATATATTTCTGTCTGCGACTGAAAAACAGGCAGTTTTAGATATTTACCTTTACAGGTTTTACTGGTGGACGCGCGGAAAGCATATATCCAGCCATGCCGCCCGACAGCGAGATGGCAAATACCTACCGCACCTCTATTAAGAGGAAACTATGGGAATCTTAGCTTCATTTACTGCGCGTCTCAGAGGCCGGAAGCGCGGTGCGTGGTTAGATTTACAGCCTCAGTACGCCGAGGATCAGCTCTGCAGCCTGCCGCCGCACATCTCTACCGATTTGGAGGCGCCTATCCGGTCCGCGCCGGCTGCTATTAGGCGCGCGGCAAAATCCGCGCTGCGTATGCCGCCAGAGGCCTTGATCTTAAGAGTCTCCCCCACCGTCTCCCGCATCAGCCTGACGTCTTCCTCCGTCGCCCCGGCGGTGGAAAAGCCGGTGGAGGTCTTTACGAAGTGCGCGCCCGCCGTCATTGCGGCGCGGCAGGCGCGTATCTTTTCCTCTTCCGTAAGGAGACAGGTTTCTATTATCACCTTGACGACGCACAGGGGGACCGCTTCGACTACGGCCTTGATGTCCTTTATTACATCTTCATCTGCGCCGTCTTTTATTAACCCTATATTTATCACCATATCGATCTCCGAGGCGCCGTCCTCCGCGGCCTTTTTCGCCTCAAAGGCCTTGGAGGCGCTGCTCGCCGCTCCAAGCGGAAACCCTACGACGGTACAGACGGAGACAGAGGTTCCCTTAAGCAACTCAGCCGCCAGAGGTACGCGCGAAGAGTTAACACAGACAGAGGCAAAACCAAAGCAGCGTGCTTCGGCACAGAGTTTTTTTATGTCTTCGGCCGTAGCCTCGGGTTTGAGATTAGTATGGTCTATATAGGGCGCCAGATTCATCTATTACTTCTCCCTTTCCTTACCCAATTCCGTTATCCGCTGTTTCAGAACCTCGTCAAATATTGTCAGTCCCGGTATTGAACTCGATTTCGGATACCTGTGGGTCAGCTTATAATATACAATATCCGGAGGGGAGTCGTAAACCTTTTGAAATACCGCATTTGGAGACTCTTTCTTGAACTGCCCTGCGGCAGATTCCGGAATCATACACCACTGCCCCGGATGTTTCATCAGGGAGGTCACGAGATTCACCGAATCGAGCTTCACCTTAAAAGACTTCATCGGGTCCCATATATGGTCATGCCATAAACGGTATCCTCCGCTCCATTCGATATAGAACTCGTCCTCCTGTTTCAAATCATCAGGTTTTATAAATTCTCCTTGGACCTCTCCATCATAGGGAATGCGCGCCGCGATAAATCCTTCTTTATAGAAGGGCTCTATCTGAACATAACGCGTATTTTCCTCGTGCAGGGTGATCGCCACGTCAAGCGCGCGGCTTTCTACGGCCTGGTACATCTGGTCGGAAGGGTCGGTCAATATACGCAGATATACCGGAGGTTCATGTTCAAGCAGTATGTTGTATATCTCAGGAAGCAGGCGGCAGTTGACACTCTCTGAGCCTCCTATGGTGAGAGAATAGGCAGAACCGGGACTGCGTGCGTTTCCAATCTCTCTGCTGACCTCCTGCCATTTGAGCGCGAGCGGAAGGAATCCCTCGCCGGCGGGCGTCAGACGAATAGATTTCATACCCTTCTGGCGGTCTACCAGTATCATGCCCATCTCGCTCTCCAGCTCGCTGAGATTATAGCTTATCGTCGACTGAGTGACGTTAAGAAGCTCGGCCGCTTTTCCGAGAGTACGCGACATGGCGACTGCAAGAAAGGTCTCTATCCCCTTTTCGTGCATTCTCATCACCTCCCTAAATTATTCTATTCTATTTCTATCTTTTTATCAGCTTATTTTAACAAAGTAAGCATCGCTCCCGCGGCGACCGCCGTTCCTATAACGCCTGCGACGTTTGGCCCCATGGCGTGCATCAGGATATACTGTCCTGGGAATTCCTTAGATACGACCTTCTGACATACGCGTGCCGCCATCGGTACGGCTGAAACTCCGGCCGCGCCGATGATAGGATTGATCCTGCCGCCGGACAGCACCTTCATAACCTGGCCAAAGACAACACCGCCTGCGGTGCTGAAGATGAAGGCGACAAGTCCCAGACAGATTATCTTAATAGTCGCAATCGTCAGAAAGGTTTCGGCACTCATCGTCGCGCCAACGGAGATTCCGAGGAATATCGTCGTGGCGTTTAGCACCTCGTTCTGCGCGGCGAGCGAAAGACGCTCCGTACAACCGCATTCACGCATAAGGTTCCCAAACATCAGCATCCCAATAAGGGGGACAGCCGCGGGAAGAACGAGACCGCAGGCCAGTGTCGATACTATTGGGAATAGGATGCGTTCGGTACGCGAGACAGGGCGCAGCTGCTCCATCTTTATCGAACGGTCGGCTTTAGTTGTAAGCAGCTTGATGACCGGCGGCTGAATAAGAGGGACAAGCGACATGTAGCTATAGGCGGCCACAGCCACAGCCGGCAAGATCGCCGGGGCCAGTTTCGCGCAGAGATAGATCGCCGTCGGTCCGTCCGCCCCGCCGATGATTCCAATACCGGCGGCCTCCTGGATAGTAAATCCCATCAGCATCGCGCCGATAACGGCGACAAAGACACCAAGCTGTGCGGCGGCGCCAAGCAGGAAGGTGACTGGATTCGCCAGCAGCGGGCCAAAGTCGGTGAGCGCGCCGATACCCATGAATATTATGATGGGGTATATCTCATGGTTTATACCAAACATAACATAATATAAAAATCCTCCCTCGTCGATGATCCCAGAAAGAGGAAGATTCACGAGCAGGCAGCCAAAGGCTATCGGCATGAGCAGCAGCGGCTCAAAATCCTTGGCGATCGCAAGGTATAGCAGGACGAACGAAACACAGAGCATCAACAGATTGCCGGTCGTAAGGGCGACAAAACCCGACTGGTCGACAACCCCTTTTAGAGCGGTCATATATAGTTCCATCGTTATTTACCCTCTGCGGTCTTTTTGTCAAACGACGCAGCCAGCTTGCCGGTGGCCTTCATTACCAGCATGAGTCCTATTATTACAAGAAAAACGATACTCATGGAGATGAAGGACATGATAAGCGCCCCCATCGGTCCGACAAAATATGAACTAAGAGAAGACGTAATAGGCATCGCAAATTGCCTCCTAATTTTTTGGCATGGAATATTATTCCATTGTACAGAATTAATTTGGAACAGCACTATCAGTATAAAAAAATTTTAGAGGTGGGTATTCCGGGGAGATACTATTCTCTCTTCTGGACTGTTTTAGGGTTGCTGATGCCGCAGTAACGGGCATTAGCCATATAGATATCGGTAAGCAGATAGGTGGTGATACTTGGCTCCGCCCCTATTTCCAGCAAAAGCGGAAGGTTAGCACGGAAAGATTCAAATGGACTCTCGTCTCGGTTACGAAGGCTCTTTACCACCCCGGCGGGGACAGAATCCGCGGGGACGGAGATGGTGCCAAAGGATATATCATTTGCGCTGACGGAAAGGTACATGATATCGGCGTCGGCGTTGGCATAACCCGGAGAGGCGACAGACATAGGCAGCCCTGCCGCAAAGAGCATGACGATAAGCGCAAACAACGCCAGCGTTATCTTTTCTTTGGTCCGTATAGAAGAGATAATCATCATTCATGCCCCCTCTCTTTTAGCTAATAGCTTCACATAGATTAAATACCATTTAACTTAATATTTCAACTACATTCTACTATTTAAATATTTAACCCATGAATTTTTTCATAAGATATGTGCAGATTATTACCACAGCGCACATCACGATAATCCCGAGAGTCCCCGAACCGCTGATTATTTCAGCAGACGCCTCGGCCGGAAGCGCCGCGAAGGTGAGGAAGGTGAACAACAACAAAAGCAGAAAAGTTTTATTTTTCATCGAACAGCCGCCTTTCTAAGGGCACAAAAAAGAACCTATCAGAATAACGCCTCTGATAAGTGCTGTTCACTATTTTTATATCATAAAATGAGAGGAAGTCAACAATAAAATCAGTAAGATTTATCGAAAAGCAGACTACTTTCCGAGATTTTCACAAAAATTTGCATTATTTCAATACTAAAATTGCCGTCATCCCCATAACACGGCATCTCTATACATCAAGTACCACATAAACAACGAAGGGGCGGCCGCCACATGGACGGCCGCCTTTACGAAGAAAGAGTTTATTAGATGAACGCAGGTTCGAAGAAGAGATCGTTCTCGGCAAACCTTGCAAGGCGGAAGCGGTGCAGGTCGACAAATGGCGTCTCTCCCATAAGCATCTCCTTGCAGACACGCCCGCCGGAGGGACCGAACTGAAGGCCGTGACCGCTCCAGCCGCAGTTAACGAGAAGCCCCTCTACCGGGGTCCAGTCGATGATCGCGTTATGGTCCGGCGTATTGTCATATGGGCCCGACCACTGGCGCACGACGCGGACGCCTCTGAGGGCCGGTATTCTCTTGAGCACGCTCTTGGTGACGCCTTCGAGGAACTTGGCGCTGTTTCCGGCCTCTACCGTATGCGGCTCGCCGGGGTCGTCCCGTCCGAACATGAAGGTACCGTTCGGGCACTGCTTAAAGTAGGCTCCGTCGTCGAGGCAGAGAACCATCGGGCAGTCGAAAACCTCCACAGGCTCCGTGATGAGGATGTTGTGGCGCTCGGGATAGACGGGAAGCTCCACGCCGACGGTCGCCGCCAGCGGCGTAGACCAGGGGCCGGCGGTAAGGAGCACCTTGGGCGCGTGCCACTCTTCACCGCTCTCCGTCACGACGCCCTTTATCCTGCCGTTTTCCGCGAGCAGCTTCGCGACGGGAGTGTATGTCTTTATCTCCGCCCCGAGACGGCGCGCGGCATGTCCGTAGGCCAGCGTCAGCGTCTGCGGATTGATATGTCCGTCGTCGCCGCAGAAGGCGGCGCCCAGGATGCCGTCAAGATTCAGATAGGGCCAGCGCTCATGTATTTCGGCGGGCGTCATCATCACAGAGGGGATGTCGAGGCTCTTCTGAAGCGTGACGTTCTTGTTAAGCTGCTCCATGCACGAATCCGAGTAGGCAACCCACATATAGCCCCACTGCGTGAATTCAAGCTTCATCCCCGTGTCGAGCTCCTCCTCAAGCGTCGGGAAGACGGAGAGGTTGTACTTCGCCATACGGAGGTTGACCTCGGTGCCGAAGTGCTGGCGAAGGCCGGCCGCGGAACGGCCCGAACCGCCCGATGAGAGATATTCTTTTTCAAAGAGGACCGTTTTCACTCCGGCCTTCGCAAGTTCATAGGCGGTAGCTGCTCCATGCACACCGCCGCCAACAATTATTACATCAGCAGTTTTTATCGTCATGGCACATTACCTCCCTAGTCTTCGTCGGCCAAGAGCATGGCCTTTACCGGCTTCACGGGAGGACGGATGACTCCCGCCCTCACCTCGGCGATGGGTTTGCCGGTGGCGCGCGCAAGCTCGCGTATGATGATGTCGCGGCATCCGCGTCCCTGGCATGGCCCCATACCGACGCGAAGGATGCGCTTCAATTCGTCAAATTCGGTGT
>OHCS01001295.1_pt1 | contig 11019 bp, 8 predicted proteins | sample 1566741 | NCBI WGS metagenome assembly OHCS01 (sample SAMEA3879604, study PRJEB24766) | human gut metagenome | biome: human-associated habitat; feature: feces | place: USA | collected 1985/1987 | reverse complement strand
CGGGCATTAACCGGGATGCCTTCGTTTTCTGCGCCTTTACGGGCCTGAGCCATGCGGACGTAGTGAAACTCACCCACGCGGACATCCATACGGACGATAACGGGGAGCGCTGGATTATCGACAGGCGTCAGAAAACAGGTACGCAGTTCCGTGTCAAACTGCTTCCCGTTGCCGAAATGCTTTACGAGCGTTATAAGGATATGCATCTCTCAGGCGACCGGGTCTTTCCGCTCAAAGGCACTTATAATACGCTGAACATGTCCTTGCGGCATGTTGCCAGACACGCCGGTCTGTCGTTCAACCCCACGATCCACCTCGCGCGGCATACCTTCGCCACGACGGTTACGCTCACGCAGGGCGTACCTCTGGAAACGGTCAGCAAGATGCTGGGGCATAAGCGGATCACCACGACCCAAATCTATGCTAAGATCACCAATGATAAAATCGGACAGGATATGGCGGCATTAAGCGAGAAACTCAGCAGCGTCTTCAAGGTCGCACGGTAATGGCCTCCTATCTTACAGCTAATTCGATTCCCGATCTTACTTCGTCAATAGCAGGGTAATTTTCGATGTAAGTTTTCCCGCCGGCAGGGAATTTATCGTCAGAGATGGAAATATGCAAGGCCATGCGAATCGCCCGAGGGGCGAGCCTTGCATATTTCCATCCCCGGCGTTTTGCTGGTCGCTACCGTCGGAAAAGGCGACATTCTGCGGCTCCTGACGATCCGGTTCTGATGTTCAGCCGCGGTCGTGTGCTGATCGCCGACCTTACGGACAACCTCCAATACTTTACGTTTGGTTTCGCTGCTGACATAAAGAGTCGAGCGGGCACGAATGCTTCTTGGCTGCAGGAACATTCGGTCGAAATCGCCGGTGACGATGTCGTCATCAGACCGCAGAGGCCGGAAGGGCGCCGGAAGCGGCATTTCCCGTTTATTGGGCTCTTCCCGCTTTCGATCCCGGATGAAATCCTCACGGTCATCGGCCGGAAGAGGTGCCGGGGCATCGGGACGCTCCGGACGCCGCCAATGCTGTATCAAGGAACTAATCCCGGAAAAAATACTCCAAAGGAGTATCGATCCGAACATAATAAGACCCAGCGTTTCCCAAAAGTGCAGGTCGGATAAATAGTCGTTCAACATGATTGAAAAATTTTAGATGATGTTATGGTAATTCTGTTCTTGATGTATGCGGTTAATCTCGTCGCGGAATATTTCGAGATGGTGCCGCAGGATATTATCTACATAAGATGTTGCGGTCAGTCGCTCGCCGCCGATTTTTTTCAGGACTTCAAGGATTTTCCGTTTCGTAGGGGCACTGACATAAAGCGAGGCGCGGAGGTCGTAATCCACCCGGACAAGAAATGTTTTTTTGTAGTCGGGCAATGTCATCGAACGTCGCCATCGTATGTCCGGTACGGGAACACACTCCGGCTTCACATCCTGCTTTTCGGATACGACCGTTTCGGAAGGCGGAGAATCGAGATTTGAAGAATCTTCAGGTGCAGCGACAACGGATACAAGTTCAGTTGTCTGAGGTTGTTCCATCGAGGGCCATCCATCGCTATTTTCCGTTTGCACGGCAGGCATTGCACAATCGTCAGGTTGCTCCGAAAAGTGTCCGGCTTTATTATGACCTCGTCGCTTCCCGAGGTGCAGCAGCCCTAAGATTGACAAAACGATAATGCCTGTGCTAAGAGCGAGTAATGAAATGTCGAGGACACCGGACTCGGATAAAAAGCTGTAAAGCATAATTAGAAATTTTTAAGTCATTGTTAAACAAGTTTTTCAAAATTCCGCTTACGATCGAGCCGGTTTATATCGTCACGGAAAGTTTCGATGTGGTGCTGTAGAATATTATCCACATATGATGTCGCGGATAATCGTTCACCTCCGATTCTTTTAAGTATCTCCAGAATCTTACGCTTCGTCGATGCATTGACATAAAGTGTGGCTCGGATGCCGTATTCCACAGGAGTGAGAAACATTCGTTCATAATCAGACAAGGGTGGTGTTCTCCGACGGCGTGGCTCTTGTGCTGCGGGCACAGACGGGGTTTCATCCGGAATCTTTTCTGTGTCGATCTCCGGAACAGAGGGCGGTTCGGCGGGAATTGCGTCCGTAGCGGTTCCGGATGGGATCTGTTCCGGAATTACCCGTGTGACCTTTGTAGTGATAGGTAACTGCCCTGCGATCACCTGTTTTACAAGACTTTCGTCTACTTCGATTTTGGGTTTCTTGGCCATTGTTATCGGATTTTGAGGAGTGTAAGAATTTCTTCTGTGAGGATTTCGAGTTGCGCCTCACACGCAAAGGTTCGCGCCGGAGCCAGAAGTGTCGAGCGGCCGACTCCTGTATTGTCCGCAAGCAGCTCCTTGTTGAACTTCGAGCGGTAAGGAATGTGAGTTGTCATAAGCGACAACCCGAGCTTGCGGATAACGGCCTCGTATCGATCGTAAAGCGGCGTTCGTTCACGACGGTCTATCATCGTCCAGAAAAGATAGACGCTTTGTAAAGTAAGGGTCGGATCTTGGGCAAGGTTAGTGGTGAGACTCCGGGCAAAGGAGAGCGTACTTTCCATGACGACCTTGTCGGCTTTCATGGGCACAAAGACAGCGTCCAGCGACGCGAGCAGCCGAATGACACCTTCGGCATTGACCGTTCCCGGCAAGTCGTAGAGAATGATACGGGGATGGTAGCCGCTTTGCAGCAGCCGCTCGACTTCTTCGGGGGCTTCGGGCGGCATACATTTCAGCACAGGCCAGAGTTTGCGGCCCGTCGCTTTGAATTGACGTACCAGCAACAGCTTGTGGTAATCGTCATGCTCGATGAGCGACAGTTCCCGCTCACGTTGCGCCTGAACGGACCATTGGGGATAGTCGCAGTCCACGACCAGCACGTCATAGCCTAATGTGTAGTGCAGATGACTGGCGAGTAACATCGTAAATGTCGATTTCCCGATACCCCCTTTTTGATTGCAGATCGAAATGCTTGCTTGTTTCATTGCTTGTGTGTTTAAATGGTTGTTTGGGTAACTATGCGTTTGTCAAATCATTTATATATACTACCTTATATTTGGACGAATAATTGGATGATTATTCGGTCTGCCGCCCTTTCGTTCCTTTGCGCAGATACTCGGTTAAAGATTCGGGTATCCGTCTGAACCGATACTTATTTTGCGATTCGCGCAGTTGCCCGAATAATCAATCCTGCCGCAATATACAACAGGGTAAAACGCTTCGGTTCCGATGTCCGCTCCAGTCCGCTCCAGTCCGCACCGATGGCTTTTTTTTGCCCCGAAACGGTTGTAATATTGCACCGGGAACAGACCCGGCTATGGAAACCGTAACGGAGGATTTTCAAAACTTCTCTCAAAGATTCTCCGGCGCGGATTTTTGTTGTCGCCAGACAACAGCGAGCTGTACCTTTGTATGCCGAAAAGTTTTTCGGCATACGAAAGGTGCTCGCTCTGCGAGGCTGGGTGGCGTTCCCGAGTCACGCCACTTAAACTACCAGACTGATGACAACCACGAAAAAGAGGATCGGACGCCCGACAACGACAGATCCCAGAGTCCACAGGTATAATTTCAAACTCACCACGGAAGAGAATATCCGCTTTAAGCAGATGCTTTGTAAGGCAGGATTGGAGCATAACCGCAGCCGGTTTATCGTCAAAAGAATCTTCAACGAGGAGTTCGTCGTCGTCAAACGCGACCCTTCGAAGGTGCAGTTCATCGCCCGGCTGAACGACTTTTATTTCCAATTTCAAAAGCTCGGGAACAACTATAACCAGATCGTAAAAGCCATCAACGCGCACTTTTCCAACGTTGCTATCCCGCATCAGATCGCTATGCTGGAGCAGCGAACCCGCGAACTGAAAGCCCTCAGTATCGAGATTCTCAACCTCGCAAAACAGGCTAAGGAGTGGTTGCGAATATAAGATCGGGCTCCTCGCCCGGTGGGGCTTTGCGCTATAACAAGGAGAAAGTGGATAAGGATGAAGCCGAAGTGCTCCTCTGGCAGAAGATGCTCGAACCATACGATAAATGCGGACGCCTTGATATTGACGTCTGCATGGAGAGCTTCATGCCGTACCTCGAAGCCAACCGCAGGACTACGAACACGGTTTTCCATGCCTCGCTGAACCCTTCACCGGAGGACAGGCTGACAGACGAACAGCTCCGGAAAATCGCCTGTGAGTACATGGAACGCATGGGTTACGGCGAACAGCCTTATATCGTTTTCAAGCACAAGGACATTTCCAGAGAGCATCTCCATATCGTGTCGCTGCGGGTCGATGAGCAGGGCCGCAAACTCCCGCACGATTTCGAGGCCCGGCGCTCGATGGAGATTCTGCGTGACTTGGAGCGGAAATACGGTCTGCATCCGAGCGTCAAGGGACAGGGACTGACGGACAGGGAGGGCCTGCGGAAGGTGAATTATTCCGAGGGGAATGTCAAGCAACAGATTTCGTCCGTCGCCCGGTCGTGTCTGCGAAATTACAAATGCTCGTCGTATGGAGAATTCCGCACCCTGTTGGAGCTGCTCAATGTTTCGGTCGAGGAACGTACGGGAACCGTCGACGGACGGGACTATGCCGGAGTGATTTACGGTGCCATGACCGACGATGGCTACGGTATCGGCACGCCGTTCAAATCGAGCCGTATCGGAAAAGATGTCGGCTATAAGGCCCTTCAAAAGTATTATGAGCGGTCGAAGAGCGCGTTGAAGCAGGACGGGACACTCGACCGGCTGCGGCAAACAGTCAAAGACGCCATGAGCCCGGACAATACAAGGGAAGAGTTTCGGCAACTGTTGAAAGCGGACGGTATCGATGTCGTGTTCCGCATAAATCCCGTGGGAAGGATTTACGGTGCGACCTTCATCGACCACAACGCAGGCATCGTTGCCAACGGTTCGCTACTGGGAAAAGAGTTTTCGGCCAATGTTTTCAATGAATTGTATCCGGCACCGAAACAGGCGCAACAGGTCGCAGAACAACACGTGGAACAGAAACATGAAGTGCAAAACCATGCCGCCAATCCTATTTCTGGCATTGTCGATACGGTATTGGATTTGGCCGACACGCGGGCTTACGAGGAACAGCAACGGCAGATGCAACAAAGGCGTAAAAAAAGACGACATCGTTCCTGATACGAAAAACGGGGTCTGATATGGATCAGATCCCGTTTCTCATTGTTCCCTGTCGGCTTTCCGTCGTGGCCTCCCCGTGCCACCGGCATCTTCTATTTCTCTGCCGGAATAAAAGTTATTGCCTGCCCGCCCCGTTCAGCCATCTCGATGCGTATGGTATCTCGTGCCGTCACCGCCCGCTTCCCGATCAGGTATGCCTCCGGATTGCGCCCCGCATCCGGAGCATCGGCATATATGGTCGCGGTATACGTCACTCCGGGTTCGAGGAAGTCGAGCTTCTGCACGAGCGTCCTTGCCTTCTCGTCCGTTCCTGCCCCGAGAAAGTATCTGTCTTTGGCCCGTCTTGCAACGACGATATAGTCGCCGATCTCTCCCTGCAATGCCTTCGACCAGTCGCAGTCTGCGTCGAAGTCGCGGAAGAACCGGAATGCGGGATGCCCTTCGTAGTTCTCGATCAGGTCTGCGGCCATCTGCAGGGGCGAGTATATGATCACCCAGTTTGCTATCTGCCGTGCCAGCGTGGTCTTTATGCAGCATTCCGCGTTGGGCCCGTTCCACTCGATCCGTCCCTTGTCGGCCTTCGCTGTGGAATAGTCGATGTCGAAGATTCCCGGAGTGTAGTCCATCGGTCCGCTCAGCATCCTCACGAAGGGCAGCGTCGTGAGATACTCTGCCGAATTCCCTTCCGACCATGCGTTCCATTCCATGCCCCGCGCCCCTTCGCGTGTCATCATGTTGGGCCACGTGCGTCGTATCCCCGTCTCCTTTATCGGCTTGTGTACGTCGAGCATGATCCGGTATTTCGCCGCCGTTTCCACGACCCGCTGATAGTGCTGCACTCCATACTGCGAATGATGGAGGTAACCGCCTTTGAATCCCCCTGCATATCCCGTTTTGAGCGTGTGAACCCCCAGTTCGGCATACCTCCTCATCGCTGCTTCCATGACGGCTTCGTACTCAGAATATTTCCTCCCGTTTCATTGTGCATCCACAGTTGCACGCCCTTTTCACGGGCATAGGCGGCTATTCGCTCCAGATCGAAATCCGCATAGGGTTCGAGGTAGTCGAACTGCTGGTTTCCGCCCCAGTTCTCCCATCCTTTGTTCCAGCCCTCGAACAACACTCCTTGTATGCCGTTTTCCGCAGCAAAGTCGATGTGCCGGATGGCATTCCGTGTCGTTGCTCCGTGTCGCGGCCCCATCGTCCATACCTGCGTTCCGAGGTGCATTCCCCACCATACCCCGACATACTTCTGCGGCACGATCCATGAGGGATCCTCGATCTTCGAAGGTTCGTTCAGGTTGAGCACCAGCGACGAGTTTATCAGGCCTACGGCCCTGTCTGCTATCTGTATCGTGCGCCAGGGCGTCGTGAAGCGTCCCGGAATGTACGCCTTCACGCCGTCGGGCAGGGGCGCGAGGTCGGCTTTCAGCACCCCCGCACTGTCGCGCCTCAATACCATCTCGGGCCAGTCGTACAGGGCCGCCTCGTGCACGGCTCCGAATATTCCGTCCCCAGTGCGGAACGTGAAGGGCGTGTTTGCATCCGTAATCCGTGCTACGGGCTGCTCGCGGTACTGAAGTTCATAGGTCTCGAAATTGCCGGGTATGGACCACGACATCGTATGACCCTCATCTGCGAACCGGAACTCCGTCAGTTCGTCCGTCACGGCCAGCGAATCGGGCTGCGCCAGTTCGTAGCGAAATGCTATTCCGTCGTCGAATGCGCGGAAGCGGAGCGTGAAGGCCATGCTTTTATCCGGCTTCCGCACTGCGACGGACATTTCGTTGTAACGGTTGCGGTGCCGCTTGTTCTCGCCCCAGGGGGCTGTCCACAGCTTGTCGTGGGAGGAGTGCCATACGCCTGTTATCGTCGCTCCCTGCAGCGAGGTTCCGCATGCCGCGAGCCCCATCGCCGAGGGCAGTATCAGGGGTTTGTCGTCGACCGTGACGGCATAGGTCACGCCCGCCCCTGCATCGGCTTCGACAGATACGGCGATGCGTCCGTCGGGTGAGGTTATGAAGGGCTGCTGCGGAGAGCATGCTGCAAACAATGCACAGGCGAAGGCCATGAAGGCAGCATGTGGATTCGGAATCTTCATGGGAAGGCTATTTTTCGGATTCCATCTCGAAGCGCACCTTCGCACCTTCCAGAAGTGTGGAATAGCTAAGGAACGGCCTTTCCGATACTTTTCCGTCGATAGCCATTTTACCGACATAACGGTTCTCGGAGCTGTTCTCCGGAGCGTCGATCTCGATCGTATTGCCGTTTTCGAGGTGAATGACGGCCTTGCGGAACAGCGGCGATCCGACTGCGTATTCGTCCGCGCCGGGACACACGGGATAGAACCCTAAGGCCGAAAATACGTACCACGCCGAGGTTTGTCCGTTGTCCTCGTCGCCGCAGTAACCGTCGGGCTTGGCCGAATAGAGGCGATCCATGACCTCACGAACCCACCACTGCGCCTTACGGGGTTGCCCGGCGTAGTCGTAGAGGTAGATCATGTGCTGCGCGGGCTGGTTTCCGTGGGCGTAGTTGCCCATGTCGGCCACCTGCATTTCGGTAATTTCGTGGATGCGGAACCCGTAGTAGCTGTCGTCGTAGACGGGCGGCACGACGAAGACCGAGTCGAGCATCCGCGTGAATCCTTTGTGTCCTCCCATCAGGTCGATCAGTCCCTGCGGATCGTGGAAGACAGACCAGGTATAATGCCAACTGTTGCCTTCGGTGAAAGCATCCCCCCACTTCAACGGAGAGAACGGTGACTGGAAAGTACCGTCGGCATTCTTTCCGCGCATCAGCTTACTTTCCTTGTCGTACAGATTCTTATAATTCATGGCACGTTTAGCATACAGGTCGAGTTCTTTCTTCGGGCGGCCCAGTTCTTTGGCGATCTGATAAATACACCAGTCGTTATAAGCATATTCCAGCGTACGGGCTGCGTTTTCATTGATCTTGACATCGTAAGGCACGTATCCCAGTTTGTTGTAATACTCATGTCCCAGACGGCCGGTGGAAGACACAGTCGGGTGTACGTTTTCCGTTCCGTGGATCAGGCCTTTGTACATCGTTTCCAGGTCATCGACCTTTACGCCCTTCATATAAGCATCTACCAGGATGGAAGCCGAGTTGTTACCCACCATGCAACCACGGTGTCCCGGACTTGCCCATTCGGGGAAGAAGCCGCTTTCCTTATAGGTATTGATCAGACCTTCCTGCATCTCCTTGTTCATCGACGGATACATCAGGTTCAGGAACGGGAACAGGGCACGGAACGTATCCCAGAAACCGGTATCGGTAAACATATATCCCGGCAGAACTTCGCCGTTGTACGGACTGTAATGAACTACGTTTCCGGCTGCATCTATTTCGTAGAACTTACGCGGGAAAAGCAATGAACGGTACATGCAGGAATAGAACGTACGGTACTGGTCCAATGTTCCGCCTTCTACCTCGATCTTACCCAAGACATCGTTCCAGGCTTGTTTGCCTTTAGAAACCAGGGTATCGAAATTATCATTACCCAATTCTTTCATATTGATGGCCGCCTGGTCGAAGCTGATGAAGGAAGAAGCCACCTTGGCCTGAACGATCTCGCCTTTCTTCGTCTTGAAACCGATCACGGCACCCACATGACTGGAAGTCTGTTCTTTCGAACCTTCCTTCAGCGTGTTGTCGGCAAACGTCGCTTCGTAGGTAAAAGGTTTATCGAATTCGATAATAAAGTAGTTCTTGAAGTTCTCGGGAACACCGCCGCTATTCTTGGTAGAGTAACCGATAATTTTGTTTTCTTCCGGAATGACTTTGATATAAGAACCGTTATCCAACGCGTCTACCACTATGTAAGAATGGTCGTTTTCCGGGAAGGTGAAACGGAACAGAGCGGCACGGTCGGTCGGAGTCAGCTCCGTTATCACATCGTGATCGGCCAGATAGGCTTTATAATAATAAGGTTTCACCACTTCACTCTTATGGGAGAACCAGCTGGCACGTTTATCCTGGTCAAATTCAGGAGCGCCCACTACGGGCATAATGGCAAACTGTCCGTAATCGTTGATCCACGGCGAGGGCTGGTGCGTCTGCTTCAGACCTCACTAAAACCGTCTTACAGCATGTTGTAAGACGGTTTTTCTTTTATTTTCTTTTGTCATGCATTTATAATACCAGACAGTATTACATAGTTTTACTTTCCTTTTATTTTCTGATTCCGCTTTAATTCTTTTAGCGGATTCTGGTTGTATACTTGTTTGAGTTTATATAGATCCGTATTGGGTTCGATAATAGCTTGTCGATAATTGACGTAATATCCTATTATCAATCTAATTCCGCCAACGGATTTTTAAATACCAAATATTTTATGAACGCACGTACACTTCTTATTCCACGTACACTTCTTATTCTTAGTCTGGTTGTCCTCTCCGGAGCGCCATGCGCATCTGCGCAGTCTTTCAAGGAAAGACTCAAGAACGCCGCAAAGAAGATAGAACAGAAAGTCAAACAGGAAGTAGCGCCCAAAAAACTTCCGGAAAAGTCCGGTAACACTTCAAGTCTCGACAGCGAACTCCAAAAGCGCCACGACGCCATGGTGGGGCCGGACAACAATAAGAACGCTGAAGACGAAGCTCCCACCGTCAGGTTGCCGGAGACCCACACTGCTCTTTTTGCGCCACTCGGATACCCTGTCGAGGCAACGTATGGGATCAAATCGGTAAAGCCGGTGATGCCGCCGAGAGAGGCATCCGATCAGGTGAACTGGAGTGAAAAACAGCCGAATGTCTATGAGCTCGACAACCAGAGCCTTGTAGCCGAGTTTCTGATGCTCGACGACTGCTTTGCCGACGGCTACATCAAAACCCTCACCCCGGCACATTGGAGATACGATGAGATCGTCAAGGGCGAACTTTGGGCTCGCGTGGGCGCATTGAACAAGATGGTCGAGCAATACAACGAAGCCAAAGAAGAATACGGCGCCGACACTTACCAGTGGGTCATCAACGGCATCCACAACAAAATCGCCTCCGTGCTTGACTCTCGCGAGTACAAAACCCTGATCCGCTCATCCCTCACTCCGCTCTTCACACTTAAAGACAAGTGGATCAGTGATGAGACCAAGGCATATTTCAATGCTCACGGAGGCTATGAGAACGCCCACAAAGCCAACTGGACCGTCTGGGATCCGCAGCCGAACAAAAAAAGCATCACGACATCAGCGTCCGGCCAGACCGGGAAAGTGATTGAGGAGGTCGGGGCAGGTGCTACGGTTGACATCGAGGGAGTCCTGTATGTCCTGCACAACTCCAACAACGGCGGCGCATCCCACGCATTCATCTCGGAAGTGGCGAAGACGGCCGTTGCCGGCAAGAACATCGTGATCCCGGACTATGTCACATACAACGGTAAAAAATATCCGGTGACGGAAATGCGTGGCAATATTTTCTCCGGCACCGCCATCAAGTCCGTGAAACTTCCGTCCACGTTGACGGAGATTTCCAATTCGGCATTCCGCGAGACTCCTATAACTGAAATAGTAATCCCGGCCTCGGTCAAGATAGTTCAGGGTTCGGCTTTCTACGGCTGCAAGAACCTCACGAAAGTAGTCTTCGAAAACGATGTCATGGATGAAGTCCACGGCTGTTTCCAGAAGTGCATAAATCTGAAAAACGTCAAGTTCCCACGCCGCGTCGGACTGATGAGTTACGATATGTTCGAGGGCTGCGTCAATCTCACAGAAGTGATGCTTCCGGAGAATCTGAGCGAAATTTATTCATCCATGTTCAGTGGCTGCAAGAACCTCAAGAATGTGGATATCCCGGCGAGCGTGACCAAGGTCGGCAACAGCGCATTCTCGGACAGCGGCATCACCT
>OHCS01001293.1_pt1 | contig 11027 bp, 8 predicted proteins | sample 1566741 | NCBI WGS metagenome assembly OHCS01 (sample SAMEA3879604, study PRJEB24766) | human gut metagenome | biome: human-associated habitat; feature: feces | place: USA | collected 1985/1987 | reverse complement strand
CCGCTCCGCGCACGCCGTAACCAGCTTTCAGCATATCCGCCACCGCCATGGCCGTCAGGCTGTCATACAGGCACGGGAGTCGCCCCCCCTGCACGTTTTCCAACCCGGTGGTCAGCCTCAGATAATTGGTATCCCATTCCGGCCGCCCGTTGCGGGCATGCCATTCCCAGCTACGGATCAAATCCCTCTTAGCCGAGCAGGCGGTAGAAAACATCATGGAAACATTGGCCATCAGGTCCGCTTCCGCCGCCTCCCGAGAAGGATGCCAGTCCGACCACCTTCCGTTGGGATACTTTACTCTCCACAGCCTTTCCGCACCTTCCCCTCCGGGTGAGGACTGGAACAAGCGCGGGGTCAGCAGGAGAAGGCTCTCCACCGCTTTCTGCGTCCCCGGATAAATACGCGGCGAAACCTGTTCCGGACCGGCATGCAGCCGCAGAGCATCCAGCACAGAGGCATAACGGGCCACGTTCTCCGGCGCCACCTCCAGAAACCGGGCCAGCAACCGCCCGTAACTCTCCACGGGCGTATAGCCGCGCCCCACATGCACGTCAAATTCCTTCATGTTGGGAAGTACGTGGTACAGGCTGTTCACATCCGCCTGGGTTCCCCATACCATGCGGTTCATCTCCCGCAGCTCAGGGCTTACCCCATGGCGTTCCTCTCCGCCAAGAGAAGCCATCATGCCGCTCATCCTGGCCAGGGCGGAGGGAAGGCCGTCCGGATTAAAAGATTCAGACAACAAATCCGGAGCATTCAGCAATGCACTCCCTTCCTCCAGCCACCGGCGCGCCCTGCCGCAGGCGCCTTCATCCCGGCAAAACAACTTCCATAAACGAAAAGCCACATGCCCGGACGCCTCTTCATGCGGCACTCCGTGCACCCGTTCCATCACTCCTTCATAAACATTGGCTCGTGTCCGCAGATCCATATCCTCCGTAACGGCGTCCCAGTCCCTGCCGGAAAAACCCGCACGGCGTCCCGCCTCTTCCGGATAAGCCAGCAGCAACATCCTGTACGGCCGATAGGAGCGCTTCTTCAGCCTGTCCGCCACAAACGCTCGGCGCAAAGCATCCGCATGAATATCATATTCCTCCGCATTCCTTAAACGCCATGGGATTTCCCGTCCGTTCCTGTTCCGGACCAGACCCAAATCTTCCTCTTCCATACGGCCCAGAGTCTCATACCAGGAAGAAAGAGCCTCCTCTACGGAAGGCCTGCCCTGCGTTCGCTTCATCTCCACACCGGGAGCCGGTTCCGCCGCATAAACAAGCTGCCCGTCCGCTGCGGCGGCTTCACCCACGCGGGGCAGACCGGCACGCAACAGCCACTTGGTTCTGGCCGTAACATAGTCCGGATGAGGAAAAAGCTTTTTCAACACCGCTTCCGATTCGGGGAAATCCCGCATCTTCCAAGGCTTTGTACGTACAGGAGAAGGCAAATCCAAAAAATCTCTTACATCCTGTTCCGTCTTCAAAAAAGGCTCTCCGGCTTCATCCAGGGCGCGAGACCACTCCAAAGCCTTCCTGGAAATATACAAAGACCCCCACAGCGGAGAATTACGCAGGGACTTCTGCAACAATTCCCCGGCACGGTTTACATCCTTCTCCTGCAAAATCCGGGAAACCGTTTCATCCGGAATGCCGAATACTTTTAGAGGGGAACCGTCTCCAAGCAGCATTCCGGCATGGCGGAAATGGTTCAGAGCGACCTTTCCCGCGCCTATCAGCAGGAAAGGCATCATCATGACGGCCTCCCTCAACTGGTCATCCGCGGAAGCCTGTCTGGCCTTCCATCCCTCCCAGTCCACGCCGGACGCCTTATTCGTAAGAACTCCCACGCCTTCCTGAACGACCATGGGCGTCAACTCCATCAATTTATTTTCCGCCTCCATCTTCACGGCATCCGCCGCAACGGCTCCCATTCCGGAAAAAAATGCACCAGGATTCCCTGATGCGGGCCTCATGGCCCGGAACGCCCGCATTCCCTGCCCCAGCATCTTTTGGCCCAGTTTCGTCATTCCGAAGGAAAGCAAGGTATTCACCCCGCCGGAGACGACAGCTCCCCCCATCTGGGCATCAAACACGCCGTCCGGGTTCACGCTCCGGGCCTCCGCCATATGGCGCCCCGTCTCCCCCGCCATCAACATGCCAAGCCCGGCAAGGCCGCAAAACGCCAAAGCCGTGGACGCTCCCTGCTGGGCCATGTCCACCAGCATCTCCCGGAACCAGGGGGAATCCTTTCCCCCACGCAGCGGGGCAAACTCCATCCTGGCAAAATTCCTCAGTTCTTCAAAACTCCGGGAATAATTGTCCAGCGCCTCCTTTTCCCGTCCCTCCGGCAGGAGCCATGCTGCGCCGTTTACGGCCAGCTGGGCCGCATTCTCCGCAACTTCTGCCGCACCGCGTTTAAGCGCCCCCCCCAGGGCATCCCGAAAGGCGGGACGGGAACGCAAATAGGGAGCCATCATGCGGAACACCTTCTGACGGTCTCCATCCCCCAGGGAAGCCAGGCAATCCACGGCGCGTATGACGTCCGGAACTCCGGCAACGGCTTTCCGGTTCAGCTGTATGGCGGGAAAACCTTCCTTCACCGGCTCCTCACTGGCTACCAGCCCCTCCAATCCCTTGCGGATGATCCCGGCGGCATCCGCCAGACGGTTCCTGTCATCCAGAGCATCGGATACGGCCCTGCCCTTCAATTGTCGCGCCACAGCCTGCAAATCTTCCGGCCATGCGGAAATGGCTTCCCTTCCCCGTTCGTCAGGAACCGTCCCGCCACCGGACAGAGTACGTTCATACGCTTCCTGGTATAATTCAAATAAAGCCTCCCTCCGGGAAAGGCGTACCTGATTGTGCATGGAAACTGCCACGAACAATTCGTCATCAGACTTGCCGGACGCTCCATACTGCCGCGCCACCTGTTCCCGGATACTCTTCCAGTCCCTCCGGATGCGTTCACGGGGAATCGCCCCAGAATCCGCCACCCAGGACTGCATGACACACGCGGCAATTCTTTCCCGGTCCGCCGTCCCTTCCGGATACATCGCCTCCGCTTTCAGCCTCACTTCCCGCGGAATGGTCATCACATCCCCCGTCAATACGCTATTCCAATATTCTTCCCTTTCCGACTCCCGTTCCGGGAATTTTTCCGTGCCGGAAGGTACGGAAAACACTGCGTTCCCTTTCCGAATATGGCTTTCCCCCACAGTTCCGGGAACCGCTTCCGGAAAACTCCCTTCCAGCGGGAGCGCCCCTGTCTGTTCCCTGGTTCCATTATCTTCCATCATCACTTTCCTTCTTTTCCGTTATTCATATCTGAAAACCCCACCCAGCCGGCATCCTGGAGGCGTTTCTCTTTCTCAAAAACCTTTTCCATCTCCGCAGCCGGCTGCTCCGGGGCCCTCTTCACCGCCTCTGCCAATTCCGTCTGGACACGCTTCCATTCCTCTGCCGCACGGGCATCCTCAGGCGGCCCCCATGCGCCATTCCGGAACATGGCGGACAGGCGACGGGAAGCAGCGCGGCGCAATTCGCGGGGTATGCCCAACATCACCTCGCGTCGCCGGAGAAGCCTTTCCACCTGAACGGCAGGCAAACCTGAAGTGGCCACTTCTATCAGGGCGTCAGCATCTTCCTCCCCTCCGCAATCCTCATCAATCAGCGAGGTCATGCGGCACAACAGCATATCGTCCTCCGGAATGCTGATACCGGAAAATTCCGCCGTCTGCCTCCGGTCACGGGAAGCCGTATAACGCCTTAGCTGCTCGGAACTGATCAAGCCATGCTTTTCAGCATTCGCCAATCCGTCATCCCGCAGCAACCCGCCGCCGGACACGGTGGCCGCCAGAGCATCCGCATAACGCCGCTTCAACTCCCCATACGCTGCCGCAGCCTCTTCCGCCACCTTCTTTTCCTCCGGAGTTTCCGGCATCTTCTCCTGCCGGGAAACGATGCTTACAGCGGCCGCCGGATCACGGCGGACCTCCTCCACCGCCCGGTTCAGCGCTGCGCGGGAATGCGCTTCCTCCGCCATGCGGGAAGCCTCCTCTCCCGTTACAAATATTCCGCTGCCCTCCTTAATCCTGCGTTCGGCCAGAGCGGCCTCTCCCTGCTCCACGGCAGACTCCACCCCCCCGGCCCAATACCGGCGCGCCTCCTCCAACTGCCCCAGATGGGACATCTTCTGCAAATAAATGCTCCCGGCAGTCTCCAGATTCTCTCTCGCCATGGCCACGCGCTCCCTAACCGGGCCGGACATACGGGCAGGCAGATAGGAAGGAAGCCGTTCTGACAGCGCCTTCTTCCATCTCTCCTGAAGGTGTTCCGAATCCCCTCCGGCTTCCAGCTCCCGCATCACGTCCTGTTCAAAACGATACATCCCGTCACGGGCCTGCGCCCATTGGCCGGCATCCCTCACCTCCTGCATTTCCTTCAGCGCGGTTCCCGCCACTCCGGACACATCCATCACGCCCGCCGCCAGATCCCACACACTGGCGGCCTGTGCTTCAAAAGCATTCAACGGAATCACGCCGGACAAATCCGGAGCCACATGCAACATTCCAAAATCCTGTATTCGTATAGCCATCTTTAACGGCTTCCAAGCTAAAGAGCGGATGGAACGCACGGCATCCATTCCAAACCGTCACCGTCCGGCACTTGCCGCTTTGGAACCCCCTGCCGTATCCACGGTTCCGGCAGGACAGACGCCGGCGTTCATGCTCTGGGCCAGGTTTTTCATGCAGACGCTCCGGATACCCACCGCATTCCTGCGGACAAATGGCCTGCCGCGCTCAACACGCGCCTTCCCCGAACCATCCGGATTACCCATGCGGAATACGTTCCGCCCGGTTTCCATGCCCGGTTCAGCGCCACGGGAAAAACCTACCGTTACTGCATTTCACGCGCACCCATCCTCAACCCTTTTGACGCCGGGCTGGCCTGGCACCGCCCGCTGGCATGGAGCGCGGATATTCTGGAACAGGCTGTACACCTGTTCCGGGGAACGCATGACTTCACTGCTTTTGCCGCCCTGCGCGGCAATGAACCGCGCCCTATTCCGGAGGGTTACTTCCGCCGAACCATCACGCAGACACAAGTGGCACAGACAGGGGAACATGTCTTCATCACCTTTACCGGAACGGGCTTCCTCTACAAAATGGTGCGCCTCATGACGGGAGCCGCCCATGAAGCCGCACGTGGAAAAATAACGCTGGAAGAACTGGCTCGCCTCATCAATGCTCCGCTCCCGGATGACAAAAGCCCGTTTTGCGCCCCGCCGGACGGACTCACGCTGATGAGGGTCCATTACCCGGAAGAAACATTCGGAGACAAAAAGATAACAAACTGAAAACAGCCGTCCTTCTAGACGCGTGCCGTACCGTACAGCCCTTCCCTCCTGATCAGCGCCTCCACTTTCCGGTTCAGATGGGGAACCGGACATACGCCCGAACGCAAATCATGCCGTATGCGGGTGGAAGAAGCGGGTTCATCCCCTTCTATGAAAAGGGCGCGCACCCCTTTCCTGGGTGATGGAACCCCGCCGCGGCGGTAAACAATGAACGTCACCAGGCTGGACAAATATTCCCAGCGTCCCCACTGTTCCAGAGAATCCCACTGATCCTTGCCCATCAGCCAGAACAATTCTGCACCGGGATAACGCTCCGCCGTCCTCTCAGCCACCCTCCACGACCACGAAGGAGGCGGAAGTTCCAAATCCGTCCGGTCAAGCATGGCCCAATCCAGCCCTTGAACAGCCAACTCAATCATCCGGCAGCGCTGGTCATCCGTCACGGAGGGGGCCTGCTCCTTCAGCGGAGACAGGGAACACGGCATAAACAGCACGCGGTCCATTCCGCAATATTTCCGAGCATGCTCGGCCACGCAAACGTGCCCCTCATGCACGGGATCAAACGAACCGCCGAAAATACACAGCTTCACCGTCATCCACCAGAAGTCAGAGACCTTCCGTTCCCTTGTAAGGCAGAAACCCGCCGATGGGAACGCGCACCATCCTTTTCTCCAGAGGCAGGCGGCGGAAGCGGGTAATAAAATCCGTCAGGCGGCCGTAATTGCGCTCCGTCTTGGGAATCCCCTGATGGCCGCAATTCACATCCGGATTGTAATGCAGCTCCACATGAAGATGGGCCGGATACATGCCGCGGTTCGTGCCGATAGTGCCCACCTGGGTGCCGCGCAGCACCAACTGCCCCAAAACAACGTTAATATCGTTCAAATGGGAATAAAGCGTCTGGCAGCAAAGAACCTTTCCGGACTTGGGTTCGCGGAAAGCATGGCGCACAATCACCACCTTTCCCCACGCGCCCCGGGCGTCCGCCGCATAAGTTACCACCCCGTGGCCTACGGAATAAACGGGATCGCCCAAATCGGAATTGCCTCCTTTATTGCCGTTCCAATCCTCGCCCATGTGACGGGGGCTTTTCAGACGCAGGCCGCGGGACCGGTAATAGCCGTTGCCGTCAGGCTTTCCTACCGGAAAATCAAAACCGTCACAAAGAGGAACAAGCGCAAACTTGCTGTCCCGCCGGGCCATGTAAACGGGAGCGCTCTCGCTGATCAACGCGGAACCGGTCAGAAAAACCAGCGCCAGCAGTAAAAAACGGAAATAGGACATGGGAACGAAAGTCCTTTGTATGCTAAACGGCTCCCTACTCCGTATCAAGCGGAATTCCCCGCATGTCGGAGTTAGAATTCACTAACACGCTCCCCCATGTTTTCCACTTCCTTTCAACTTGACAGCAAAGCCTCCGTATGAAAGAAGGGAGGAGCGACTCCCGTATTTTTCAACACACTTTTTTCCGCATGAACAAACTAACCACACTCTTTCTCGGAACGGTTCTCTCTTCCTCCATGCTGCCCGGCTGGACCGCAGCACCACCCAAACCATACGGCGCGGTTCCAACACCCGCCCAAATCAACTGGCAGCGCATGGAATTCTACGGCTTCATCCACTTTGGCCTGAATACGTTCACGGGACGGGAGTGGGGTTACGGCGATGAAGACCCGAAAATTTTCAACCCCACGGATTTCAATGCCTCCGATATCGTCTCCACCTTTAAAAAAGGCGGAATGAAAGGAATGATTTACACGGCCAAACATCATGACGGCTTCTGCGCCTGGCCCACCAAATCCACGGACCACAACATCACCAAGAGCCCTTGGAAAAACGGAAAAGGAGATGTAGTCCGGGAATTCGCCCTTGCCTGCAAAAAGCACGGCATCAAATTCGGCACCTACCTCAGCCCCTGGGACCGCAACAACGCGGATTACGGCAAGGACGGCTACCTGGACGTTTACTATAAACAAATCCGGGAACTGCTGACCAATTACGGGCCTGTCTTTGAAATCTGGTTTGACGGAGCCAACGGAGGAGACGGCTATTACGGAGGAGCCAGGGAAAAGCGCAATATCGGTGACGCGGAAAAATACTACAACTTTGAAAAAATCGTGGAAATGATCCGCAAAATCCAGCCCAGCTGCATCATCTGGGGAGCGGGCCACTACGGAGACGCCCGCTGGGGAGGCTCCGAAAAAGGCCACGTCAATTATCCCCATTGGAGCACTGTAGGGCTGAACGGCGGGGGCGGAGGCACCGGCAAACGCGGCGGAGAACGCTGGGTGCCTGCGGAAGGAGACACCACCATCAACCATGCCGGCTGGTTCTGGCACCAGGGACAGGCATCCCGCGTCAAATCCCCTGAAGAACTTATGCAGGTATGGTTTGATTCCGTAGGCCGCGGGGCCAACCTCATTCTGAACGTGGCGGCGGACAAAACGGGCAGACTGGACCCTGCGGATGTCAAATCCCTGCTGGAATTCAAAGAACTGCGCGACAAGCTATATGCCAGGGACTACGCGTTGGGAGCAACCGTCACAGCCAGCCAGACGCGCGGCAACGACAAAAAATTCTCGCCCTCCAACATGACGGACGGCAACATTGAAACCTACTGGGCCGTGGAAGATGACAACCTGACCCCCACCGCCGTTATTACGCTGCCCAAACCCGCCACTTTCGACGTCATCCGGCTGCGCGAACAAACACGTCTGGGACAACGCGTGGACTCCTTCAATATTGACGCTTTCGTCAATGGCAAATGGGTTTGTATCGACAATGAAGGGAAAACCATCGGCAACCAGGTCATGCGCCGCCTGAACCGCCCCATCACTACCCAGAAACTGCGCCTGCGCATCACGGGCAGCCAGGCCACTCCCTGCATCTCGGAATTCTCCCTCTTCCGCCAGCCTGCCGGCGCCGTGCGGCCCTCCATCTTCCGCCGCGGAGACAACCTCGTCATCATTGCGGACGGCAAAAATAAAATCCTGTACACGACGGACGGCAGCGAACCCAAAGCAGGATCTCCCGTTTACAGCCAGGGTGCTAAATTTACGGAAAGCGGCATTGTCAAGGCTCGCTGCCAATTCTCCAATGGTAAATTGGGCCCTGTCAGCCAGGCCAAATTCGGCATCAGCAAAACCGGATGGAAAGTGAAAACCGCCACATCCGGGAATGCGGCGGCGGCCATAGACGACAATCCGGAAACCTCATGGCTTGCCAAGGCGGAAGCGCCTCAATCCTTTGTGGTGGATATGGGAAAACCGTACCAGGTTTCCAGCTTCTCCTACCTGCCCAGACAGGATGGAAAAACCTCCGGCATGACGGATAAATACCAATTTGAAGTAAGCGCGGATGGGAAAAACTGGACGAAAGTGGCGGAAGGGGAATTCTCCAACCTGCGCGCCAACCCCATTGAGCAATCCGTTAATCTCAAAAACATGAACGGACCTGTGCGTTACTTCCGCTTCATCGGCACCAGTTCTCTGGACGGCAACAGCGCTTCCGCTGCGGAAATAAACGTTTTCGGCACTCCCGCAGGCAAATAAAAACTTCCCTGACTTTTCTCACCAGGGCATTCCGGTTTTTTACGGCCGGAATGCCTTTTTTGCGGCACAAACCCATTTGCAAAACAGGCTCCGGCAGACAAACCGGCATCAAGGAAAACGGGAAAGGACAGGCCAGAATTCCGTCCAACTCCCCCTGCAGCGCTTCAATAGGCTGGGAATGTCCCGTATATCACCGCAACGGCCAAAAGTCCAAAGGGACGGCTCCTGCATGGCTGCCTTTTTCAGCCACCGCCGGTATGCGGAACATATTGAAATCGGAAAAAGCCCTGCAACCCCATGCCAACGGCAGAACCCCGGGAAAAACGCCTGCCGACTGAAATCAGCCACGATATCATCTCCGGAAGGCTTCTGTTCCATTTCCTGTTTGTACGAACAATCTTCTCCCTGCCGTCGGAAAACCTGGCGCTTTTCCTTACATCGTAAAATCTATTTTAAGCAAACAACGGGAAGCCCCGATCAACTCAGCGAGGGATTTCCGCAAAACAGAAGCTTTCCTTTTCAAAAATCAGGTATGAAAAAGGGCGCATCCTTTTGGATGCGCCCTGTGCAAATCATGCCGGCGAATTTATTCCTGGCCGCTGAAATCAGGCGTGAGGATCAGGAACTGGTCGCTGATATCCTTGCCCCTTCTCTTGGGAATGAAGGTATCCTGAAGGTTGTCGTTGTCGTCCAGTTCCAGGGTCTTGGCACTCTGGGCAGTCGTGAAAATCAGAACCTTGCCGCGGAAGCTTTCCGGGTCAAAACGCACGGCATTGCCAGCCACAACGGTGCTGCCGTCTTCACCAGGGAGCACGGAAGTGACCATCAGGGGATATTCCCCCACGGAACTTCCAATACCCACTTTCTTATTATTGTCACCCTTGCGCATGACGTAGGAAATACCCACTTCACCGGGGGTCAGGGCCTGACCGTCGTAAATTTCACCGTTGGGAGTAACGGTGGAACCGCCGGAAGGAGTCTGAACCTTGGCGTAGAAGTTGCTTTCGGAAACAGACTCATTGCCCAGAAGCTGACGGAAATAGTCATTGGAAGTATCGCCCTGAAGTGCGCCCAGGCCGCTCATATAATTATGCTGGGCAACAACGCGGTCGGCAGTGATGTCATCGGGGAAATTGCCCAGTTTGCTGTTGGATTTGAACTCGTTCATCGCCACGCCCACGTTCTTCATGTTGGTCAGGGCCTGCATCTGGTCGCCTTTGTTGATCTGGTTCAGGATAGGACCATATGCCACGGAAGCCAGCAGGGCGATAATGGCAATGACAACCAAGAGTTCAATCAGGGTAAACCCCCTGCGTAACTGGTGTGTTGCAAAAGATACTTTCATTGTTGGATATGATGGAATGTTTACAGTTTAAGAAAACCGTACGTGGTTATCTATGTTCGTTTCTACTATTAACGCGATTTCCCAGTCAGGACAAGCATATTCTCATAAAAATCTTGGTCCTGCAAGGAGTGAAAACTCTGCCGCAGCCCCCCTGCAAAAGGCCCGGAAAATACCGGGCCATGGGGAAAAATCCTACCTGCCGCTGCCGAAAAAGGAACTCAACCCTTCCAAAGCTCCGGCGGACGGCCTGTCCTCCTCGGCAATCACCTGCCGCTGGAGTTCTGCGATCTCTTCCAGCCCCTTGCGGCCTAATTCCAGCATCCGGTTCATCTGATCCGCCGTGAACACGGCCTCTTCACCGGAACCCTGCACCTCCACAAACTCTCCCTGGTCGGTCATCACCAGATTCATATCCACTTCCGCATCCTTATCCTCCACATAGCAGAGATCCAGCAGAGCCTCTCCCTCCAGTATTCCCACGGATACGGCGGAAACCAGCCTCTTCATGGGAGACTCCGCCAGCTTTCCTTCCGCGACAAGCTTGTTCACGGCAATGGCCAGAGCTACGGAAGCCCCGGTAATGGAAGCGGTGCGGGTACCGCCATCAGCCTGTAAAACGTCGCAATCCACCCAAATCGTGCGCTGGCCGATCTTGCCCAGATCCACGGCCGCCCTCAGGGAACGGCCGATCAGACGCTGGATCTCACTCGAACGGCCGTCCAGCTTGAGCGACTTAATGTCGCGCTTTTTGCGCGTATTGGTCGAGCGCGGCAGCATCGCGT
>OHCS01001291.1_pt1 | contig 11043 bp, 9 predicted proteins | sample 1566741 | NCBI WGS metagenome assembly OHCS01 (sample SAMEA3879604, study PRJEB24766) | human gut metagenome | biome: human-associated habitat; feature: feces | place: USA | collected 1985/1987 | reverse complement strand
CATACCGGAGGCCAGAGCGGCGGCGCGAAGCTCCTCCGCCTCGCTCGCGGGGCTCTCTTCGCCGAGCTCCTCGTTAATGACCTTCAGCTGTTCGCGCAGATAGTAGTTGTGCTGGTCCTTGTCTATCTCGGAACGCACGCGGTCCTCCAGGTCACGTTCCAGCCCCAGCAGCTCATTCTCCGTTATAAGCATCTTAAGAAGCAGGCTCAGACGGTCGGATGTATCGGCGGTCTCCAGTATCTTCTGTTTTTCGATGATGTCGAGACGGCTGTGAGAGGTCACCACGTCGCAGAGTACGTCGGGAACGTCTATATCTCTAACTGAACGCGCGATCTCCTCCGGCAGTTTGGGATCGAGGTGGACGTTTTGTTCAAATTCACGCAGAATGGAGCGCATATGGGCGCGCATTTCAAGCGTCGGTTCGCACTTCTCAGTCTCTAACGGAGTGACGGAGGCGAGCATGAATGATTCGTTGGTCGCGAACCTCACCGCCTGCGCGCGGTAGCCGCCCTCTACGACGACCTTCAGAGAGCCGTCGGGCAGGCGCACGTTCTGGAGGATCTTGCAGACCGTCCCGATTTTGTAGAGCCCTTCGGGCTGCACGGTATCGGGGTAGGGTTTCTTCTCCGCCGTAATGAATACTATCCGGTCGTGTTCGCTGGCCTCTTCGACCGCGCGCATCGAGCGTGGTCTGCTGATAAATAGCGGCGAGACCACGCCGGGAAAAACTATCATATCCCTCACGGGAATGACGGGATAGATGAGCGGCTTATTCTGCTCCATATGCCTTGGCACCTGTTTCGACGAGCGGTTTTTCCGTTCCCTCGACCGCGCCTTTGGTCACGGTGAGCGAAGCGACGTCCGACGTTCTGTTGGGTATCTCATACTGCAGGTCGAGCATGAGCCTTTCAAGAATGGTGCGCAGCCCACGGGCGCCGGTGTTGAGCTTGGAGGCCCGTTCGGCGATCGTCTTTACGGCGTCGTCGGTAAATTCAAGGTCTATATCCTCAAGGGCAAAGAGCTTCTTATACTGCTTCAGCGGAGCGTTTTTCGGCTCCTTGAGTATCTGGATGAGCGCATCCTCCGAGAGCGCCTCAAGCGCCACAAGAACCGGCAGACGCCCGATAAACTCGGGAATGAAGCCGTAGGAGCGCAGATCGTCGGGCTCCAGTTTTTTAAGGAGCTCGGAGTTATTTTTCATGCTGGCGTTGGAGCTGATCTCCCCGCCGAAACCAAGCTGCTTTTCGTTGGTGCGCTGTGAAATTATCTTTTCGAGGCCGTCGAAGGCTCCGCCGCAGATAAAGAGAATATTGCTGGTGTCGATGGGGATCATCTCCTGGCTGGGGTGTTTGCGCCCGCCCTTCGGAGGAATGTTGGCCACCGTGCCCTCAATAATTTTCAGCAGCGCCTGCTGGACGCCCTCGCCCGAAACGTCTCGCGTGATAGAGGTCGATTCCGACTTTCTCGCGATCTTGTCGATCTCGTCTATGTAGATGATGCCGCGCTCCGCCGCCTGTATGTCAAAATCGGCGGCCTGCAGGAGGCGCAGAAGTATATTTTCGACATCTTCCCCGACGTAGCCGGCCTCGGTCAGCGTCGTCGCGTCCGTCATCGCAAAGGGGACGTGCAACATCTTTGCCAGCGTCTGCGCAAGCAGCGTCTTGCCGCTGCCGGTGGGGCCGACAAGAAGGACGTTGCTCTTCGGCAGCTCCACGTCGTCGTCGCCGACGGCGGGATTCAGCAGTCTCTTGTAGTGGTTATAGACCGCTACGGAGAGCACCTTTTTCGCCTGTGCCTGGCCGATGACATACTGATCGAGAAATTCCTTTATCTCCGCCGGTTTGGGCAGTTTGTCTATGGATGGAAGCGAGGTATAATCGGGCTTAGTCTTATCCTGTGGCTTCTCCATCTCATCCGCGCCAAGGTGCTCGCCCCTCAGCAAAATGTTGCAGAGGTGGACGCAGTCGGAGCAGATAAAGACGTTCGACTGTTGTCCCGCGAACAGCCTCGCGACCTCGTTCTGTGATTTGCCGCAGAATGAGCAGCTATTTTTCTTTCTGTCTTTGAATACGTTTTCTGTTTTATTATCATACATGCGAACTGGCTCCTCGCAACAAAATGAGGGGACTCCCGGTGGAATCCCCTCATCAGATTTAGCGTTTTTCGATTATCTTATCGACGATTCCATATTTTAAGGCCTCTTCGGACGACATGTAATAGTCCCTGTCCGTATCGGCTTCAATCTTATCCAGCGGCTGCTTCGTATGCGCCGCCAGTATCTCGTTGAGTTTCGCGCGCGTTTTGAGTATCTCTTTCGCGTGGATCTCAATATCCGAGGCCTGTCCCTGCATACCGCCCATCGGCTGGTGTATCATTATCTTCGCGTTGGGCAGCGCCAGCCTCTTTCCCTCGGCTCCGGCTGTAAGGAGCACAGCTCCCATGCTTGCCGCCATTCCGAGGCAGATCGTCGAGACGTTCGGGCGGATATACTGCATTGTGTCGTATATCGCGAGCCCGGCCGAGACCGACCCTCCGGGGCTGTTTATATAGAGTGAAATATCCTTGTCGGGGTCTTCGCTCTCAAGAAAGAGCATCTGAGCCACAACAAGATTTGCTACGGTGTCGTCGATCGCGGTTCCCAGGAATATTATCCTATCCTTCAGGAGACGGCTGTATATATCATAGGAGCGCTCTCCTCTTCCCGACTGCTCTACAACTATAGGAACGTAGTAAGACATTATAATATTCCTCCTTTTATCTTCTATTTTATTGTCTTAATGTCCTGCCAAATCAGGCGGAGCTATTCCGCCTCTTTTTCGACCTTTTCTTCGGCCTTCTTTTCCGGAACCTCGGTGACCTTCACCGTCGTTACGAGGTAGTCGACCGTCTTACGGTTGCGGATCTTCTCCGCCATCTCAAAGAGCCTGTCGCGGTCGCCGTAGATGTAGTCCTGGAGTTTCTTCGGGTCCACGCCAGACATGCGGGCGATAGAGGTGATCTCCTGTGTAAGCTCCTCGGGAGTCCACTCGATATCGTTGGCCTCGGCCACCGCCTCGAGTACGAGCGCGCGCTTCACGATGTTCATCGCCGCCATGTCGAGTTCGGCCTCATAGCTCTCTTTGTTCATGCCGCTCTTTTCAAAGAACTCTTCCATCGTCATGTTGTTCTCTCTCTTGATTCTCTCAGCCTGCTGCTTCCTGATGGAATCTTTCTGACGCTCGATGAGCGTCATCGGGACATCTACCTCGACCATGCCGGCGATCTTGTTGACGATAGTGTCTTTGAGGTTCTCTTTGCTCTGGTTCTCCGCCGCGGCTTCGAGCTGCTTCCTGACCTCTTCCTTGAATTCACCGGTCGTCTTGTGCTTCGACTGCGTGATCTCAATTACCAGTTCGTCGGTCAGTTCGGGAGTGGTCTTCTTCATGATGCCGAGTACCTCAATCTCGTAACGGCTCTTAACGACGTGGTCCTTCTTCGCCTCTTCACCCTCGACGGGGAGCTCTATTGAGACTGTCTCTCCGGGGGCTTTGCCGACGAGCGCTTCGACGACTTCGGGACGCATCGTATCGGCGCCGAGGAATATCTCGGTCTTCTGCCCCTCTTCGGCCTTCTTCTCGCTGCCGTCTTCGTAATAGAGGAAGGTGTCGTACTGGACTGAGGCGTAATCGTCCTTTGTCAGGGGACGCTCTTCGTAGGTGGGGACCATCTCAGCGCGGCTCTCAACAATGCGCTTGACCTGATCCTCGACCATCTCGTCCGTCGTCTCATACACGGTCTTTTCAACTTCTATCTCCTCGAGGTTCGGCAGGTCAAACTGCGGTGTGACTTCAAACTTGACCGTCACCTCAAAACCCTCACCCTCCTTGATCTCTCCGGGCTTGACATCGGGTTCGGCGATGAGCTTAAGCTCATATTCTTCTATCATCTTGTCGATAGCGTCAGGGATGAGGTTCTCCATCGTCTCAGCGTAGACGGCATCTTTCGGGAAGTAGAGCTCAAGAGTCCGGCGCGGGATCTTGCCCTTGCGGAAGCCCTTTATGTTGGCCTGTTTGGATATCTTCTTGTAGGTGCTTTCAACGGCCTTCGTTACCTCTTCGGCGGTAAACTGGGCCTTGGCCTCCACGACGTTCTTTTCCTGCGAAAGTATTTCGGTCTTCAATTTATTTTCCCCTTTCAAATTATTACAACGCTCTATGTTCAACCATAGCATTTTACCATAACTAACTAATTTCCACACATAGATATTGTGAAAAAGTTTCAAAATATGTGCAATTCACTAAAAACGTAGGGAGACCGTTGTCATCCCCCGCTCCGCCAGTCTCCATATACCCTTCCTGCCGGATGTTTCCGAGATGGTCATGAGGTAAACGCGGAGACTCAACGGAATGTGACGCGCACAAATATATCACAGCCGGGCCAGGCTGAAAAGCGGTATTTTATGGGCGTAATTTTTCTGACTTTACCTTAACGCACCAGCCTAGCCGATTCCGCCCGGTATGACGACTCCAAGCAGCAGCACGATAACCGTCAGCGCGCAGTAGACGTACTTGCTGAGCGGATATATCCAGACCGGCAGCGGCTTTGTGCGTCCCTTCATGAGTTCTGCGCCGACATATTTTTTGCCGAATACCCAGAAGAACATGATGCCGGCCATCCCGGCTCCCAGAGGGCAGACATAGATGGAGACAAAATCCATCCAGCCGCCGACGATTCCCTGAATGCAGGTAGAGACGATAACGCCGGCGCCGGCGACGCAAAGGCAGGCCTGAAGGCGGCTGAGTCCCAGTCTCTCCTGCAGTGTGGCGATCGGCGTCTCATAAAGGTTGATCAGCGAAGAAATCCCCGCGAAGGTAACAGCGACGAAGAAGATTATTACTATCAGCGCGCCGCCGGGCATATTTTTAAAAAGATTCGGCAGCGCGATGAACATCAGCCCGGGACCGCCGGTGTTCAGCTGCGCCCCCGTGGTAGCGATGGCGGGGATGATAACGAGCGCGGCGAGCATAGAGGCGATTGTGTCAAATACGGCGACGTTGCGCGCCGAGTAGAGCACGTCCTCTCTGTCGCTGAGATAGGAGCCGTAGATCAAAGTACCGTTTCCTGCTACGGAGAGCGAGAAAAACGACTGCCCCATCGCGTATATCCAGGTCATAGGATCGCGCAGCCCTTTAGGATCGATGGTAAATATATATTTATATCCGCCAGCGGCCCCCTCCTGGAAAAAGACGTAGACGCCGAGGCAGATAAATAAAAGGAAGAAGAGCGGCATCATGATGCCGTTAGCCCTCTCAATACCGTTGCCGATCCCCATGATGAGGATAAAAAAGGTGACGGCGATGGCGATCCACTGCCAGAGGTTATTGCCAAAGGCGACCGCCATGCCGCCGAACATCGCCCCAAATGCCTCGGGAGAGACCGGCGCGAGAGTGGCTCCGCTGAAGGCCCCGAAGGTGTACTTGAATATCCAGCCGACGACGACAGTGTAGCCGATCGCCAGCGCCAGCGAACCGAGCACGGGTACGACCCCGAGCATCTCTCCCAAACGGCCGTTCCTGCCGCGCGACTCGACCGCCTTTTTAAAGGCCCCCATCGGCCCGGAACGCGTACCACGCCCAAAAGCCATCTCACCCGTCACCCCTGAAGAGGCGATCAAAAAAACGAAAATTAAATATGGTATGAGAAATGTACCGCCGCCATAGCGCGAAACGCGCTGCGGAAACATCCAGATATTGCCCATACCGACGGCTGAACCGATACAGGCCAGTATAAAGCCCCATTTACTGATAAAACCGTCTCTTACCTTGCCATCACCGGCCATCACATTTCACTCCAGTTTATTAGATTATTATTTTCTTTCCGGGCGGTTTTGCCCCACCTATATAATATCACCTGCATACGGTTGACATACCAAATAATAGCATTGTTTTCATTACAATGGGAGGATATAGACTTCAACGCAAAAACTATCCTTCTCCACGCCGCCAGCGCAAAGTCACAGGAAACTCTCATCATCCCTATAAACGATATCGTGTATAACAACCTAGAGCTTTGGCAGAAAAAGACAGAAAAAATCTGGTTTTATCTTTCCAAACCCAAAAATTGGCAAACCATATAAAAACTATAACGGCTCATGGGAGGCGCTGCTTAAAGATGCAGAAATAAGTAACTATCGCTGGATGATATGCGCCATGATTTCGCCTCTCGCCTGGTAATAATGGGCGTCGACCTCAACACCGTTCGTGAACTCCTCGGCTACTCAGAAATAAAAGTGACCTAACGTTTGTTATGTGATTAAAAATTGCTATTTTATCTATAATGTTACTTTTACTTGGGTAATGGCTTGTCTTTAGCCATTTTTGGTAGAGGCAGGCGCGAACTTTTTTGAAAAAAACTACTCAAAACTTTGGCAAAATTACATTATATGAGCGTCCATATAAGAGATTAAGAAAAGAGAACGGAGATATATAGCTCACATAAACATGGCCGCCGTTGTCCAGCGGCCATGTTTACAGTATAAAGTTCAGGTAGAATGACAAAACTACAATTCCATTTCAAGCAGCGCCATCCCGAGCGACTTCCCATGCCGGTCTATGGACAGGCTTCTAGTTACGCCTCCCCCCAAAGAATCGTGAAGTACGAAATTCATTGAGCAAATAGAATCTACCTCATACCGTTCGACCTCACCACAACAGATATCTTTGTAAAACTCTCGCACACGTGCAGCGGTAACCTTTTCCTTCAACAACGGGTAATCTTCGTCATTATAAGGAACAACACAGATGTTGCATAGGTTGCCTTTATCTCCGGTACGTGTGTGAGCTATCTCTCCCAGCTTCATATTTACACCTCGCAGTAACTTACAGTCCAAGAGACATCTTCTCTAGGAACTAAAATATTATCTACAGAGAGTACCTTTCTTATGTCATAATCAATGCCTGAACTGCCAGCCGGACCGTTGATATACATACATTGTACCTCACGCGCCACCGCCTGGGCATCTTCAAAAGTTTTGGTCCGCGCGCTGACACGGAGGCGTATTTCACTGTGAACGTCCGGTGTGATAAACCTTGATATCGAGTCTTTATAAAGCGAATTATATCCGATGAAGTCCACTCTGAATTCATCCGGCGCCACTCCTATAATTTTTAACCGCTTTCGTACTATATCGGCACATAGCTCCGCCCGCGCAAGCGCGCTACTCCCTCCAAAGCTTATAGAGGCCTCTCCTATATAACAGTCGCTGTAGCCGATATTCACTTTATAATTGACCGGTTCTCCCTTGGAGGATGCGTTTTGCGCAAGAACCTTATCAGGTCCGATAGTTTTAAATGTCACCTGTGAAAAATCGGCTATGCCGTCAGGCGTTATATAGTATCCCGGATCGCATATCTCATAAAGCAGCTGCTCTCGGCAGTTGCCTTCGCACACAATCCCACCGGACCCCTCAACCTTGGTTATAAAAAAGTCGCCGGTTTCGTCTATTTCAGCTATAGGGAATCCTACTCTTTCAAGCCCTTCTACGTCTTTGTGTCCAGGGTCGGCGTAAAAACCTCCGGTTACCTGAGAACAACATTCCAGTAAATGTCCTAGAAGCAACGCCTGACCCATAAGATGTTTCTGCTCCGTCGTCCATTTGAATTCATGTTTCAGAGGCCCTACAAACAGAGCAGGGTCAGCGACACGTCCGGTGACGACTATATCGCAGCCATTATCTAATGCTTCGCATATCGGGTCGCCGCTGAGATATACATTGGCAGAAACTACCTCTTCAAGCCTGCCGACAGGTATGTTACGGTCCATTAGCAGCGTATCTCCGTACCTACCGATATTATGAGTTATATCGTCCCCTTGGACCATACCTATCTTCAGCCCTTTAATACCAAGCTCTTCGGCAATTTCACGGATCTTGGCGACGGCACCCGGAGTGTTGGCAGCCCCCATATTACTTATAATTTTCGTTTTCTTTTCCAGCGCGAGAGCCATAAACCTTCTCATACGCTCCTCAAGCTGAGGGTTATATCCCATGTTGGGATCTCTGAGTTTTTCCATCTGCGCGTCCGCTATCGTCCTTTCTGCCAGACATTCGAACACGAGATAGTCTATATCCCCCTTTTTTAAAAGCTCTTCAGTCGGCTCGAGGCGTTCATAGGTACACCCACCGGAACCACAGCCAATTCTTATCTTTTTCATAATACACCTGACCTCATCAGTGATGTTCGTTCAAAGTCCAAAAGAGTACGCGCCTCTTAAAGGCGTCAAAACCTATCATGATAGATACAAAAACAAATATCGTAACCAAAAGTCCGCCCAGAACACGTGCGTAGTCAGAAAAATCCGCATAATATTGTATGTAGTACCCCAACCCTGAATTAGTGGCGAACATCTCTGCAACCGTCAGCAATATAAAAGCGAAATTCAGCGCGGTACCTGCTCCTGCCAATATCATTGGAGATGCGGCAGGCAGGATGACATTTGTCAGCATCTGTATACCCGACAATTCAAGTACTTTAGAATTGTCAAGATACTTTTGGTCTATCAGTAGAATCCCGCTGATTGTGCCGTTAAGGAACGGCCAAAAGCAACCGATAAATATGACCGCCACAGAAGAAATATAAAAGGTTGGCAAGACGGCAATCAGATACGGCGTCAGCATTGAAGGCGGAATAGGGCTCAGCGCGAAGATAATAGGCTTCAAATTCTTATGAAAGCGCGGAGACAAAGCGATGACCACGCCTAGAATTATACCCGCGAGAGCCGCGATGAAATATCCCGGAATCAAAAGCCCCATAGAGCTGAGGAAGCATTCGAAAAGCTGCGGAGACGAGCCTGTCACCGTAGGCCATATTCTCGAGAACCCTGGGAAAAGTACGGGATCGAGCCAGCCGCAGAGATCGGTCGCAACCTCATACATGCAGAACGACGCAAACAGAATAATGATCGTACCGCCGTAAAATTTGATAAACCTTGCCAACCTTCTCATTGAACTAAACCTCTCTCATCCAACAACCATTAATTATTATATTTCTTATAACGTTCCTCAAACATTTTAAAATTCTTGTTGTTAGGATATTCTGAGCGCAGTTCGTCCAGAGCTTCTTTGTATATCGAACTATTTATATGGTCGTTGATATCGATGCCCGCCGTATCGGCATATTTCAGCTTACCAAGCAGCTCCCACATATAGCGCACACCGTTCGTCTTAGGGTCTGATTCAAATACCTGGTTCGTTTTCTGGAGCATAGTACGAGAATTTTCCTCGTCAAGCTGCATATATTTCATGTTCAGGGTAACACAGTATTCCGGGTTGTTAATCAGAACATCCTCAGCACGTATCCATGCGCGTATAAAAGCCTTTACGAGCTTAGGATTACTCTTAATCCATTTCGTATTTGCCACTGGACGGCAGCAGACATGCATAGGATCAAGATCATTCGTCCAGGTGAGTGTCTTTAGCCCGGAAGCCACAGACTGAAGATACGTTGAATTCGTTCCTACGCCCACATCCGCCTTGCCGGATTTGACGGCCGCGAGAACCTCCGAGGGCTTTTTAAACTCCATTATCTCGCAATCCTTGCTTGGGTCATATCCTGCGCGCATCATAGCTCCGCGCCATACGATATCAGGAGTATACATCCGCGGTACAGCAACCTTCTTACTAACGAAAGACTTCATCCCTTCGTACTTAAAATCCGGTTTTGCGTAGACCGGCATTCCGCCTGAAACATATCCAGCAAAAATCGTAAAATCCGCGCCTTTGGTTACAAATGTCAGAGGCGCCGCCGTACCAAATGAAACTGCAATATCGATCTTCTCCGCTCTCAAGGCCGATAACGCATCAGTTGAATTTGAAAACGGCACCAGGTTAATATCAAATCCTTCTTCCTTTGCAAACCCCTTGTCGATGGCGATGAAACCAAGTATATTGCCGGTAGAAGGGTTATAGGCCAAGTTGATAGTGTTACTGGCAGCCATAGCCGTCCCCACTTGCAATACCACACCAAACACCAATGCCAGAAATACCTTGATGAACCTCATTACGGATGCCTCCTATATTAATTTAGTTTAGTTTCTATATCATTATTTAATATAGTAACTAATTGCTGCCTTAACGAACTAATCTTAGGATCGTTTAATAGCTGTTCGCGCGTACAAAAGCGTGCCTTATCCAGAACACACGAATATATGACCCTGCTCGGCTTTAGTCCAAAGACATAGATCTTTGTGGAAAGATAAAGAGCTTCTTCAACGTCGTGAGTAACAAAAAAAATAGTTTTCCGTGTTCCGCTGTCCTGGTTCCAAAGAGATAGAATCAGATTCTGCAGATGCGCCCTCGTTACGGCATCCAATGCCCCAAACGGCTCATCCATCAGCAGGATGGGAGGATCCAGCGCAAACGAGCGGCATATTGCGCAACGCTGCCGCATCCCTCCAGAAAGTTCATTGGGATATTTATTATAAACTGACTCATCGAGACCGACACGTTTTAGAAAAAACATGGCTCGTTCTTTCAAATCTTGTTTTGTTATATCGCGAAACTTTTGCTGCATGGAGAGTACAATGTTTTTACCGGACGTAAACCAGGGGAAGAGGCTGTAATCCTGAAAAACCACGCCTCTGTCCAGGCTTGCGCCGGTTACTACCTTGCCGTTGATTACGATAGAACCAGAGCTGGGAGCCGCTAGCCCTGCTAACAAACGGAGGAAAGTGCTTTTGCCACATCCGGATTGACCAAGCAGGCAGACAAAATCACCACGCTCTATATCCATATCGATATTATCTAAAATTTTTTCTTCTCCGTATGAAAAGTGGATATTTCTAATATTAATAAAAGGCATAATGGGCATTCCTGGCATAAAGAACAAGTAAAATATTAGTAAATAACGCAAAAGACAAAAAAATCACACCTTGTATCACTTTTTCATTTTCACAACATTATACAATAAGACTGTTTTTTATCTATGTTCTAACTGTCAATACTCGTTATTCAAATAAACGATAATATAAATGACATAAAATCATTTTAATATTATTCATAAGAATAAT
>OHCS01001276.1_pt1 | contig 11151 bp, 7 predicted proteins | sample 1566741 | NCBI WGS metagenome assembly OHCS01 (sample SAMEA3879604, study PRJEB24766) | human gut metagenome | biome: human-associated habitat; feature: feces | place: USA | collected 1985/1987 | reverse complement strand
TTTTCGAGATATTACCTGCTTTGACCTCAATATTGCCGTTACGGGCGGATTCATTCGGATTAATTAATACACTATATGTAATCGTTTGATCGGAACCGGTCGTATTATTTGTTCCGTCGGTTGTCCCCAACAAGGTCAGCCAATCCATCTCTTCGGAAACAGACCAGGACAAACCCTTAGTTGCCTTGAAAATAAAGGTATTATCCAATGAAGCTATTGCAGGAATAGTTTTATCTTCATCGACTGACAAGGCAGACTCTTTCTGAACCGTGATTTCTCCGTTCGGCCCTTTGGATTCATCTCCCACACGGACTATTATTGCACCCGTACGTTCCTCGGAATTGGGATTGACAGGAACATTAAAAACAACATTTTGAGGATTTGTCGTTGTTGTACCCGTCGTTTGACCGGTCAAAGTAAGCCAGCCGTTCGGTTCCGTCACGGCTGTTTTCCACGGCAAATCGGAAGTCGCGGTAAAAAATGAAGAGGCGTCGTTTGCTCCCTCCGCACTTATCTCTACCGGCTGGGTGGGGCAAGTGATCGTGGATTCCGCCTGTGACACAGAGATTGTCTTTTTCAGACCGGCATCCTTACCGATTTCACCTCCTTCTACCGTTATGCTACCCGTTCGTGCTGATGCATACGGGTTACTGGAAGCCGCTTTGACTTTTAGGATTTGTTCCCCTCCTGTGGCTTCATCACCGCTGGTGGCCAGATCGCCTGACGCCCAACTCAGCCAACCGTCGGATAAAAGAGCACGCCAGTTTAGTCCTTTTGTGAGGGTAAATGATGATTGACCTTCCGAACCGGAAGCGGCTTCCAACGAAATGGCGCTGCCTACATTCAAGGTCGATCCTTCCTGTACGATTTTAATATTTTGTTCCTCGCCGGTTACGTTCATCTGAAAAGAAAATGAGCGCTGCTGGGCGGTCGGATTGGCCGTTTCTGCCTTGAAAACAATCTTTGCAGGGCCCTGGTGAATTATATTAGCCCCATATCCTACCGGGATGTTGTCGTTAAGCAATGCCGAAAGCCAATTCGGTAACTTGATTGTCCACTCATCTCCCGGGCGGGCAGTGACCTGCAACCCGGTCGTGCCGCCTTTACCCGCAGGCATCGGTTGCAAGCCACCGGTATCGATCGGCGGGATTGTCCCCACCGTGATGCGTTGGTCGGTGACGTCTATTCCCTTCAACGTCACACTCATCGTATAATAATGGTTGCGTTTGATATTGTAATCATTCATATCGGTACTGCCCGGGAAGAAACGGAAGGTGACGTGTTCGTAAGTGACACCGCCCTGTACAGCCGTTCCCGTCAGTTCTATGCAAGTGGCATTGCTCACTCCCCGGCCTGTTTTCTCCTTTTCAGACGTGGCGGCGTTTTCACCGGTTACTACACCTGCCCGGTTTTCCGGTAGATACCAGTGCATCGTCGCTCCGTCGGCACTGGATTCGCCGGTATATTCTCCATATGTTACATCGGTTAATTGAGTTGTCGTTTCTTCCATACGTATTTTATCCGGCACCGATTTCAGCTTTACTGAGGAAGGTTTGAAACTGAAACCATCTCCACCGATCAAATAGCTAAACGATATCTTTGCCACCGTCCGGGTCATATCGACACCTATACTCTCCACACCGTTATCCCGGATCACACCCGACCACATTCCCGTCATGCCGCACAAACGATTCTCAGGTAATCCCTCTGCGGTAGAGGTATACGTAAATATATGCTCTTTTAATACCGTTTCCGTAGCGATCTCACCCAAATCGTCGCAATTGGCAACAAACCAGACATGGTGCGTGGCTTCTCCGCTCTCTTTCAGCCTCAGGTTCACCGTCGTTCCGGTCACAGGCGAAATGTATTGGCTGAATACCCGGTTGCCTGATGCATCATACTGCCCGACCCATAGTTGGGAGATCAGGTTCTCATCCCCCTCTGTCAAGGCGACTGCCGATCTGGTTGCGACCGAATCCGTGATGCCCGGCGCAATCGAGTCGATTTCGAACGTTCCTTCCGGAGTAAAAGTGATGCTGCGTGTTTGCAGGGGGCGGTTAGCCAGCACGTTCAGGTTAAAAACGGCTTCCACCTCTTTCGCCGGATGGGGTGGTAAATCCTTTTCCTCCACCTCCGTCCGCGTACAACTCACCGCCAACAACAGCAACCACACCCACATTCCGGTTTTACCGATTCGTTCCATTGTATTTCGTTTTTAATTGTTTCAATTATTCTCCTCCTCCGACATCTGTGTCGCTCCACCCTATCTTTGTCCACCGGGCCACCGTGATCGTCGTTCCGATCCCCTCCTGGATATCCGGGTCGGGATAAGAACCGCCGGGGGGAGCACCTACCTCGCCGTCGGAAAAGGAAATGGCATTCCAGGCTATTATTTTCAGATTCAGACAGCTTTCGTCATTCTTTACTTCCAGCGTGAAGACGTACCGCTTGCCTGCATCGAAAGTGATCGGTTGGTCTATGGTCGCTTTCAGGGTCGCCGTTTCATGATTCCTTTGTACATCGATTTCCACTCCGAAAGGACGGTCGTTTTTGGGTAGGACGATGCCCGTCGTTTTATTCAGGCCCATACCATCCGGATCGGAACCCGCTTCCACCACGACAAATTCCCCACTTTCAAACACCACGGTCGCCTCCGCTTTATTCTCTCCGCCCGTCGGAAGGATTCCCGTATCCTCCCCCGCTATCAGAGTCGCACCGGAGACAGAGATATGACTCAGTTCCAGCCTGGTTCCATATAGCTCATCGAATGGAAGCGCATTCTCCGGTGAAGGGGCGACATTGAACACCAAAAGGGCGCATTGCCTGCGGAAAGTTTCCAGCGTGACCACACGCGAGGAACGCGAAACGGACACCCCACGGGCAAAAGAGGTCATCACATCCTCCTTATGCGGGATTGCCGTCATCACATACCTCCCTTGCGCATCTTTTTCCAGCCGACGTGCCGGTGAAACGGCATAGAAATCGTAAACGCCTCCCCTGACGACCAGTTCGCCGGCAGTGCCGGGAAGCTGCCCCCCTGTATCATCCGCCAGGCAAGGCGACAAAGAACCGTCCTTTTCCACCACATAGGTCGCTTCAAACGATGGTTGCGCAGTAGAGAAAGGAACCTCGGCTGTAGCCGTCCCCTCCTCACCGCGCAGGTAGCCGCAGATGCGCACCGTAGCCCCTTCGGGCAGCGGTGTTGCAGATGCCGCAGGAACGGCAGCCTCCTCCCCCGCACGGCTCAGAAGGACCGGGGTTCCCAGGTCCGGTTTACTGAAATGAAGTTCCACCGGGCGACTCGCTTCCGGCACGACATCTTCCACAGTCCCTGCCGTGCATCCGGCCAGCAAACCACCGACCAGCAGAACAATCAGATATAACTGTATTCGATCCCGTTTCATTTCGATTTCCTTTGTGTTCTAATTCTTTGTTTCAATAAGTGACAAGACTCACTCCATCGGTACGTCATACGCCCCGCCGTCGTTCCAGGCCGCCACTTTCACTTCTGCCAGCTCTATACCCTGCGGCTGCATGCGGAGGTTGTAGGTATAGTTGTATCCCTTTTTCCAGTCGGCTGTAAAGCTGCCGGGGCCTTCACCCGCTACGGACGGTTTCATCGTAAAGGTACGCCCGTCGTCGAACGTCAGTTCCAATGTCACATTCACGCCACTGACCGGAATCACCAACCCGAAAGCCTGCACCGGCACGTTCATCATCGTTTCTCCCGACTCCCCGCCTACCGCACGCGTATCCCCGCCCGCGGTAAAAACCAGTTGATCCACCGCCGTCAGCGTCCCTTCCATCTCACCCGTTGCCAGGTTCAGCTTGGCGGACGTGCATTTTTTTAACTCCCCATTGCTTTTGAGCACCACCTTTTCAACACAGCAACCGGCAAAAGCCGAGCCCTCTTCCAGGACCCGGAAGCTCACCTTCGAGAGCGCATGCTGCATCTCGAGCGATACTTCCGGATGCCAACGGTCTACCTCAGCCGCAGCCGTGCAATAGAGGTAATCCTCCTGGTCGGTTTCCCACTGCACATCGGTGGCGGCATCCATTATATTGTTACCATCTGAAAAGTAGAATTTCTGTTTATCCAACACCTTTATTCCACTCATCAAAGGAGCTTTCGGAGTACCCGTGAGTGAAACACTCTTTTCAGCAGGCACATAGCCGTATACCGTTCCTTTTTCGGTGTACAACAGAAGCGGTTCCTCCCCTTGCGCAGGCTCCCAGGAAGGAGGGGTACTGGCAGCACTATACACGAACTGCTGGCTTTTGATGCTGGTGTTGTACAAACTTACCACACCGCCGCTCTCTTTCGTGACACATACCCCCACCTGCGTCAGCGGGTTCGGGTTTCTATCCGTTTGTCCGGGGCCGCCTGTCACGACGCTTCTCGACTCTACCTCCATCCACATGCCCAGATTCTTCACTCGAAAAGGAACACCCTCTTCCGCTTCGCCACCACCAGGCACCGGCGAAACGATATCCGCCTCTGTGCAGGCAGCACACAGGAACAAAAACACAGCCACTAAACGGGATAAGAACTGTTTCATGGGATTTGTTTTTTAAGTGATGTATTACAACGGGATATCGTCCGGTTCGTCTTCCTCCCACTCTGTCACCGTTACATCCATTACTGTCAACTTGTTACGGCCGGCTGAGAAGGTATAGATGCAATTGGTTCCCGCCGGCCACTGATAAGCCGGCAGGGTAACGGTATAGTCCACTGCCGTATTTACACCTTCCTGAAGAGTGATGACCACATCTATTTCGTTTTCTCCGAAACTGGCGACCGGATACACAATTGCACTGACTTTTTTGGATACCAACTGTCCGTTGACAGTCGATTTATTCTCGATAAAAGCCTTATCGCTTTGTGCTCCGTCTTTGATTTGTTTCATCAGGATGTAGTTTGTGATGTTGCGGGTCAGGGTACCGGTTGTCGTGTTATCGCTTATTGTACCGTCTGACAGCAACATCTTGCCACTTCCGCTCTTGATGTAACTATTGGAACTCCCTTCATGATTCTTTATCACGAACTTTGTAAATTTCACTTCATTACTACTCAGATTTCCGCCGTCGTACACGCGGAAGGAAACCATCGCCATCGCATGCTTCATATCCAGGTTGATCAGATAACCGGGATTGTTGGCATCGGTATTTTTCGGACCTTGCTCCGGATCGAAAGGTGTCTGATTTTTGGCACGACCATTGTTCACATAACGGCCGCCTCCTTCAGCCGCAAAATACAGGTAATCTTTTTCGTCCGTATCAGACAGGTTTATCGCCTTGTTTGCCGCGTTATTATTACCCCATGAACCATTACTACTATTCCAGATTTTATTCGCATTATTTGTCGCAGCATCTATACTGCCGCTAGTCGATACGCTTACCGGGATTTTAAGACTGCTTTCACCCGAAATATTTGACAGGCTACTCAGTGCATTTTCATCATACGGATAATAAGCATACACCTTTCCGACCGTTTCCGTCAGATAGTAAGGTTTTTCACTTTTGGGGTCATAACTAAGACCTTTGCTTTCGATGGAAATCCAGTTCTCCCCTTTGGTATCCCCTATATACCATACATGATGGCCTGTATAACCCGAACTCGATACATCGGGAGAATACCAGCCAGTTGCATCCAGGTTGGTTACCACGATACCCAGGCCGGGAGCCGTACTATAATCGGTATAGGTAATCGCACTGCCGCTTACCACCGCTTTGGTTGTCGATTTCAGTCCGGCATCCACCTTCAGGTTCGGGTTGATACCCAGTGCCACCTGGCCGTCACCGCCACTCGGTTCCCGCTCTATTCCTGTCTCTGTTTCCGTACAGCTTACCGCTGTCATCAGGGCTATCAGCATGGCCCACTTTGTCGTGATCGTTTTCATTTTCATTTGTTTTAAAAGTTTTATTTCCTGTTATTCATTCATATTTTATCATATAGGCATCTCACCCTGTTCATCCTCCGTCCACGCCTCCACACTGACATATGTGGTTTGTATGTTGGCAGCTCTGGTAAAAAAGAGCGAAACGATATGGCTTTTGCCGATTTCAAAACCGCCCTCTATCCGGACAAAGACGTTCGAAAGGGTTTCTTTCTGGTTGCCATTGCCGTCTTTCGTTGTCGTGATCCGAAGATGGAGCGGATGAGCCGCCGTCCCGTCCACCGGAAATACCGGAAGAAGGAGACAGCCTTGTGCCTCGGGAGGCGATCCGTCGGACGCTACCTGCGGGATTAGCAGACCGGCAATATCCTGCACCGGGAGATTCTTTATATCTTCCGCCACAGATATATCTGCCAGACGGGGCGTTTCCGCTGACAAATCCAGTTCCTGACGGGTATGTACATCTGCCGCCTCGATCGTTTGTATCGTTCCCCATGCATCGGCTCGGTCACTGTAACAGACCAAGCGGACCTGAGTCAGCAAATGACGGAACGTACAAGTCGTCACCGGAACATAGCTGTTTCCCACGAGGATTCCCGTTGCCATGATATCCGTCGTTCCGTCTATGCGGAAGGTTACTTTGCCCCCTCCTGCATCGGTTGTCGGCTCCCCCTCCACCGGATAATAACCGTGCAGGCGGATATGACGGCCATCCGCCGGGTACGACTGCGACTGGGCAAATACAATCGGGCGGTTCCCCCTTCCACCCTGACGCACAGCCTTATGCACAGCCCACCTACCATATGTACCCGTTAAAACCGCCGACTCATCTTGACGGGCAAAGTTCACTTTCAGATCCTGTTCATAGCCCGAGCCGATTACCCCACGCGTAGACGCTCCGATCGCACCTTCCAGGCAAACCGCCGTTTCCGGGACCGAAGGCGGTGTAGGATCGCTGTCCGAACAGGCGGCAAGGCCCCAAAGGATGGCGATGGATATGAATGCTGCTACTATGAAGTTGTTCATGACTTTACGATTATTCTCCGGGGGTTACTATTGTACTGCCATTATTACCCGGCTGCCACTCAGCAATGCCGGATTCTACCGCTATTTTACCGTCCTCCGTAAAGGTGAGCGTGATCAAATGCGAATAGCCTGCTTTCACTCCTTCACCGATATTCGAGACTGTGACATTCAGGGTTTTCGCATTCCCATCATATGTTCCTTTCACTTCCAGAGAGACAGGCAGACTCTCCGTTCCCATATTGGCTGTCGGGTAAAGCAGCAGATAACCGGTTGGCGGAGTTTCGGCATCTAAAGCAGAGATCATAGAAGGACAGTTCTTAACTGTCAGTGTCTGGTCTGTTGTACCCGTGACCGTCAGTTTGGCTCCGCTTGTTTTATCCAGCGATAGCTTCAATCCCGCGGCTACATTTTTTACTTTAATGGAAGCGACCGCCGTCCATTTGCTGATCGCACCGGCTGAACCCACGCACTTGAACTGCAACTGGGTTAGCAGGTGGCTGAAAGTAAAAGTCTCGAACTTATCGACCAGCGAACCAGTCTGCACACCTGTCGCCATGATGTCCTCATCACCCGTTATGGTGTAAGTGACGCTGGCAGGGTTGGTGGTTCCACTCGGTTCCTTGCGGGGATAATAACCGATCAGGACAGACTCTCCCTCTTCCGTCAAATAGGTTTGTTCCGGCTCAAAAGTCAGCGCCGTATTACCCGTACCACCTGTACGGACTGCGTCGATAGAGGCCCACGCAGCGCCAGCTGTACCGGGATTATCCAAACGGGCAAACGATGCTTCCAGGTCATTCGTATAACCGCCGCCGATCACCGCACGGGTAGCCTCCGCTATTCCGGCATTCACCTCTATTGCTTCAGCCGCTTCATCCGTCACCGGCTCTTCCGTGTTAGTGCAACCACCTACCAGGATAGCCGCCAACAGACTCATGATCAATAATTTTCCTCTTTCCATATTATACCAGTGTTTTATCGTTATTATTGCTATTACTATCGTTTTCATTTCGGTTCAGGGAGTAACCACACCCGAACCGCCGCTACCCGGTTTCCATTCCTTCAGCGTGATCGTCAAACCGGACATTTCATCATAGCGGACAACCAAGTCCAGTATCACATGTGTCGTAACTCCGACGGTGAATGCCTCTTTCACCTCATTCGTTATATCCGTGGATGAAGTGATTTCCTTTCCGTCTGCCAGTGTCATCGTTAGGATCAGGTCGACCATTTCACCGCTTTCCTTACCCGAAGACAATCCAAACAGGTTCAAGATAGATGTATAAATGCCAGGTCCGGTCTCTTCCGGCTCGAACGTCATAAAGGCCCGCGTATCGAACAGCGGCTTGCCGGAAGGTATATGAACCCGTGACGAAACACCAGTCAACCTTCCCGACAAGACCGCCGCAGCGACATCTCCCTTTTCCCCTCCTGTGACTTTTATATTCATTTCCAATGTACGTACAAGATTCACCGCAGACAATTCCTTTGCCACGACTTCTCTTCCGCCCACCTCGATCCGGTCTAACCCCGCCCCGTACAGGTTACCCGGACAGGCTATCTGCACCGATGAAGATTTCAGAGAAGAAAGCCGCTGCGCCCTTCCGCAAGCCTCCTCATAACCCTTCTCCATTTCAAGCGTGACACCCGTACAGCCCCTGTTGCAGACAGCCACTCGGTAGCAACCCGAAGGCAGCGTACCCTCATACCCCTTCATGTCTCCCGTACGGATAATGGGGATGTCAGAACCTTCTGCATAGAAATACCATGTCATATTCTCCGGACAGCCGCTATTGTCCCTACGAAGCAGTAGCCGCACCCGACCGTGCTTCTCCCAATCCTCGTCCGTCATACGGTATGCGCAAGACAAAACCGCCACGGTCCATACGGCATATATCATCCAACCCATCAGTTGTATTATACGATATTTCTTATTTCTTTTATTCCTTTCCATCTTCCTATCTGATTTGAAAACGGTACGACAAACTGATCCGAAGCCCCAACATAAATCCCGTCGAGGCAAAACGGGTTTCCAAATAATTTCGGTCATCCGGCGCGTCATAGCGGTATTTCTTCCCGTCGAAGACCGAACGGTAACCGGCACGTACACTCAGCCCCATCCCCAAACCTCCGGCCAGGGAGAAACGATACCCCATCGACAGGCCTGCCGACCAGAAACAGCCCGTCCGGCCGTAAAGTATATCCTCAGACCTATCGATCGCGCTGCCACGTACATCGAAGTCACCATACTCGGCAAACACCCCGGTATGCAAGCCGGTAAACCTTCCCGAAGGGGACAGCCAGACTCTTGATTCAAGGGATATTTCAGAGACAGACCAGCAATCACGCGTCTTGTCTTTATAGGCAAAGTCGGAATACATGCCCGACAAAGCCAGTGACCAACGACCGGCAAAACTGCACTCCACTTCCAGATTAGGCATGAATGCACCTGTTTCTATTTTCGTCTCACCCGTTCCCAGACGAAGTGAAGGAACTACGCCAAACCAGGGAAGAAGGTTTGTTTTTACGGCCAGATATACAGGACTTTGCTCCATCGGTATTGTTTTCTTTTTGACAGCGGGAGCAACAGGAGTTATCCCCTCAGGGTTTGCAGTTTCATCCGTTCTCTCTTTATGCTTTGTGACCACCCGTACCACTTCCTTTGTTGTAACGGTCGTTGCCAGATTGACAGCCGAGAGCTCTACTCTCTCGTTACGACGATTCGTATCCGTCACCGATGCCAGCCGGTAATCTTCCAGTTCCGTACGGTCGAAAAGAGGATCGTCGATACGATAGACTTCGCGGTCGTAACCACCAGCCTCTCCACGACGGTACAAATCCACATAAGGGATTGCTCCGTACTCACCGATAGCTGCCTTTACAGCTATCGGATAACGGCTCTCACTGTAATGGATCGAAGTGTTGGCAAACCACGGAAGCGGACGGTATACATTATATATATGTATCTGGTCGCGATAGCTGCCGCTACGGTCGATGTAAAAAGCGACACAGTCATGAGGGATATCGAAACGGGTTTTCAGATAGGCACGGATACGACTGGCACGCAGCGAAGCTTCGTTCACCACTGCATCCTCTTTATAGCCATAAGCATCCACATGTGAAACGATCAAGAGGTGGTTGTCTCCTTTCAGCAGACGGTTGCGGGAGGCATCCAGAAGTTGCCCCATACGCTCTAATTGGTAAGCGTTATCGCCGTAATCAGCCAGGAACAGGTCGCTGTTTTCTTTGAAAGAGAATAAAAAATATTCCGCCTTATGATAGGTCGTTGTCTGCGCAGTCACTTCCCGCCAAACCAGGCTGAAAAATAACAACAGGCAGAACGCTTTTCTTTGTGATCCTTTTATCCTATACATAATATTATATCAATACCAGTCCTTGATTTTCCGATTTACTTCTAAGATGCCCCCTTATTTATATAATAAGGGGAAAAGATAAAAAGCACCTCGATTTTGAGAGGAATTTAATGAGTTTTGTCTCTGGGATATTTTGGATTGATGTCTTATTTCAATATTTTGTGGAATAAAAACATGTAAAAATGATAACAGTTTTTTTCAAACGGATATTAATAAGACAGCAGTCTTCACCCGCCTTATATCTTATTCTTTGAAAATTAGGATTTAAAGGTCACAAGCAGGAAACTAGGTTAATTAATACAAATTCTATATGTTTTTTTTAGGATTTTACCCAAAAGCTTTGTTTTTCCATAAGATTCTTCCTATGTTTGCAGGGTATTCAAATTCTTTTGCTAAATCCATTAGTCGTAAAGGATTGGATATGAGAGGAAAAAGAAGTATATGACCTTATTATATAAATAAGGGAAATTAAGCCGCCATCAGTTCCTTTATTCCTTCAGAAACCTTTTTATTGGCTTCTCCTACCTTACCGACATCAAAAGCAGATAAATAGATACGTGTCATTTTTTCTGAAGAATGTCCCAATGCCTGGCTGATGACAGCAATCGGTATACCCAGGTGATAAGCCGCAGAGGCCCAGCTATGGCGGAAAACATAGGTCGTCAACTTTGCAGATAAACCCAATAAAACCTGCACATCTGCCAGATACCGGTTTTCCTGTGCCAGACAATGTTTATACTGTTCATGTGTGGCTCCCTCCTCCAGCACAGGGAAAAGATATTTGGAATCTTCCCGCCTGTAACGATCGATCAGCAACTGCATTGGCTCCGAAACTTCCATTTCGATCAGCGCTC
>OHCS01001264.1_pt1 | contig 11258 bp, 6 predicted proteins | sample 1566741 | NCBI WGS metagenome assembly OHCS01 (sample SAMEA3879604, study PRJEB24766) | human gut metagenome | biome: human-associated habitat; feature: feces | place: USA | collected 1985/1987 | reverse complement strand
TCAGCGCGATGCGAGTTTAACCCGCAAAATCGCCATAGGCGATTCGCTTCATGCTAGTTCAGCATGAAGCGAGTTTAACCCGCAAAACATGGCCTTCGGTTGCAAGCAACTATCAGGCCATGTTTTGCTCCCAAGGTATCAAAAGGCCGGCGTACACGCCGCCGGCTTTTGATGGATTATACTTTTTGAGATGTATCGAAGTTATCTGCGCTGATCTTTGATGGATTATAAAATTGGAGTGATACTACCAAATCTATATTATCTCCTGTGCGTTTTTTGGAGTTCTTAGAACCTTTTTTACAAAAAAGGTTCTAAGCCGCCGGAGGCAAATATAAAAATCCGTAATTTTAGGCGCCGTAAATCATGAATTCATTGATCAGGTATCTCGCGGATATACGCTATATCTCCCATCTTTCTTCCGCCATCATATGGCCGGCTTACGAGCTTTCCCATAAAATACATGCTGGCGCTCCTGCCGCCGTCGAGATTATACGCCGATTTGCACCCCAAACGGAAGAACAGATCTGAAAGCTCAGCAAGCGTCATACCAACTGAATAACCAGGCTGCCTTCCGTCAACAAGCACGAGACAATAGTGGCCTGGCTCATAATATCCTATTGCGCACCTAGGATTTTTAGGCTTAATCTGACTGTCAGGGAATTCGCTTATAGCCTTGCCTCCGTCTAAAAGCTCAGGCCCAAAGCACCAGGTTTGATAAGCGCCTCTGTTGATTATCTTCTCAAGGTCTACCTCCTTTTTAGATAGCGTCTCCATGGTGCCATCGTTATATATCACGCATGTATCGGTGCGTCCAACCTCGCTTCTGCATAGCTCCCCGTTCCTTATGACTATGCCCCTTTCCATAAGCTGACAAAAGTCCCCGGAAACGGCCAGTATCGCATCATTAGCCTTCGCTATATCCTGTGTAAACGCCCTTTTAAAGTCGGAGAACTCACCGGACGCGAACGCAGTTTTTAAACAATCCAGCTCCCGTATATAGATATCGGCCACATAATAGGTAACACGGTCTTCCTCGTGTTTTTCAATGCTGATATAGATATCTTCGCTTCTGTAAAAATTCTCTCCCGACTGTACCATTCCGTTTTTTGCAAACAGATGGCCAAACTGCGGACCAAACGCTCCGTAATCGGTTGGCTCTGGCGTGGGGGTGGGCTTTGGCGTGGGAGGGGGCGTGCTTGTGGGGGTTGAGGTTACGGTCAATGGAGTGGGCTGAAGCGTATCCATGGGCTGTTCATTGGAGTCGTCGGAAGGCTCCGACAGGACATGGTTGAACAGGACTATCAGCGCCAGGAGCAAACCTGCTACTGACAACGCTATCAGCCCCATTAAAGCGGTGCGGGGTTTCCCGCCTTTAACAGCCCCGCTATTCTTGGACAAAATTCTATACCTCCAACTTTTTACTCAACAGTTTTAATGCTGTATTCCATACTGCCAAGGCCAAACCCTTCAAGTTCGCGTATCTGTATAAAGGGGTCCTTCCCATGAATACGCTCAAAAAGATGGCCGCTTTCTCCCAGCTTCATATCAACGGGGACGCCCGCCTGTATAAAATCCTCTATTTTTATTGCGTCAAGGCTGGCCTTCTCAACGGCAACTATATCGTTAGAGGCCATAATACCTATGTCAGGCACTACGGACGGCGTTGTAAGTCCCCAGCAATCGCAAAGTATCGTTATGGCGGCCAGAAGGTTTATGAAGTATACATTTTCGGGTTTAAATGTATCCAATACGATTTTTGTAGCCAGCGCCATCCCATATTGGAAGTCGTCAAAGCGGTCGTCCGTCATGGAAATGGCGCCTGTGGGACATACTTTTACACAGTGCGTACAAAGCGTGCAGTTATGGTAATTTACCCTGTATTCGCCGTTTTTATTAAATCCGTTTGCGCTATGGTTGCAGGATCCCACGCATGCGTCGCAATGGACGCACAAATCCGCGTTCCACTCGATCCCGCCCTGTATCCCGTGCAGCTCCTGCCTGGTGCGCTGTGTAACGCAGCCCATCGCTATATTTTTGCACGCGCCCCCGAATCCGCACGCGCCGTGCCCCTTTACATGCGAAAAGTCAATAAGAACGTCGGCGTCGTGTATGTATCCGGCTATATCGACATGCTTAAATGACCTGTAATCAACCTCCTTAGTATAATAGTATTTATTCAGATGCCCGCACGTATCAAGCACAGGACATCCGAGTATGCTCTCGTTATAACCCCTTTGCCATGGCCTGCGTTCAGCTATAGCATGGTCGCATACAAAACAATCACCGCCGCTTTGCTTAATAAAATCTACAAGGATGCGAACGAATACCGGCGGTATAGTGCTATACGTAAGCTTGTCCCCAACATGCATCTTTATTGCTACCGATTTGCCTCTAACCGTTTCCCTTAACCCGCTTTTATCAAGCAGGCGGATAAAGCGGGCGGGGAGCGTCTGGTCCGCGTCATATTTACGGAAACTCATAGGAGCGAATAATACGTCTGACATTAAAACATCCTCCATGACTGAACTTTAACACACATTATATCAGAAATTACGTCTAAGAGGTAAAGGATTTTATATAAAGAGGACAAATTTATACGGTTTTGAGCCCTCGTTTTAAATTATAAAGGAACGGCAAACAATAATATACGAAAATTTTGTATTGCCAAACCAACCCCTACATGCTAAAATACCTTTGTTTGATTTTTTGCATGCGTAATGTAGGCAAGGAGGTGTAGAAAATGGGTAAATATTGCGAGGTTTGTAATAAAGGCGTTATGTCCGGTAACATGGTAAGCCACTCCAACCGTAAAACAAAGCGTTCATGGGCGCCAAACGTTCAAAAGGTTAGGGTTGTGGTAAACGGAACTCCGCGCAGGATGAATGTTTGCACCCGGTGCCTTCGTTCAAATAAGGTTGAGCGCAGTTTCTAAGGTTCTATTCCGTTATTTTATTTGCGGGGTAAATATAGCATAATTAAGATCATTGCATAGGAAATCCTGTGCAATGTTTTTTACCTATCGTATGTTTAATTATTTTAATACGATTAATACAACTACTCCGACGACCGGTACCATAATGCCAACCCATACTGGAGCGCAGAGCAGCGCTATAGTCAACGCAACCAGCAATATTATCAGGCAAGCTGGGCCGCCAAAAAAGCAGGGACGGCGTCTTCGCCTGACCCTTCCGCAATTATATCGTAAAAATGAGCATATATTTCTCCTGAACATTTCACCACCTCCCTCTTTATTGAATATTAGCTAAAAGCGCCTTTTATACTGAATATGCTCGCCGGCTTCAATGCGTTCACGCAAGCTGGCGACGTCGAATAAATTGATGTATGTTGCATCCGGACGTCGGGCGCGGGTTTACCATGCTCAGCCGCGGACGCGTGCCGGCAGGCATATCAATTAGCATTGGAGGCATTTTGATGATACCAGCGGTAGTAGAGCTGAAGGAAGTAAGCCTTACATATCACGAGCCACATGCGGAAACGCTCGCTATAGATAAATTAAGCCTTGAAGTTAAACAGGGAGAGTTTGTATCAATAGTAGGACCATCTGGCTGCGGAAAGACAAGTGCGCTGTCAATGATTGCGGGACTTATGACTCCATCGGATGGAGAGGTATCGATTTTGGGCAAATCGGTGAAGGGCATGCATGAAAAGGTGGGGTACATGCTTCAAAGGGATTTCCTGCTTGAATGGCGGACAATCGAAGGCAATATAATGCTTGGACTTGAGGTTAAGCGGATTGCAAACAGCGAAACACGAGCTAACGCACTGCGTCTGCTTGCGGAATATGGACTGTTTGATTTCAAGGACAGCTACCCAAGGCAGCTTTCAGGGGGTATGAGACAAAAGGTGGCGCTTATACGTACGCTGGCGTTTTCACCTGAGATATTGCTTTTGGACGAACCTTTTTCGGCGCTTGATTATCAAACGAGGCTAAAGATCGCCGACGAGGTATACTCAATAATTAGAAATGAAGGGAAGACGGCCATTTTGGTGACCCATGATATAGCGGAAGTCGTAAAGAACAAAAACCCTACCGCTCAAACCATCTTAGCTTGTACATTTATTATAATATTTCTAAGAGGATAAATCAATACAATTTACAAGTATTTTTATAAATCCTCTATTTTTTAACCCCTCTAGCCTAAAAAATATAAGCCAGAAATATCCCCATAATTTGTATAATAGGGACATAGCGGACAGGCAAGAAAACATATTAAAATGAATATAATGAAGTTAGAATATAGTCAACCTTTGTATCAAAAAAGTCGTGAAGTTATCCACTTCACGGCCACCAAAATAAGCACTTTTCATACACTATTTTATCTAATGATGTATGATGATGTCAATAGCTTATTCCAAAATAAGTTATGTAATGACAAATTTAGTGCAAATATGATATGTGGTTTGGGCCTAAAAGCCCGCTAACAGTGCTATTTATGGTCAATATTTTGGTAGAAGGAGGGATTACAATGTCAAGACGAGGGGATAACATACATAAAAGAAAAGACGGACGCTGGGAGGCACGCATTATAGAAAAATATACAGAAGAAGGAAAGGCGTGTTATAAATCTATTTACGCAAAGAGTTATACAGAGGTAAAAGAAAAGGTTAAAAGCCATCAGAAACAGGAGCTAAAGCCAAAGACTATAACCTGTAAAACAGTTGATGAGGTATGCAATGAGTGGCTGGAAAGCATAAGCATAAGGATAAAGCAATCAACATATGCCCTGTACTACAGGCGAATACAGGAACATATAAAGCCTTACTTTGATAACATCAAGATAGAGCAGGTAACAAGCGAAACGATTAACAGCTATATAAAGGAAAAAAGCGAAAATGGAAGGTTAGATAACAAAGGGGGGTTATCCCCAAAGACAATTAATGATATAGCAGGAATGCTAAACCAAGTCATGATATATGCCCAAAAAAAGGGTTATATGTCGGGATATGTGCCAGACTTGATAAAGCCGAAACAGGAACAGCAGGAACTTATCGTATTGACAAAGAGTGAACAAAAGGAGCTGGTAAGGTATTTACAGCAGGACACAGATAAAATAAAGCTAGGTATATTGATAAGCCTTTACACGGGTATCAGGCTTGGGGAGCTATGCGCATTAAAATGGTCTGATATAGATATACCAAATGGGACATTAAAGATAGATAAGACAATACAAAGGATAAAAAATACAGATAAGTATGCTACAACAAAAACAAAGATGATAATAGACAAACCAAAAAGCCAAAAATCAATAAGGGTGGTACCAATCCCGTCATTTTTACATGAAAAGCTATGGAACCAAAGGAATAGATATTGGGTAAACGCATATGTGTTATCTGGGACTTACATGTATGTTGAACCAAGAATCTATCAGAAGCATTTTAAAAGGGTATTAAAGGAAGCGAACATCAAAGAGGTAAACTACCATGCGCTAAGGCATACGTTTGCGACAAGGGCAATAGAAAGCGGAATAGATGTAAAGACGTTAAGCGAAATACTAGGGCATTCGAATATCAAATTTACATTGGAAAGATACGTACATTCTTCAGAAGAGCTGAAAAAACAGAGCATAGAGAAACTTGCAATATGTTATTAGTGGTCAAAACAAGTGGTCAAAAAGGTAAAGAAGTCTTATAAATCAAGCAATTCAAGGAAAAAGCCGTGAAGTGGATAACTTCACGATTATGCGGTTACTAGTTACTAGTTTATTACATATATCGTTCCCAAACTCGGCTAGAAGTATACTCACCTATATCCTTCTTGAAATTTGACTGGAGTTTACTACTTCATTTCACCACATAAGCACTTTTTGGACAAGTCAAAAATTAATAGGAGGTTTAAAACCATGAAGAAACGAATCAGATTTTTAGTATTGCTAACCACAGCAGTTTTATTGCTGGCAATGTTTACAGGTACAGTATTAGCGGAAACTGTACAGGACGGACTAAAAGTTGAAATATCAACAGACAAAGAGGAATACGAAAGCAATGAGGATATAAACCTAACTGTTACAGTAACGAACACAAATGATTTTGAAGTAATGAACGTAAGAATAGAAAGCATCTTGCCAGAGGGGTTAACACTAAAGAGCGGACAAGCAGTAAATGAGGTTGAAACATTACAAGCAAATGAAGTATTAGAATTATTATGCGTTTTAATAAAAACAGATGAAGTTATCCCTACTCCTGACTCTCCAACTCCAACGCCAGAACAACCAGAAGTAACCCCAACGCCAAGCGTACCAATGCCAACAGAAGAACCAACACCGCCCAAAGCAGGTGGTAGTATGCTATTTGGTATATGTATAGGCGGTCTGTTAATTGCTCTTGCAGGGCTGATATTTACTCTTGTATACAGGCATACGAGAAAAGTAACAAGGGTTATATCAATAATTCTTTGCCTTGCTATTGCTTTACCTTCTCTAACTGGATTGTTTATGTTAAGGGCTAAAGCATTGGAAAACGATAATATTCCAAAAAAAGCTTATATAAACAAATCCTTTGAAGTAAGTAAAGATATTATTGTTGATGGAGAATTAATTTCTATTGTAATTATGGTATCTTACACTAACCCAAATGCAGACAGCAATCTTATAAATTTTAGTGCAGATGAAACATACTTTATTACTGGTTATAGTTCTACGATTTGCTTTACTATAGAAGTAACAAATGCTGTAGACGAAGATGCTGTTTACTTATTTAATGATAATAATCTTCTTGCTGCCATGAACGATGATGGTCTTAATGGAGATATAATAGCAAATGACAAAGTATATACATGTTGTTTAGAAATTTATGCGGAAGATGCGACCAGCTTAGATTACTATGCAAAAATGAATGATGAAATTTCTAATATTATAACAGTGTACTTTTTTCCCACACCAACGGAAACTACTCGTGTATTAAGCGAACGAATAAAACAGGAATTATCTGATATCGAACAAGAATTTGTAGATGAAGATGGGTTCGTTCCAATAAGTATGAGGCAAACAGTAATTTCTGCTGTAGCGGATTATATTAAAACCCTTCATACACAAGGATTAGTAATAAATTATGAAATTTCTGAAGATGGTATACTTTTTAAATTAAGTACTGGACAAACTATAGTATATAGTCCTAATGTAAATGGATTTGACAGTATGGGCTTGGTTACTTCAATAAATATCAGTACTTATCAACCATGCTTAGATACGTATCCTAATAGTATTGACGATTATTTACTTTTACCAGATAGAGCAGCAACTCAAGTGAGTACTATGTTTAATAATTATGACTACTCTGACGCAAGAAATTTTGATAATAATGAGGTTACACTTGCACGAATAAAATCATTTACATCAAATGAAGTTATTGTGTGGCACGGACATGGCTATTATGATCCAATCTTACATTCTATTTTATGGACTGGTGAAGACTTTGACTATAATGCATGGTGGTGGGATATTGGTTATTGGTGGGATACTGTACAAGATAGAATTATTAAAAGCGCAGAAGGTACAGTAGGTATTACATCTAAGTATATAGACAAATACTGTGAAAATTTGAGCAATTCTTTTATCTATCTTGCAACTTGCTCTAGTGGTAAAGATAGTACTTTAGCAGATGCTTTTTTAAAGAAGGGAGCTCGTGCAGTTATTGGTACTACTGATGCTATTTTGACAACTTACAATTTAGATATGCAGTATAGTACTATATACAATATGACGCAGATTAACGGCTTAACACACAACTATAATACTTTGAATGAGGCGTTAACTTTGGCTAAAAGTCAACATGGAGATACAGACGCAGCTCGGGGGGGACTTGGCGCAACCCCAGTAATCTTTGGTGGAATTTTAGCTGAAGATTATCGTTTTGCAAGTTATATCAGCAAATATTTTGTTATAGAAGCTGGAACATTAAGAGTTACAGATGAAATGACAAGTGTTCAGGTGCCTATATATGTTCAAAACTTTAATTCTGCTGATTTCACCATTGAATATGACCCTGATAAGCTTGAATATACAGGGTATGTTGAACAAATGCTGATACGGGAAACAGTTAGCCATCATGACGGAAGTATTAATATCAGCTTTAATAATGAGGTTGATAATTACAGTGCAAATATACTGGACTTAAAGTTCAATGTCCTTGAAGGTTTTGAAGATAAGGCACACTTAACAATTACCTACCATCAGGGAACATATATTGATAAGCCAACATCGGGGTATACACCTATACCAGTAAATGAGGACGAGGTTAAAATATACAATGGTGCTATAATCAGGGATACCGAAGTATTTCAAACCACACCGATGGTGGCGGCTGGAGGTGCTCATACAGTAGGGTTAAAGAGCGATGGAAAAGTTATTGGGACAGGAAATAATATATTTAATATAACGGACTGGACAGATATAGTTGCTGTATCTGCTGGGAAAAACCATACAGTAGGCTTAAAAAGTAATGGAACGGTAGTTGCTGTTGGGTATAGTTATGACGGGCAATGTAATGTATCAAACTGGACAGATATGATTGCTGTATCTGCTGGACGCAACCATACAGTAGCACTAAAGAATGATGGAACGGTTGAAGCTATTGGCCGGGATTGGTGGGGGTATGGACAACTTGATATATCAGACTGGACGGATATAGTTGCTATTTCTACTAAATATACACATACAGTAGGCTTAAAAAACGATGGAACAGTAGTTGCTGTGGGGTGGAATGTTGTTGGAGAATGCAATGTATCAGAGTGGACGGATATAGTCGCCATCTCTGCTGGCAGGGTACATACTGTTGGTTTAAAAAGCAATAGAACGGTAGTTGCTGTGGGGTCTAATTATGACGGGCAATGTAATGTATCAAACTGGACAGATATAATTGCTGTATCTGCTGGACGCGACCATACAGTAGCACTAAAGAATGATGGAACGGTAGTTGCTGTGGGCTTAAATAATTATGGACAATGTAATGTAACGGACTGGACGGATATAATTGCCATATCTACTGGCGATGATCATACTGTAGGTTTAAAAAGTGATGGGACAGTTATAGCTGTTGGTCGTAATGAAGATTTACAATGCAATGTATCGAATTGGATAGATATAGTAGATATTTCGGGAGTAGACCATACGATAGGTCTAAAACGTGATGGTAAACTTCTAGCTACTGGTTATAACCTCTTTGGACAACGTGATGTGTTGAATTGGACGGATATAGTTGACGTTTCTACTGGGTGGGGCCATACAATAGGACTAAAGAATGATGGAACGGTAGTTGCTGTGGGTAATAACAATGACGGACAATGTAATGTAACGGACTGGACAGATATAGTTGCTGTATCTGCTGGGAAAAACCATACAGCAGGCTTAAAAAGTAATGGAACAGTAGTTGCAGTTGGATATAATGAATATGATGGGAGATGTGATGTAGAAGACTGGACGGATATAGTTGCTATATCTGCTGGTAATTCTCATACAATAGGATTAAAGAGTGATGGAACAGTAGTTGCAGTTGGGTCTAATTATGACGGGCGATGTAATGTATCAAACTGGACAGATATAGTTGCTATATCTGCTGGTAATTCTCATACAATAGGATTAAAGAGTGATGGAACAGTAGTTGCAGTTGGATATAGTCAATACGGGCTATGTGATGTAGAAGACTGGACAGATATAGTTGCTATATCTGCTGGTGGTTCTCATACAGTGGGCTTAAAAAGTGATGGAACAGTAGTTGCTGTGGGGTTTAATCGTTTTGGGCAATGTAATGTAACAGGTTGGACAGATATAGTTGCTATTTCTACTGGATATAACCATACAATAGGATTAAAGAGCGATGGAACAGTTGTAGCTGTGGGTTATAACTCATACGGACAACTTAATTGCCACATATGGAACCTATTTCAATAATATATCAATAAAATCTACATGAGGTGAAAGACGATGAAACACATTAAAAGAACAACCGCAATACTTCTAACGCTTATTATGGCAATTACTTTTATAAGTTGCCAAGAAGTACAATCGCAACCAGAGAATACCCCTGATGTACCAGTAAGTGCGGAGGTGAATTTAAATACGCCATCTGTTACACCTATCATGGAACCAACGCCAGAGCTACGCAATATAACCCCCATGATAGCGGCAGGAAGTAATTTTACAGTCGGTTTATCCAGTAATGGCAATGTTTTAGTTGCTGGTTACTGTGAATCGTTAAATGAAAGCCCAAGCTCAACATTTGCTGATGTTATCGCTGTAAATGCTGGTAGATTCAATACTGTGTTTTTAACAACTAAAGGTACCGTTATTACATTTGGTGAGAATAGACAGGGGCAATGCAACGTATCCGATTGGAAAGATATTGTATCAGTAGTTACGAGCGGTTATCATACAGTGGGATTAAAAAAAGATGGAACTGTTGTTGCTGTAGGTAATAATGAATATGGGGAATGCAATGTAACAGACTGGACAGATATAATAGCTGTTTCTGCCGCTTGGGGATATACCATAGGCTTAAAGAGTGATGGGACGGTAATTGTAGCAGGAAATAATGAAGCGGGAGACAGCGACTTTAGTTCATGGACGAACATTATAGCTATCGACGGAGGAACTTACCATGCAGTAGGATTAAAGAGCGATGGAACTGTTGTTGCTGTTGAAACTAATGGCGCAAGAGGCCTAAAAGAATGTGATGTATCTGCACTTAAAAATGTTATCGCAATTTCAGCGGCGGAGGGATTTACAGCTGCTTTAAAAGATGATGGTACTGTTGCTGTAATTGGCGATAAATCCTTAAGTCTAGGTTATGATTTAACTGTAGTTGATTTATGGGCAGATATAGTTGCTATAGATTCGGGGGCATTGCACATAGTAGGCCTAAAAAGTGATGGGACGGTCGTAACTGCTGGGAGAGATATAACTGCGGGACTAGAAGATGGTGGGTCATGGAGTGATCCTGAAAGCTGGAACTTAGGTAGAACAAAATAAGAAGATATATGTAAACGAAAAGTCGTTAAATTAGTTAACGGCTTTTTTCGTGCTTAATAACTGCGATAATTTCAATTTGTCAAAAAGAAATACCTAAGTGTATTTGCTTTTTATTTTGAACTATTTTCATACGAAAGTAAAAACTTGCCTGTCCCTGTCAAAATCAACAATTTACCGCTGTCAGATTATGTTCTAATAAGGGGTACCATTTCTGTTCTGTTCATACGAATACAGCCATATATTTAATCAAGGGTATTTTCCCCCTTGTCATATAAT
>OHCS01001251.1_pt1 | contig 11357 bp, 10 predicted proteins | sample 1566741 | NCBI WGS metagenome assembly OHCS01 (sample SAMEA3879604, study PRJEB24766) | human gut metagenome | biome: human-associated habitat; feature: feces | place: USA | collected 1985/1987 | reverse complement strand
TGATGGTAATATAACCGACAAAACAGAATGATACAGGTGCCATTCGACTATCTAAATCCGAAGAAGAGTAGGCAAAGATAGAAAATAACCCGATCAAATAACAAATAAAAAGATTAAGATATGAAACTTAAGATTTTTTTGGCAGTTCTGTTTACTGCCATAGCTCTTGCAGCAGGCTGGAATTACAGCCAGAGTCAGAACGAGGTGGAACTCTCTGACTTGGCTTTAGCTAACGTGGAGGCGTTAGCTAGATGGGAAGAAGAAGGGTGGGGCCCCACGGTTGTAAAAGATTGTTATACTGCTTTTAGTGGTTATGATAGTAATATTTATTTGACTTGTAGCCAATATTCATCTGATACATCTGTTCACTACCCTTGTGGAGCTGCCACGTCACAAAAGCCAGCATGGGGTGTTACTTTGGTTGGAAAATGCTATACATATATTTAGTAAACAAGAATTGACACCAATATATTAGTAAAAATTTGAAATGTTTCTCCTAGGAAATAACAATATATAAATGATAAATTAATTGTTTTTATAAAGTAGTTTTCTAGGATATAACAATAGCTAATATTTTTAACAATAGAAGATTTATGAATAAAATAACAGGTTATATTTTACTATCGTTCATACTATTGATTGGTTGTAAAAAATATGAAAATAATAAGTTTACGACAAAATATATAAAAGAAGAGGCTGTAGAATATTCTTTATCACCTCAGTTACTTCCAATTGATATTTTGAATCCAACAGGAATAGTAGCAATTGATACATTCTTAGTATTTGTTCAACGACATGAGAATAAAATAATAAAAGTATACAGTGTTAATGATTACAAGATACTGGGAAATTTTCTTCGCAAAGGTAATGGACCTAATGAAATCGTTTTATTTACACGATTTAATCAGTTTTTTCAACAAAATAATGAATCTTTACTTTGGATACAATCCTATCCGAACTTTATGGGGTTATTAAATATCAACAAATCAATAAAAAACAACAATACTTTTTTTGAGAAGAAAGTTGATTTCACAAAAAGCAATGATATGAAAAATATATTTGAGGAATCTAATGCTGTTTTTGAATTAAGTGATTCTGTTTTTTTATTAACTAAAGATCCTATAAGATCTCAAACTTTTAAAGAAAACACAAATCCGTTTTATGTAAAACTAAATTATTGCTCAAATATAGTTTATGATACAATTTATATTAACAATTTGAAAGGTATAAATTTTGAAAATAATTTAATATACAGTGCTTATCCTGTAATCAAACCAAACAGAGATAAAATAGCATTATTTTATACTTATATGGATGCTATAATAATAATTGATCTGAACACGAAAAATAAAACAAAAATAGGATTATCAAATATGGGATTAAATACAAAATATGCAATTGAACAAAAAAAGCAAATACATTATGAGGCATTTGCTACTGACTCACTTCTTTTTGGACTAAGAAAAGACAAAAACAATAATTCTGTTTTATATACTTACGATTGGAACGGAGTTTTTAAATATAAACTATATTTGAATGCCAATGTACTGTATTTTTCTATTAATGAGAAGAATAAAACATTATATGGCATAGATGAGGATGATCATATTCTTGCATATGATCTAAAAGATATATAAGAAAAATAGGAAAGCATCTATTGATCATAGTCATATTTACACGTGCAAATAGCAAGTTCAACTGATACAACACAAACATACGATCAAATATCCGCTAATGCATTATTATGGTTCACTATTCCGGAAAGGATCGTTAACCAACGGATATTTTTTATTGAAAACGACAGTATAAAAAGCTATTAATTCGATGAAAGAGCATAGAAAAATACATACCCTGATCAACAAAGCCGTCAATATAGTCTTCTGGCTATGTATGACAGTTACTCTATGGCTTGTTTTACAGGTATTTGTCTTTGCCTCTTTCAAAATTCCCAGCGATTCGATGGAACCGGGATTAATTACAGGAGACAATATACTTGTCTGGAAACCGACCGTCGGACCTCGCATATTCAACCTGTTTGCCTCCATGAGAAACGAACAAACAGAGATTTATCGCATTCCCGGTTTCAAAAAGATAAAACGCAATGATATTCTGGTTTTCAATTTTCCGCATCCAAACAGTTGGGATAAAATTGAAATGCATATACTCAAATATTACATCAAACGGTGTGTCGGAATACCGGGAGATACCCTATCCATCCGAAACGGATTCTTTCATGTGGAAGGCGTACAAACGCCTCTCGGCAATATGGAGTCACAAAAAGGAATAGCAGCTACTGAGAAATTTCAAGACGGTATATTCCAAAGTTTCCCATTCGACAGCATCATCGGTTGGAACATCAAAGATTTCGGACCGCTCTATATACCGGCAAAAGGCGATTCCATTATTTTAGATCGTACAAACTTCCGGTTATATAAAAAGCTGATCGAATGGGAACAACAGGGAAGTCTTCAATACAAGGATTCTACGACTTTTCTTAATGGAAAGCCGATCTACGGATATCGTTTCCAAGAAAACTATTATTTCATGGCTGGCGACAAAGGCATGAACTCACAGGATTCACGCTATTGGGGATTACTACCTGAAGAATATACTGTCGGGAAAGCATGGATTATCTGGAAGTCGGTAGACCCATATACGGAATAAATTCAGATGGGACAGATTTCTGATATAAACTGGTTACAACTCGCTGTTAGCGGGATTTTTCGGCTGTGCATCGTTTTGGTCACAGGTAGAAATACAATTGCTTGGATAACTCTTTTTTTCAGTTTGTGCTGCCTGTATAGGTGTTATTTCACCAATTTTGCTTTTCTTTGCGGAAAATTTCAGTCACGTGAATTTAATTATAGAACAAGGAAACACCTCTTCAAAAGTTGCGGTATACAACAAGAAGCACATGGAAGCCTCTTTTGTATATAAGAAATTCGATGTTGATGAATTGGAGTCTCTCTTTGGGAAATACGATTTTGAACATGGAATATTGTCGACTGTGATAGGCAAAAATGAAGTGCTGAATGATTACCTGCGTGGTAAGCTCCGGCGCTTTATCTTTTTGGATGAAACTGTAAAGTTGCCTATAACGGTTCAATATGAAACGCCCGAAACTTTGGGAAAAGACCGGTTGGCTGCGGCTGTCGGTGCCAATTACCTGGAACCGGGAAAAGACCTGCTTGTCATTGATGCTGGCACAGCAATTACTTACGAATTGATTGAGGCCTCGGGTGCTTATCTGGGAGGGAATATCTCTCCGGGAATGACTACCCGTTTCAAGGCTTTGAACTTTTATACAAAAAAACTACCTTTGGTGACGGAACAGGAGGAAGTCCCTTTATTGGGTACCAATACCGAGAGTGCTATCCAGGCAGGAGTAGTGAATGGGATAGTCTACGAGATGGACGGGTATATCGAGAAGTTACGGATAAAATATCCTAACCTTTTGGTTTTTTTAACAGGCGGTCATTCGTTTTATTTTGAAAGCCGACTAAAAAACTCCATCTTTGCAGACATTAATTTAGTGTTGACAGGATTAAACAGAATCTTAGAGTATAATGTTGAAGATTAATAAGCTACTAATAGCAAGCATTCTTATATTGACACAGTTGTCGCTAGCGGCACAAAATAATACTAACTCGCCCTATACCCGTTTTGGGTATGGTGAATTAGCGGATCGTTCATTCGGAGCCGGACGGGCAATGGGTGGCGTTGGTTTCGGATTAAGATCGTCGAAACAGATCAACCCGATGAACCCGGCATCGTACAGTTGTATGGATTCATTGACATTTTTGTTTGATTTTGGTGCTTCAGGTCAGCTTTCATGGTTTGATGACGGAGTCAATAAACAGCACAATATTAATGGGAATGTGGAGTATATTGCAATGCAGTTCCCGATACATAAACGTATTGCGATGAGTGTGGGTATTTTACCTTACTCATATGTCGGATATAGTTTTGGTGCCCGGAGAACATCTGAAGGTGGATTTAATTATGTGGAAACATTTAATGGTTCCGGCGGATTAAACGATTTGTATGCAGGTTTGTCTATAGATATATGGAAGAAGCGTCTTTCTGTCGGAGCGAATGTCGGATATCTTTTTGGAAACATCAAGCATGAGCAGAGTTCTATTGTAGGACAGGGTTCAGAACGGAACACGATTCGTAATCAGAATCTGGAAGTACGGGATATAAAACTGGACTTTGGTGTTCAGTATACCCACCCGATCAGTAAAACAGAAAATGTTACATTCGGGTTGGCCTTTTCTCCCAAAAACCGTTTGAATGCGACTTATATTAATATGACTTATGCGGCAACCAGTTCCGGTTCTGCCGAGATCGTAGCTTCGGATACGACAAAGAGTAAAGCATTTGATATACCGAACTCGATTGGTTTTGGTGCATCATATGTGAAAAATAATAAGATGACATTAGCTGCGGATGTACTGTATGAAACATGGGATAAAGCGTATTATGATGATTCAAAAGATAGTTTTAAGAACCGTGTTCGGGTTGCAGCCGGAGGCGAGTTTATTCCAAATTATCAGAATCGTAATTTTTTCGGTCGGGTAAGATACCGCGCAGGTGCCCATTATAGCAATTCCTATCTGATGATAAATAATACAGATGATGCAGCATATAAAGGTAATGGCTATAATGAATATGGTGTGAGTGTCGGTTTTGGATTACCGTTGGTTGATAACCGTTCGTTGGTAAATGTGTCTTTTGAATACACGAAGATTAACCCAAGTGGTAAAAACATGATTGATGAACAGTATTTCCGTTTTACTGTTAATTACACATTCAATGAAATGTGGTTCTGGAAGAAAAAGGTAGATTAATTTAAATTGCTAACTTAAATTAAAACAGATATGAAAATAAAGGTATTATTAATTGCGGCTGCATGCTCTATGGGAGCACTAGGCGCGTATGCACAGAAAGGAGTAGATAATGGAACACAATTTGGATCTGGTGAGGACAGTATCCGTTGTATAACCAATATCAGCTTGTTCGTTCCTTATGCTAAGGCAGGGAATTTTAAGGATGCATATGATTTTTGGAAAATTGTTTACGATGAATGTCCTGCTGCAACAAAGGATATTTATCTGCATGGTGTAAAGATCATGGCATGGAAGATTGCCAATGAAAAAGATCCGGCAAAGAAAGCTGCTTTGATCGATGATCTGATGGGAGTATATGACAAACGTGTGAAATATTTCGGTGATGACAAACGTTATGGTAAAGACTGGATCGTTTCCCGTAAGGCACAGGATTATATCCAGCAAATGGGAGATAAAGCCGATTATAATAAATTGTATAATTGGTTGGGTGAAATCATCAACGAATATGGAGACAATACGGAAGCATTAGGTGTTTCTTTGTATATGTTTGCTTCTTACCAGAAGATGGCTGATGATCCTAATCACAAAGGACAATATGTTGAAGATTATCTGAAAGCATCTAAAATCCTGGATACTCAGTTGCAGGCTGCACAGGCTGCTAACAATGAAAAAGAAGTTAACAACCTGACAACATTCAAAACCAGTGTGAACGGTGCGTTTGCAAACAGTGGTGCTGCCGATTGCGAAACATTGCAGAACCTGTATGCTCCGAAAGTTGAAGAAAGCAAGAGTGATCTGGCTGCTTTAAAAGAAATCGTTTCTCTGTTGAGACGTGTTCGTTGCCAGGAAATCGATGCATTTTTTGCAGCAGCAGCCTATGCTTATGAACTTGAGCCGAGTGCAGATGCCGCTATTGGTATCGCTAAACGTGCTGTAAAGAATAAAGAATATGACACAGCTGTCAAATATTTTGAAGAAGCTGCCAATATGGAAACAGACCCTTCTTCAAAAGCTGAAGATTATTATATGATCGCAGTGATTAATCTGGATCAGAAAAATTATTCAAAAGCAAGGGAATATGCAAAGAAAGCTGCAGCTACAAATACTAGCTATGGTCAGCCGTACATCCTGATTGGCCAGATGTATGCTGCTACAGTTAAGAATGTATTTCCGAATGACGGTGTTTTGGCAAGAGCTGCCTACAATGTGGCAATCGACCAGTGGGAAAAAGCAAAACAGGTTGATGAAAGCTGCATGGAGGAAGCTAATAAGTTGATCGGTACTTACCGTGCTCATTTACCTTCTACAGAGGAAATTTTCATGCATCCGGATCTGGAAAAGGGTAAATCATTTACTGTAGGTGGTTGGATCGGTGAGACAACAAGAATCAGATAATTATGACGGAAACGCGTTTTCTTTGTAAAACGAACAAATATGGCATAACAACTACTTTCGCGGTAGTTGTTATGCTTCTTTTATTTATGGCTTCCTGTGGCAAGGAGAATAAAGAAGTGGTGGAAGTTACCTTCGATCCGGAAAATACCTATACGCTGAGAACGACCGATGTCTCCAGTCTTATCTCTGATTCCGGTATCACCCGTTACCGGATGAACGCGAAAGAGTGGTTGGTGTTCGGGAAAGCCAAGGAGCCTTACAGCTATTTTCCCCAGGGTGTTTACGTGGAGAAATTTGATTCTTTGTTTAATGTAGAAGCAAGTGTAAAAGCAGATACCGCTTATTATTGGGATAAGAAAGGACTGTATAAGCTGATTGGTCATGTGGGTATTTTGAGCCAGGAAGGTAAAAAGTTGAATACTTCAATACTGTATTTCGACCAGAAAGAAGACCAGATTTACACAGATGAATACTTTGAGCTGGAAGAAGGGGATAAGATTATCACCGGCATCGGATTTAAGTCGAACCAGAACATGACGAAATATAAGATATTTAATTCGCAGGGAACATTTCCTGTCAGCGATACAGCACGTGATACTTCGCGTGTGAATACTGCAACCGGCGATTCTGTGGCTGTGAATATAGCAAAGCCGGATTCAATAAAATAGAACTGATGTGAATGCATTAACGTACATATTGATTTCATTAGCCTTTTCTGCTTTTTTTTCCGGCATGGAGATCGCATTTATTTCTTCTAATAAGTTGCGGCATGAACTGGATAAAAAGAATAAGAATATAGCCGGTAAGATATTGGATATTTTTTACCGGAATCCAAACCAGTTTATTTCGACGATGCTGGTGGGGAATAATATCGCACTGGTTGTCTATGGTTTACAGATGGCAATTGTGCTGGAACCGTTTATCGCCCGTTTTGTTGATAACGAGGCTCTGATTGTTCTTATTCAGTCTGTTATCTCGACACTCCTGATATTGTTTACAGGCGAGTTTATCCCGAAGACGATTTTCAAATTGAATCCTAACTTTTCTTTGAATTTGTTTTCGGTTCCTTTGTTGATCATATACATTATATTATATCCTATCTCAAAGTTTTCGGCACTGATTTCTTATCTGATACTGAAATTGGTGGGTGTAAAGAATATTACTCAATCGAGCAGGCGTACTTTAGGTAAAGTGGATCTTGACTTTTTTATTCAGCAAAGTATCGAAGATGCTCCTCTGAACTCAGATATGGATACGGAAGTGAAAATATTTCAGAATGCGCTTGATTTTTCCAATGTCCGTTTGCGCGATTGTATTGTTCCCCGTACGGAGATTGTCGCCTGTGACAAGACTGTCAGCATGGAAGAACTTCGTTCTAAGTTTATTGAAACGGGGTTGTCGAAGATATTGATCTATAACGAAAATATAGATGATATTATCGGATATATCCATTCATCGGAATTATTTAAAAATCCGGAAGACTGGACACAGAGTATAAAGACTGTTTCCATTGTCCCGGAAACGATGGCGGCCAATAAGCTGATGAAGGTGCTGATGCAGGACAAAAAGAGTCTGGCTGTGGTTGTGGATGAATTTGGCGGTACAGCGGGGATTGTGACGCTGGAGGATCTGGTAGAGGAGATCTTTGGAGAGATAGAGGATGAGCATGATATGAAATCATACGTAGCCCGGAAAGTTTCGGACGATGAATATCTGATATCCGGTCGTATGGAGATCGATACTCTCAATGAAAAGTTCAACCTTGAGCTCCCGGAATCAGACGATTACGTAACGATTGCCGGATATATCCTGCATTTCTATCAAAAATTTCCTAAATTGAATGAATCAATCGTAATTGATAAATATACTTTTAAAATCATAAAAGTAACGGCAACGAAAATAGAACTTGTGCGAATGAAAGTAGGCAATTGATGAAAAAAAGTGGAATAAAAGATGTAACAAATCCTTTTTTTCGTATCTTCGTGCCCTTAAACTGTAAAATATAAACTTTAAAAATAAATAACGATAAATGGCTACGCTGGAAAAAATCAGAAGCAAAGCAGGACTGCTCGTACTCGTTGTGGGTTTGGCATTGTTCGCTTTTATCATTGGAGACTTTTTGAACTCCGGTTCTACTTATTTCAGACAAACTCAGGAGAGAGTTGCTAAGGTTGACGGGGAAGTAATTAAAATTCAGGATTATCAGGGACGTATTGATGAAATGACTGAGATGTACAAGATGCAATCCGGTCAGACCAATCTGCCCGAAGAATACATGAATCAGATCCGTCAGTCGGTATTCGATGCTATGGTACAGGAAATTGTACTTGACGAAGCAACTGATAAATTAGGAATGGCTGTAAGCCCGGAAGAATTGTTTGATATGGTTCAGGGTGAGAACATTTCACCGATGATCCAGCAGATGCAGATGTTTGTGAATCCGCAGACCGGACAATTCGACAAAACTGCTTTGTTGAATTTCCTGAAAACAATTGACGATGACAATATCGCAAGCTACCCTGCAGATCAGCAGGCTCAATTGCTTCAGGCTCGCAATTTCTGGTTGTTCTGGGAAAAGAACATTAAACGTCAGCGTCTGGAACAAAAATATACAACATTGTTAAGTAAGGCTGTTGCAGCAAACGTGCTGGATGCAAAAGAAGCATTCAATGACGCAGCTGAAAACTCTGACATTGTTTATGCTATGCAGTCGTATGCAAGCATTCCTGACTCGACAATCGAAGTAAGCAAGAGTGAAATCGAAAAGCTGTACAACCAGCGTAAGGAACTTTACAAACAAAAAGAAGGTAAAGTAATTAAGTATATCGCTGTTGACATTCGTCCCAGCCAGGAGGATTATGACAAAGCAAGTGCTGATATCGAATCTTTGAAAGAAGAATTCACGACTTCTGAAAAGGTGGCTGATATTGTAAATGAAAATTCAGAAGTTCCTTACATGGATGCTTTCTTTACAGAAAATGCCTTTGATCCGGAAATGAAACAATTCGCAACGACTTCGGAAGTGGGTGCTGTATATGGTCCGGTATTCGATAACGATAAGTACAGAATGTTCAAGTTGGTAGACAAGAAAATGGGGCCTGACTCTGTTAAGGTAAGCCATATTATGTTGGCAAATGGGGACGAAGCCCGTACGACCGCTTTGGCTGACAGCTTGATGAATGTACTGAAGAACGGTGGGGACTTTGCTGCATTGGCAAAAGAATTCTCTGCAGACCAGGCTGCTGAAAATGGCGGAGAACTGGGATGGTTCACTGAAATTACTGCACTGAGAGGTGTAAATGAAGACTTTAAGAATGCTGTTTTCTCTACTCCGGTAAACGAAATTGCAAAAGTGAAATCTTTGTATGGAACTCACCTGGTGAAAGTAACAGAAAAGACAGCTAATGTGAATAAGTATAAAGTAGCGGATATTGACATGACAGTATCTCCGAGCTCTAAAACTTATAGCAATATCTATAACGAGTTGAACCAGTTCATTTCACAGAACAATGATTTGGCTAAGTTGGATGAAGCTGCTAAAGAAGCCGGATATAATCTGATTGCAGGTGTAAATGTTACTGCTGATAACCAGACGTTGGGTAGCATTAAAAATTCTCGTCCGGTAATCCGTTGGGCATTCCAGAATGATAAGGGTAAAATCTCTGAAATCTTTGAATGTGACGATAAGTTTGTAATTGCAGGCGTAGAAGGTACTATAAAAGAAGGTTACCGTTCGGTTGCCTCTTTAACTCCTGCTTTGAAAGCTGAAATCGCTGCTCAGAAGAAAGGTGAGAAGATCGCTGCTGATCTGAAGGCTAAAAATCTGACATCAGTTGAAGCTTATGCTGATGCAATGGGTTCAAAAGTTGATTCAGTGAAGTTTATCAACTTCGGAACACGTCGTATCGCCGGTATCGGTGTAGAACCGAAACTGAATGCAATGGTTTCTCTTGCTGAGGTTGGTCAGGTAAGCGCTCCGGTTGCCGGTAACAATGGCGTATATGTATTTAAAGTATACGACAGAAACAAGGAGGCAAAAGAATACAACGAAGCAGAAGAAATTAAAACGTTGGATGCATCGAACGCATATCGCTTCGGATTCCAGGCTATCCAGTCACTGGTTAACAAAGCAGATGTAGAAGACAACCGTATACGTTTCTTCTAAACAAATAAAGCTCAAAAGGTATTACATAATCCTTTTTAAGGAAAGCTGCCGGACTTATTCAGAAAAGTCCGGCAGCTTTTTTTATCTTTGTGCCGGATTAATCGTTATATAACAATATACAATGCAAGAAAAGAGACAATTGTTAGGCATGACGCTGGACGAACTGAAGGAAGTGGCGGCACAGGTCGGTTTACCGGGATACGCTGCAAAACAGATGACCGATTGGCTGTATAAGAAGAAAGTTACCTCTATTGCGGAAATGACTAATATTGCTGTTGCCAAACGTACTCTTTTGGAAGAGTCTTTTGAGGTAGGGGCACTCCCTCCGGTTGATTGTATGAAATCGGTCGATGGAACGATTAAATATTTGTTTGCTGCAGGGAACGGCAATTTTGTGGAGGCTGTTTATATCCCGACCGACGACAGGGCTACATTATGTGTGTCTTCGCAGGTCGGATGCAAGATGAACTGCCTGTTTTGTATGACGGGTAAACAAGGTTTTACTGCCAATCTTACGGCAAATCAAATATTGAACCAAATCCAGTCTGTTCCGGAATCAGAATCATTGACAAATCTGGTCTTTATGGGAATGGGGGAGCCTTTGGATAATGTGGATGAGTTGTTTAAGGTCCTTGAAATCCTTACTTCTACCTATGGATATGGGTGGAGTCCCAAGCGGATAACAGTTTCTACTATCGGGGTGGCAAAAGGCTTGAAGCGTTTTCTGGAAGAAAGCGACTGCCATTTGGCGGTCAGTCTGCATTCTCCTTTTCATGAAGAACGTTTGTCTTTAATGCCTGTAGAAAAAGCTTATCCGGCACAGGGCGTCATTGATCTCATCAGGCAGTATGATTTCTCCCATCAACGTCGTGTTTCTTTTGAATATATAGTTTTTAAAAATTTAAATGATAGCCTGAAACATGCTAAAGCCCTGATTTGTTTATTAA
>OHCS01001242.1_pt1 | contig 11405 bp, 11 predicted proteins | sample 1566741 | NCBI WGS metagenome assembly OHCS01 (sample SAMEA3879604, study PRJEB24766) | human gut metagenome | biome: human-associated habitat; feature: feces | place: USA | collected 1985/1987 | reverse complement strand
CGGACGATTTTCTCTGTATGGTAGAGGGCGAGATTATGGGCAGAGTAAGTCCGGAAGTAATCGAGAAAATGCCGAAAGTAAATTAAACTTACCTTTCGCCATTGGAGCGTAAACGGTTGGTCACCTTTTTACAAGGGTAAAGTGTATTGGTTTCACCAACCCTTGCAAAAACGAACGAAAAGACTTGAAACAGAAAAACACTTGCCCAACCGTTTATTTTCGCTCCGCCGAAAGGTAAAGAAACACAAAAATAATCTAAAAAGGAGAATTGAAGTTATGAAAACAAACTCAGCAAATAAGCAAACTTACACAAGCGTTGAGGATTACGAGGCAAATTGCTATCAGCTTTTTCCTTCGATCAGCAAGCGTAAAAACATCGGCGGAAAGACGTATTTCGTCCGCAGGTATTTCAACGGCGATAAAGACTTTGAAAAGTCCATGAAGAGTCTTGCATCGCAACAGACTTTTGAAAATAAGAGGTGACGTTATGAAACAGAAAAACTATATCGCAGGATTGTATTTCAGACTTTCCCAAGAGGATGAAAGACAAGGCGAATCGGTATCCATCGAAAACCAAAGAACCATGCTTCGCAAATATGCCGAAGAACACGGCTTTGAAATTCACGGCGAATACATAGACGACGGCATATCCGGTACTACTTTTGATCGTCCGGAAGTACAAAGACTTTTAGACGACGCTAAAACGGGAGTTATAAACACGATAATCGTAAAAGACTTATCCCGCTTCGGCAGAAATTACATCGAGGTCGGACAATACGTCGATTATGTGTTTCCTGCATTCGGAATCAGGTTTATAGCCATACAAGACAACGTAGATACGGCAAACCGTGACAGCGGTGCAATGGAAATGATGCCTATCATGAACGTGTTCAACGAATGGCACGCCGCCAATACAAGCAAGAAGATAAGGGCTGTTAAAAGGTCTAATGCAAGAGAAGGAATTTATACAGCCAAAAAAGCCTCTTACGGATACAAAATGGGTACGGATAAAAAACGGGCTCCCGTTATCGATGAGGAAACCGCACCTGTTGTAAAACGAATATTTGAAATGTATGCTTCCGGGAAAAGTCCGAGAAAGATTGCCGAAACCTTGAATTTAGAAGGAGTGCCGTCTCCTGCCACTTATGCTTATGAGAAATTCGGACAAAAGGCAAAACCCGATGCGGTCGGCTTATGGTCTGCCATTACGATAAGAGAAATGCTGGACAAAATCATATACATCGGACATATGCCGCAGCTGCGTTGGACTTCACTGTCTTACAAGAATCACAAGCGATTCAGAAAAAATGAAGAAGAGTGGGCTGTCGTTTACAATACACATGAGCCCATCATTTCACCAGAACTTTGGGATAAAGTTCATCAAAGACGAAAGTCTGTCGCGCAGGGAAGAAAAACGAAAGTAGGGTACACGCATCCATTATCCGGATTTCTGTTTTGCGCCGATTGTGGCAATAAAATGAAGCTATGTACATCACGTAATCGCAACGGGAAGCGTTTCTTGCATTTTGACTGCGGTTATCATGTGCGCTATGGTAAGGCGTATTGCTTTTCGCATTATATTGCGGCAAGTATCTTGGATGAAATCGTACTTGAAGATATAAGGGAAATGGCAAGGAGAGTAACGCTCGATGAGAAAGCTATCCGTGAGGAATTTATCCGTCATAATAGTGAACTTGCGGACAACGCTGTCAAGTCCGTCAAAAAGGAATTACAGGCAAAGCGAAAGCGCACGGAAGAAATATCCCGCCTTATACAGGTTGCCTACGAGGACAGAGTGAAAGGGAAAATGCCCGAAGACATTTGTATATCCTTCATACAAAAATACTCGGAAGAACAGAAGAAACTTGAAACGGAAATAGCCGAGCTGGAAGCAAAGCTGACCGAAACGTCAAATATGATGCAGAGTGCCGACGATTTTATACGAAGCATCAAGAAATACTTTGACGCGCCGGAACTTACTCGAGAAATGTGCTACGAGCTGATTGACCGAATCGTCGTGGGCAGTGCGCCTAAAACCGTAGGCGAAGACAGAGTGATCGATATTATCTACAAAGTAGATATTGCCTCCGTCCTGCGTTATAAGCTCAAAAAATGACAAAAAGGTGCATGGGAAACAATCCCATACACCTTTTTTAATGCACTAATCTTTGTCTCTCAATGTATCCAAAAAATTGTGTTAAAACAAGCACACGCCACGGTTGCAAATGGAGATCCTATAAAAAAATATGAGCAAATGTTGTTGGTGTAAAATAATGATAGGTTAAGCGATATATCAGTTTATGTATTGATTTTTTTTAAAAAAAGTGCTATAATGTTTGCAATATCCTTGCAATGAGGTTGAATTATGGAATTTAAAGACAAAGTTAAGTGTGCTCGTGAGACTATACATATGAGTCAAAAAGAATTTGCTGATGCGATTGGAGTGGCACACTCTTCCTTAAATCGCTGGGAGCTTGGTGTTCGAAAACCTACTTATGCGTTGCAACGTAAGTTTTATGAATTTTGTGCGCAAAAAGGTATTCAGTTTGACGACTAATTTGACAATATGTTTTAGAGGTAATTGGAGTGGCAAACAATTATATACTTAATAAAGCTAGATACACTGAAAATACAGACGAATGGTACACTGACTATGCAACTGTAGAGTCGGAGGTTTCTCATTATTCTGAACAATTTCAAGGAAAGGTTGTTTTATGTAATTGTGATGATCCTTATAAATCTGCTTTTACAACTTATTTTTTGAAAAATTTTAATACACTGAAACTAAAAAAATTAATTTGTACCTCATATAAGGGATCTAGAATTGTCGTTCAGTCGACTATAGTAGATGACAATTATTCTCCGCTATTAGATAATGCGGCTTATGTAATGGTTGTTGAACAATTTCCTAATATTGAGGAAGGCTCGCTTCAAGGCGACAGTATAGCAGATATAATAAATAAATTAAAAGTTGTTAAGAAATTAAAAGGTGACGGAGATTTTAGAAGTGCGGAATGTGTTGAATATCTTAAGGAGGCTGATATAGTAGTCACAAATCCACCTTTTTCTAAATTCATAGATTTGTTCTCGTTGTTGGTAAAATATAAGAAACAATATTTGTTAATAGGTAATCAAAATGCAATAACTTATAAAGAGATTTTTCCTTTTATTAAAAGTGGACAGGCTTGGATTGGTTACCGTTTTGGCGATATGGCTTTTAAAGTCCCGAATGATACGCAACCTAGAAAATATAGATTTTGGGTTGACGAAACCGGGCAGAAATGGCGTAGCTTAGGAAATGCAATGTGGCTTACCAATTTAGATAATGAACGCAAACATCAGCAATTAGTATTAACCTGTAAATACGATCCGGAAAAATATCCTAAGTATGATGATTTTGATGCTATAAATGTTTCTAGAGTTTTGGAAATTCCGTCAGATTATACGGGCATAATGGGCGTTCCTCTTACTTATCTAAAGTATCATAATGATTCTCAGTTTGAAATAATTGGTGAAGCAAATCATGGCTCCGATAATGAGTTTGACTTATTTAAGCCAAGAATCAAAGGGAAAGATATTTTCAAAAGAATACTTATCAGGAAGAAAATTAAATGAACACAGATGTCAATTTTAGAATACTTGATTTATTTTGTGGCGCAGGTGGAATGTCTTATGGAATGCATTTGAATCCCCACTTCAAAACAGTTGTTGCTTTGGACATAAATGATAAACTAGCTATTACTCTAAAGAAGAATATGCCGGATGTTCATGTTGTTGTTGGTGATATTAAAACTCAAGAAGTGAAGAATGAGGTAATTGAGCAATCTCTTAAGCATAAAGTCAACATGATAATTGGCGGACCACCGTGTCAAGGCTACTCTATGAAAGGAAAAAAACTTGGGCTTAAGGATCCTCGTAATTTTCTTTTCATTGAGTATTTGAAATTGGTAGAAAGGTTACAGCCGGAAGTTTTTGTTATTGAAAATGTTAAAACCCTGCTTTCTACATCTAAAGGTTGGTTTAAAGAAGAGATTATATCTGCAATAAATAAACTCGGTTACAATGTTGATGTCGGAGTATTAAAAGCAAGTGATTTTGGGGTTCCTCAAACAAGAGAAAGAACAATCTTCGTTTGCTGTAAGAATAAAAAAATATGTTTGCCATTACCGACTTGCAGTAAAACAGTTACTGTTCGTGAAGCAATAAGTGATTTGGCATATTTGGAATCGGGAGAAGGAGCTTTTGAGCAAGATTATATGTTACCGGCATCGTCTGATTATCAAAAAATGATGAGGAGAAATAGTGCAAAATTATATAATCATAAGGCTTCCAATCATGCTCAAATTGCGATACAAAAATTACAGATGATCCCTCCTGAGAAAGGAAAAGAGTTTTTACCCGAAGAGCTTCTCGGTAAACAAAAATTCCATTCAACTTGGGGACGCCTAAAATGGGACGAAGCTTCTCCGACGATAGATACCAGATTTGATGCGGCCTCTAACGGAACCAATAATCATCCGGTATTGAACCGCGCTATTACAGCTCGTGAGGCAGCGCGCATTCAGTCTTTCGATGATACCTATATTTTTTACGGTACAAAAGTTGCAGTGCGTACTCAAATAGGAAATGCTGTTCCGCCATTGATGGCAAAGGCGATAGCTGATAAAATATATAATGAGATAATTGACGACCAAGGAGAACAATGATGAATGCGCAAATGGCATATTTAATAGGAATGATTTTAGGAAACGGCGAGGTGCAACGTAAGGAAGATACGACTACAATTACGATAGAGTTGCCTCATAAAAATTTAAGGGATGATGAAGGACGTGAAGTTTCCGTATATGTAAAAAGCAGTTTAGCAGATATACGGTGCGTTGTTGAACCATTGATTGGGCATTCATTACCTATTGTTCAAGGGAAGAGAGTTACGCAAATATCTTTCACTAAGCCAAATGCCGATTATACGATGCGAGAAATTATGCGATTTATTGGAAACGGTGTTCATCATTCTACAATGACAATGAATAGCGAATTGTTCTCGTTATCAAATGACGAAAAAAAAGAGCTGTTGCGCGGAATTGCTGATGTGACAGGTTATATACGACGTAGTAATATGGCATATGGGCAAGAAGGATTCCATAGAGTTTACATTGAAATTCCCGGCAATTGGCAAATGGTTATAGACATCTCTAATATGCTAAAAAGCTTAGATATACCTGTGCAGACTATAGATTTCGGACATCCAAATTTTAGAGATTCAAACTTGAAAATGTATAATCAAGGAAAACCTTATTATTGGAAAAAAGAACACCAAGTAAAAATATGTGCTAATGAGTTTATGCCAATAGGATTCAATATTCTTCACAAACAACGCGCGTTGGAAAAATACTCGGAAGAACTTTTAGAATATTTGGACGAAAACAAAACGCACAAATTTTATTGGGAAAAAACAATAAGAAGGAGAGAACATAAACCGATTCATCCTATGGAAAATGATGAATCACTACCGGCAGTCATTAGAGGTAAACATTATGACTCATGGACAGATTTGGCAAGGGATTTAGGGTATGGAGAATAATGTAGCTAAAGAAGTTGAGCTTTATGCCGATATGTGCAAATGGCTTGAAATATATCTAGTAGACAAATATAAACGCCAAAATTGTGACATTAAAGTTGTCGATTGTCATTCAGTCTATTTAGATTCCGTACTTGAAAAATACGGTATAATAAACTATTATCCTCAAGTAGTAGGTTTAAAGATAGAAATAGACGTTTTGGGTATGGTAATATGGAGCAATAAAGCGCATCTTTACTTTATTGAAGCGAAAAAGACACCTCTGACACTACCGAATTTAGGGCAGTTGCAGATTTATTGTAAACTTTGCGATCCGGAAGATGCTTATCTGCTTTCGTCGGCTGGGCTTGGGAGTTTAAATAAAGTACTAAATATCTTACATAGAGAAGACTTGTTAGATTTTGGCGATGGTAAAAGAATCAAAAAAATTAAAGTCGCTAAATGGGATATTGCTCGCAAAACAATAGATAATCATACAATTGTTCCTAAACTATAATGGTATTTTTTTCTATTGATATTTACTAATAAAATTATTATATCTTAAATTAATTTGGAGACACTGCTATGCCTTTTGAAGTAGTAGATTTGTTTTGTGGTGTTGGGGGTCTTACTTGCGGTATGAGGCAAGCAGGATTTAATGTCGTCGCAGGATTTGATAATGATAAAACCTGTGAATATCCTTACTTCCATAATAACAATTCAGCTTTTCATTGTAGAAATATTAAGGAAGTAACCATTGACGAGGTGAATAACTGTTACAGTGCCAATGCCACAAAAATATTAGTGGGTTGTGCGCCGTGTCAACCTTTTTCGACAATGAGTTATAAGAGGTTTAAAACACCTTCGGATAGAGAAGAAGATTCAAAATATGATTTGTTATCTGAATTTGGTAGGATTATAGAGGGTGTTCAGCCTCAAATAGTTTCAATGGAAAATGTTCCCGAAATAAGGAACACTAAAGTATTTAAAGAATTTCTTGAACTTTTACAGAGAAACGGTTTTTACACAGATGGTGGACAAATTGTTTATTGCCCAGATTATGGAATACCTCAAAATAGGCATCGTTTCGTTTTATTGGCTTCGCTACAGGGAGAAATACATCTGTTGCCTCCGACTCATGAACGAAAGAAAGTAAATATTCGTCCCTTTCTTGAGGGATTGCCTCGGATTAATGCGGGAGAAACATGTCCCACAGATCATCTTCATCGAGCAGCAAAACTATCGGAACTTAATTTAAAAAGAATAAGAGCATCTGTTCCCGGTGGAACATGGCGAGATTGGCCCGATGAGTTACGTTGCGATTGTCATCGGAAGGAATCAGGAAAAACTTATTCTTCTGTTTATGGCCGAATGTCTTGGGATAAGATCGGTTCCACTATGACGACACAATTTATTTGTTACGGCACAGGCAGATACGGACATCCTGAGCAAGACAGGGCATTAACGCTTAGGGAAGGAGCATTATTACAAACATTTCCCAAGGATTATCAGTTTTTCGCTCCCGATGTTGCCGAATATAATATGAGAGATGTTGCAAGGCATATTGGGAATGCTGTGCCTGTACGGCTCGGAGAGGTTATTGGGTTAAGTATCAATGAATATATTGACAATGCGAGGTGATATATGAATACGAATGAAGAAAAACTTCAATTAAAGTTTGATCCACGCACAATTGAGCACTTGGGAATAAAAATGTATTCTCAGCTGCCATATGCTTTAGCAGAATTAGTAGCAAATGCATATGATGCCGGTGCTTCAAATGCGAATATTTTTTTATATGACAACGATCTTGGCGATAAAAGAATAGTTATAAGTGATGATGGCGACGGTATGTCATATGAAGAAGTTCGTGATAACTTTCTAGTTATTGGGAGAAAACGTAGAGATACGGATGAAAGCAGGACAAATTCTAAAGGAAGAAAGATCACTGGAAAAAAAGGATTGGGGAAACTCGCTCTTTTCGGTATAGGAAAAGTTATAGAAATTGAAACAACTAAAGCTGGTGAAAGCCAGAAAACAGTTTTTATGCTTGATTGGGATGGAATCCTTAATGAATCTTCAGGAGTATATCATCCAAAGGAACGATATATTGATAAAGAGGATATCAATGAAAAAGGCACAAAGATAATTTTATCTAAATTGTCTAGAGTAACTGCCTTTGATTTAATGTCTACGGCTGTTTCATTATCAAAACTCTTTAATTGTTTTGATTCAGGTTTTAATATTACGATTTCAAAAAATGATGAGGAAAAAGTCGTTTTGACGAGAGAAATGAGATATGCTGAAATTGATAAAGAGTTTATATGGGATATTGCAGATATTGTTTCTCAATTAAAAACTGACTATAAATATAAGTCAGAATTAAAAGGGACAATAATTTCTTCAAAGAAACCGATGAGGCAGGATTTGAGAGGTATAACCCTTTATGTGAATGGTCGTCTTGCAAACATACCGGGATTTTTTGGAGTGTCTGAAGCTGGTCACACGTTTTCTTATATTTCCGGCTGGATAGATGCTGATTTTATAGATGAATTTGATAGTGATTTAATATCTACAGATAGGCAATCTATAAGTTGGGATTTACCTGAAGCGGAAGAATTACAAAAATGTTTGCAAAGTATCGTTCGTTTTTTAGTTAAAGATTGGAGCAATAAGAGAAAGAAGGTAAAAGAAGACAATAATACTGAAAAAGTCGGGATAGATATTTCGGATTGGTACGAAAAAGTTCCTGATTCCGTTCGTCCTAAACTGGCAAGTGTCATAGATAAAATTGCGGATAAGCCTGAAATCGACGATACGGATTTTTCTGCAGTTGTACATACAATTTATGATTTAATTCCGCCATATACATATTATCACTATCGACTTTTACATGAGCAGGTTCAGAATTCTGCCGGTACATATTATAAAGCGAAGAATTATTATCAGGCATTTCAAGAGGCAATGAAAAGATATAAAAATGCGGTTAAAGATAAATCAGGTGTTTTAGGAACAGAAGATAGAGATATTCTATCCAAGGCATTCGGTAAAGATAGTGTACTGCAAACTACTGCTAAATTCAAAAATCGACCTAATGGACAGCCGTTTTCTCAAACAACATTAGAAAACATTGAAGAAGGACAAAAATTTTTGTCTATGGGTGTTGCATGTGGCGGAAGGAATGTGGTAAGTCATGAAGAAATTGCTGATTTAAGAGACTCTAAGCTATTTACAGAGAAAGATTGTTTGGATTTATTAAGTTTGCTTTCGCATTTATTCAAGCGATTAGATGAGTCTCAAAAAAAATAATGATTTGAACATCATATGAAAGCCGAGAGTTTTTGGGGTGCATCTCACATTTTTCTCTCGGCTTTTTCGTTTTATATGGTAGTGTATGATTTTCCTTCCACTGTAATGCAGTTGCCTGTAATTTCCGGTTCACCACTCTTGCAGGCGCGCAGGATAACGTGGACGTTATCGTATTCTGCTTTCGGCATATCTCCGTCGTCGAATTTGTCTTCGCCTCCGACTTCGATGATTTTGAAGCCTTTGGATACCATAAAGGACGAGAATTGCCAGAGTTTTTCAAACATTCCGTTTGAGTCCATAATGACCGAAAAGTTTTCGATCGGGTGATATGCTGTAATTCTGAAATAGTTTGCCATTGTTTTTTCCTCCTATGCGGCAATTTGTCTTATTTGTTTGTTGGCGTAAGGCAACCATACTTTGTTGACGTAATGCAGTACATCTTCGCTCGGTTTATGGTCGTGTTCTCCGTAACATTGCAAGATTTTTCTGTTTTTCAAGGAGTATTCGACCGTAACGAATGGTATATCAGGTTCTTGTTTGTTTCGGATAAAGAAGATTAGCGATTCTTCCCGTACCATACGCTGGTCGTAATTCATTCTGCCTACGCAGTGATGGAGCATTTCGCCTTCACGGATAAGGTCAGCAGGGCTGTGGGCAATAATGCAGATAAAGGAGCTTCTTTTTGAGTGCTGCAAAGCATTGTACTTGTTTGCGATTTCTGCAAATTTCGTATAAAGCTCTTTGCGTTTTTCTTCGTCTTCCATAGCCTTTTTTGTAGAGTATTCGTCTATGCGAATATCGTGCCAGCGTTTGAAATCGTGGGGGAAACGGTTCTTGTCTTCTGTCATATCGAGTCCGAGATTTTGGCAGGCTTTCAGATAGTCGAGATAAGTGTTCGGATTGGTCTGTTGTTTTGCTATAAAATCGAAGAACCGCTCAAGGTCTTTGCCTTTGAACAATTCTTTGATAGGAGCAAGACTGCTGTCGTGGATTAGCCTGAGTTTCGATTCTTTATATGCTTGCAACTGTTCAAGCGATTTTCTTGTCTTATATGCCCGAACAATGACGTCGATATAGTAGTGTCTGCTTTGAAGCAACGCTTTGTTGGCAATGAGCCATTTGCAGAATGCTTTATCCGTTCCGCAACGCTTTAATATCGTTGTACTCATGGCAATTCTCGAAAAGCCGAGTTTCATCAGCATTTCGAGCTGCGGATACTGTCTGTAAAGCCGTAAATACTTGAAAATATCATAGCCTTGATACAGTTTATATGCGCTGTATCGGAATTCCGGCAAGCGATCTATAAAGTCGGGATTGATAAGTTCGGCATACGGATCGTAATATTTATCGTCAGCCCAGCACCAGCCGCGTTCGTACCAGTTTTCGTATTTTTGCAAGCCTTCTTCGTACCAGCCGAAACGAAAACCCATGCTTGCGCAATAACAGTATTCCATATCTTTTACAAAGCATTTTTTCGAGTTCAGTCCGTGAACGGCAACTTGCTTGCAGTACCATTTTTTGTAGCGATGTTTTACAGCAACGGTTACTTTTATAAGCTCGTTTTTCCAAGTGGTAAGATAGGCATAACAACGAACGTGACCGTCAGGGTTAGGATAGTTTTTATTATCCGCCTTGCGGATTTGGTTTAGTATGTATTTCGGGATAGGTCTGATGTCTGTTTCTCTCATATTTCACCTCAAAGTAAGTTTATCTCCGAAGATTGCATCTAATTTGCAAAGGGCAGTTTTATCAAAAGCTGTTGCGTCAAACAAATCTTCGGGTTTGTCGTCAATGTCTTGCGGCTCTTCGATATCTCCGTCAAATTCCCGCATTTCTTCTTCTGTCATTTCATCGTAGATTTCGCCGGTATCAAGATTGATAGCGGTTTGCGGTTTGGAAAGTTCTTTCAATGTGCCGTCAGAATTGATAATGACCAAGCGGTGATTGCGCTGAATTTTGTCAAAATACAGTTCAGCGGCGTGGTAGGGGAATCCGACCATCGGGATTCGGGTTTCAAGTCCGACGTCACGGCCTGTTAAAGTAAGATTACATTCTTCGGAAATTTGTACGGCTTTTTCGCCGAACACTTCGTAGAAGTCACCGAGCCGATAAGCAACCACGTAATCAGGATAAGAGTGTTCTATTTCCAGATATTTTTCATAGAAAGGGGACAGCTTTTTCTGAGTTGCTTTTTTGTTTTCTTCTTCGGCGATTTCGGCAAGTATTTCGTCGATTTCTTCTTGTGAAGGCTGTTCGTATTCGTCATCGTCGTTTGTTTCGGGTTCGGACTTTTCCGTTTCCATAAAGTCAAAGAGCGTCGGCTGGCGCTCTTCCGGTTTTTTCGGTTCAACTTTTTTGACTTTTGTCGGCGCCGATTTCGGAGCAGGTTTATATTCTGTACCGTCTGCATTAAAGAGCGTACCTTCGATACTGTCTTCTTCGAAATAGTGGACAGCCCAGCCATAAACGACTTTATCTTCTACACACGCTGAATTTGCACCTTTTGAGGCAAGTTTCCTTGCCTCGCTTGAAGCGTATT
>OHCS01001238.1_pt1 | contig 11433 bp, 13 predicted proteins | sample 1566741 | NCBI WGS metagenome assembly OHCS01 (sample SAMEA3879604, study PRJEB24766) | human gut metagenome | biome: human-associated habitat; feature: feces | place: USA | collected 1985/1987 | reverse complement strand
TAGAGCTGCAAAGGTTTTTGCACTCGTTTTCATCTATCAAGATTTCCGGCAGGGCATTACTGCGGCCACCAAAAATAAGTAGCAACAGTTTGAATTGTTGCCAATAGTAAATTGTAGACTGGCCCTCGTTCATTAGTTCAACCTCGAAGCCATAACTTTCAAGCTCACGCTTTAGTGCCCGGCTGTCAGTGGTGATTTGCTCCAGTTCTTCACGACGTTTGTTACCGGCACGGTCGGGATATAGAATAATGCGTTTGTTTATGGAGTCCGGACCAAAGAACTCATAGAACTGGCGGGCGAGTTCCGGTTGTTCATCTGGATAACAGCAATAGAACTCTTTTAGGATCCGGAGCTGGCGACCATAGTTTTTTTCCTGGGCAACAGTCAAGGAAGAAAAGTGGCCGGGATCATAGCCAACGAGAAGTTCATCGTGCTTACTGTAATACTTCAGGTAACGAGCCGTGAGGATGAAGTGTTCCCGGAGGTCAAGTTTCAGGATGGACTCGTAAATATAGCTATCGGCGAACTGATGTTTTTCTTTGTTGTAGTTAGCAAAGAATTTGTTAATTACTTCTTTGTGACGGATGGCACAAATAGAAGTAAGGAACTCATCCATATCGAGGGTTTCGAGCTGGGTTTTGAAGAATTTAGGACCAAGAATATCCTTGTTGCAGAAAGAACTGGCACGAATGTAAAGAGTTGCATTTCGACGCATGTCGGCCAGGCGTGGTTTCCAAAGTGCAATGATGCGGTCTTGCTTTATGATTTCGAGACGGATGTGCTCAAGAGTAACAGGATTGGTTGTCTCACGCTGTGAATTTATTAATCTGTATTTCTGATAGATAGCGGCATTTACATGAAGAGCAACAGTAGCTATTTCTTCAAGCAGTTTATGGTCCATGTGTTTCTCATATTCTTCAAACCAATCGTCCTCTCCCAAGTCAACGCGAGCGGTATCAGATACACCGGTGATACCTTGGTAATATGTTGAGCGGCGGATTTCAGCACTGGATCCACGAAGTGAAGGGAACAAACGGGTTTTCAGTTTTTCACCCTTGTTGTGCTTCATTTCTTCGATGATTGCATGAACAGCCGATCGGCCTGCGACTGATTCCACGGAAAACAACGCTGTGCTTGGGGTACGATATCGGATATCGGGGACGGCGGAAATGTGAAGGGAGTTTGGCTTCACCGACTACATAATCGATGCCGTATTCAAGCATGGAGCGTACCTTTCCGCCAACGGTAACTTCTTTGGAGAAATATGCCTGTAGGTTGGGCCAAACATTAGTCATGAGAGCGACGTAGGTCTTATGTACCAGGAAGGAAAGTTCACCGGGCATATCATTGGCCACACGAATAATGCGAGGACCGGTAATACCTTCAGTCTTGCCACCGGCGCGTGCAACTTCAGCATATAGATTATTCGGATCGATTACATTAGCCAAGATTTGCATCTGGTTCATGTAGTAGGATTCGAAGCTCGTTGTCGCATCGAAGGTTGTCTCTGGAGATGAGAGAGAGTTTGAAGATTGGCTATACAGTTCTATTCCCATGTTATTCCTCATTTAGTTCTTCGTATTCTGCCTCCTGGATATCAGCATCACGAAGGAGACGTTTTTTCTCTACTTTTTCAATAGGAAGGCTGTCGATGAGATTGAGATAAAAACCTTTGTTATGCTTGGCTGCAATTTCTTTTAATGAGGCCTTACTGTATCCAAGGTCTTCAGAACTGAGTTCTGGAGAGATAAGAAAAACAATACCCAAGTCACGATCAGCTTCAGCTATTTCGGAAGCACGACGACGACACTCCAGGGCGGCGGAGTAACACTTGCCCATTGTTTTATAGTCTTCAGCTGCAGCACAAAGCTTGGCTAAGTCTTCGTACTTGTCGGCATAGTTGGACTCCCATACTTTGATAGATACATTGTTATCAATGCTGAAATAGTTTATTGCAGCATAGATGCGGGCTTTGCAAGTACGTTCATCAATGTTTATCTGCTGTTGTGCATTGATGCGTTGGCGTAGCTGCTTGGCTGCACGAGTTATGTTACGTTCGTACTCATAGATTTCGGCAGCCCATTGGAGCTGCTTCAAAAAGATTTGTACGTCGGGCGCAATTCCGTCACACTTTCCGGTAGTGAGGAAAGCGGATATTAGGTCCGGATGTATCTTATCAAGGGTGTCGAGTTTATTCATATTCCAAAGAGTTGATTCCTAAGGTCTTTAACAGTACGTTCTTTCTTCCGAGTTTCAAGTGTTTCAATAGCTGTCACGTCTCCAGCTTCGGCTTTCTTAGCAAGCTCAGCATCTATGTTGTACTCGCCAAGAGCACATCCGTTGCGGTAGGCATCGTTGTAAACATCACCGGGCATGGCAAGGCGGATGGTTAGAGCTATCTTCTCTTTTCCACGGAGACCGAGAAGAGAGCAAATGCGATGGGGAGTGTATCCCAGTGCGCCGAAGGTGCGCACTTGAGATACATACTCGTCACCGATAAGGGTTGCCTTATCTACATCGGAGGTTGGGGTGAGTTCTTTTTTCATGTTAACAGGGATTTGGTTTCTTCTGCTGAGAGGATTTCCCCATTCCGGATCAGTCGGATGGGTTGTTCCTGGAACATGGCACGATATCGGTGGATTGTAGCTGTGACATAACGCGGATCTATTTCCATCGCATGACAGATACGGTCGATTTGTTGACAGGCCATGAGGGTTGATCCAGATCCGGAGAAGAGATCAACTACTATCTGGCCGGGAGTGCTTGAATTGGATATCGGATATGCCATGAGGGCAATAGGCTTCATGGTGGGATGAAGGCTTGAGCGCTGTGGTTTGTCGAAGTTCCAGACAGTGGTCTGCTTACGATCGGAGTTCCATTGATGGCCGGCGCCAGGTTTCCAGCCATAAAGGCAAGGTTCGTGCTGCCATTGGTAGTCTTGGCGTCCCATGACCATCGTATTCTTTACCCAGATGCAGCATTGGGCTATTTTGAGACCTGCTTTCCGGAGAGAGGCACGGAAGTTCTCCCCTTCACTGTCGGCATGGAAAATATAATAAGAGCCGCCAGGCTTGAGAATGGTAAACATGATGGAGAACACTTGCTTGAGGAAGGTGGCAAACAAATCATTTTCCATCGAGTCGTTTTGGATCGTAAGTTCATCTTCAGTACCGCCTTCGTAGTTGACATTATAAGGCGGATCCGTAACACATAAGTCAGCATGCTGGCCGTTCATCAGCGCAGAGACATCTGATTTGGATCGACAATCGCCACACATCAGGCGATGGTTGCCAAGTAACCAGATATCACCTGGTTGAGCTACAATTGCGGTGGTATCTTCAGCTGCAGGAATGTCGAAATCGACTTCATCTTCATTTACTGCATCGGATTCATGCTCCTGGGGAAACAATGGGGAGAGCTGGCCAAAGTCAGTGGCTTTGACTTCGTATCCGAGGTTGAAGCGTTGGAGGGTATCGGAGTCGATATTGTACTTCTTGAATAAGAGGGTGTCCGGGTTCTTAGTGGCGAATTCGGAGTTGTAGGCGGCAATCTCTTCGACAGCTTCTTTTTTGTCAATGGCGAAGATGGGCTCATAGGGAATATTGGGGATGGTGAAACCAGCCTTCCGAAGTGTGATCAGTGCTTTGCGGCGTTGATGGGCATCGATGATCCAGAGTTTTCCGTCAAGATCCTTCCAGGCTTTGAATGCATACTTGAAACCACGAGTGATGATGAGCATCTGCAGTTTCGATAACTTATCAGGATCCGACTTCTTAAAGTCTTCCTGAAGCTCCAAGAATGAATCCAGCGGGGCGGTTGGCAAACCACCCAAATTAAATACTTCTATTAGCTTTTCCATTTTAGTCTTTTGAATTAAAATCTTGCAATATTGCTTTGAATAGGGCCTCACGTTCACGATGGCGGCGGAGGTTCTCTTTGTCCTGAGAGCGCCGAGTCTGCCGATCGGCTCGCTTCAGGTAAGATTCGTATCTGCGGATGTTATCCGCTACATTCTTGTGCAGGCGTAGGAACTCATGCGGATCCGTCTTCAGTAACTTCGTCAGTTGCGCTCTCTCTGACTGATGAGTTATGAGCGGATGAATGTAGAGGAACTTCCCAGTGTCGTTGAACGATTGCAGCTCATCGAAAGCCTGCAAGTTTCGGATCCGGAGTTCCACCATGTCCATGATGTCACGTTTGACCGGTTTCTTATCCAGGCTTTCGTCGAGCTGCTTCATTTGTTTCCAAGTGACCACACGATCGTTGTAGATGAGTGTGGCTATTTGGACTTGCGGATCGAAGAGGTTGTCCCAGTCGATTTGCGGGTACTCCTCGTGCTTTTGGACTTTGCTGGAGCTGCTTTGGGCTGCTCTTTTTTTTTCTCGATATCCAGGGCTTGTTCAGCTTCTTCAGCGCGAGTTTCAGCTTCTTCCTGGGCCTCTTCCGCTTCTTCGGCACGTTGCTCGGCCTCTTCTGCTCTTTCTTCGGCTTCCTCAAGGGATTGTTCCAAAGCCTCTATTTTTACTGACTCTGGAGTATTTTCGTCAGTGGTACCGGTAGTCTCATCAGAGGCTGAAGTATCACTATCTGTAGTGGTGGTTTCATCTGAAGGAGTATTCCCGGCATCGATACCGGCAGTCTCATCAGAAGTTGAAGTATCACCATCTGTAGCGGTGATTTCGTCTGAAGGTGTATTCCCAGTAGCGGTACCAGGAACTTCAGTAGCAGCTTTCAGCTCATCTAACTTTTTACGACGAAAGGCACGAATGCTTTCCCGAGTCGTCAGATCCAGGAGAGAATAGAGGATATCACTTGCATATCTTTTCGGATCGCGAGCATAAGTTCTCAGTTGAGGAAGCCAGGGACGAACTTGTCGCAACAGTTCAAGGTCATATACTGCAGCATCCGGATTGCGGAGGGCATTAAAATGAAGTTTCTTTTCTTTGAAATTATACATAGCTTGTTGGATTTGAAACAAGCTAACTCAACTGAATTTTATCAGTTGGTTAGCCTGTTAATGATGATTAAGCTGTCTGAACACGCGTTCCTTGGACTTCTACGAGTGTAGCCGGGTCCATAACTCGGAATGTGATGGAGGAACCGGCCTTGGCCGTCCAGGTGGCACCATCTTCGAGAGTGAAGGCTGTACCATCGGCAATAGTGGCAGCTTTGTCAGTACCGGTACCTTCGAGAGTAATGTACCGGCCTTTATCATTGGCTGTGAGACCTGATATCGCATTGATGGCGTAAGTCGCTGCGGATCCGTTCGGGATTTCGTACCGGTTGTTCTGAGGAGATATCGCCAAGGTTGCTGAGTCAGCAGCATGCTTGGCTGCAGGAACACGGATGATATCGCCAGCGTACTTGTAATATTGGTCTATGCTGGTACGCTTGAATGTGAAAGTTACATAGCGGCCATCTTTATCATTTTTGGACTCATAAGAAGAAAGCACCATTGGTCGATCATAATTGCCGAGAATATACCATTGCTCCTCTCCCACTTCTTTGAATATAACAATAAATTTGCCACCAGCATGTTCTTCAATAAAAGTGAGAAGTTGGTCGCGCATACCTCCCATAATCATTACGAAATTATTCTCTCCACTGGTGGTGATATCACCTTTTTCACCCGTTGATGTATATGTAGGTATATCATGGGCTTCAAAATACTTCATATATTGTCCGGTCTTCATAGGTAAAGTACCTATTTCCCTACTTGCATTAGGCTTCGGAAAAGTTACATCTGGGTTGATTTGGGAGATTTCAATCAAATAGACCTTATATGCTATATTCGATCCATGAGTTTGTCGGTCGGAGACATCTCCAACGTCACCGATGGCCATCATGGCGGCGAATGAAGTGCCGGTGAAACCTGAGAGGCAGAAGGGAGAAGAGGAAGGATCCAGAAACATTCCGATAACGAAGGCGAATGCAATCAACGTCATCAGTGAGAGAAAGAAGCGGAGCTGCATTTTGCGAGCCGCTTGGTTTCCTTTGCGAAAAGGATTTGAAATTTTCTTTGCTTTCATATTAAATAAAATGATGGGTTAAAAAGAAAAGGGCGGGCCAATAACCCGCCCCTGTCACCTAAAAACAATTAATTACCAGACTAACAAAGGTTATCTTACACCTGGAATGTTAGGCTGCAGTGCAGCGTTCACCTTGCGGACACCGGCTACTTGGCGTTCGAGTTCCAGGAAGTTTCCTTTGCTGTTCAAGATCAGCATAATGTAGTCACCGACCTTAGTAGGTGTATATGCCTCAGTGATATCGGCAAACTTACCGGCTTTGGCAATGGTGGTTGCATTTTCGGTTGATCCACACTCGATGATATAAGCGACACCGGCTTTGGCATTAGTGATATCGGTAATGGCTTTGGCTGCAGTATTGGCTACAGTGATTTGCCAGAAACCTTTGGAAGCATCTACGGCGGTGGCATCAGCCTCCATGTCAACAGCAGGTTTATTCATGAAGATTTGCTGCCATTCGTAGTTGTTTGCCTTAAGTTTATCCAGGCTGTCGAAACGACGGCCGGTAAATGAAGCCGAACAACCTTCTTTCCAAGTAGACCAGGCTTTTACAAGTTCCATGTCTTCTTTAACCTTGATAGACAGCATTTCACCCGGTACGTATTCCAGGAACTGAATGTTTCCGGGCACATCCATAAACATGAGAGGAAGCTGGCCAAGATATGGAAGCCAAATGATGTGTACGTTCGTGTCAGGAACAACATACTTATAACTGTCTGGTCCGGTAAAGTCGATATCCTTACCATATTTGGCACGAACGTTCTTGATCCACCAAGGCTGATGGGTTTTGTTCAGGTACAGAACATGGTTGTCAATGTCCATATCTTCCGTGCAGGAAGTAATGATGTCGGCAACAAAATCCTGAACAGCATCCAACATATCGGCATCGGTATATCCACGATAAGCTTCATCATCATGAGGAAGAATCTTAAACTCATGAATGTAGCGGAGTAATGTGTAAATAACACCTGTAGAAGCATTCAGATAGCTACCTGCAACGCCTGTCTCCGGTTTTACATAGATACCACGCATACGGCGTTTGTTTTGCTCAACCTGGGCGGTTTCTAAGGAATTAAGGATGCAGAACTCGATCATGTTCCACTTGATCGGATCAGAACCCTCTTTGTTTAAGTAACCGATGTACATGCGCTCCAGTTCCTTCATTGGACCGAATTTGAGCTTGATCATAGCGTCATCAACATGTCCCATTTCGTTTTCGAGCTTCATGTCACCCTTCCAGATTTCACCTTGCTGGTAGGCCTGGGAAACTTCAGAGAAGAAAGCGTTGAAAACGAGGTCATGATCCTGAATGCCGTAGCGTACCGGGAAATACTGAGTGAGATCACGTTTCGTGAGAACACGAGCAATCAAGGCATCTTGACGGAGAACTACAAATTGGTTACCGACTCCGGCAGTATTAACGCCTTCGTAATTAGTTCCAAATTCACCGGCAGCCAATTTCTTGGCATCGAGCATGCCATTGGCGTGCAAATAGGCATAGCGTTTTTGCAACGAGCGAGAGAAAGCTACAGCCTGTTTACGGAAAGAAGCGCCTTCTGTATCTTCATCCCAAGCTCCAAAAGAAGCTGCAGCTGCCGGGTTAGCGGCAATACGGTTCCAACGATCGGTCATGGAAAACATAGAATTTTCGATACCAAACAAGAACTTCGTGCGATCTGCAGGACCTGTGAAACTGGCAGTAGTAGCGGTTACCGTCTGAATGGGACGATCTTCAGTGGCACTATTTTGCATCGTGTTGACCAAGCCTTGTACGGCTTGAGCAAGTTGTACAATGTCAGTACCGGTTGCCGGAGTTTGAGTAGTCTGTACTACCGGCTTTTCTTCTCCATCTTGAGTTGCATTCTGGCTTGGATTAACAATACTATCCAAAATGCCTTGTACCTGATCCATCTGCTCTTGAGTGATAGGAGTATTTGTAGCAGCATGAGCTGCCATGTCGGCGGCTAAGTCATCCTGAAGAGTTGATTGATACTCTTTCTGATAAGAGTCAACAATTTGTTTCCATTCTTCGTCAGTCAGCTGATTGGCTTTTGCTTTGTCCAGCAGCTTCAATTTCTGCAGGACGGTCTGAATTCTTTCTTTAATATTCATGTGAATGAAAAAATTAAGTTATAAATAGTTGAGAGCGTTCTTTTTGATTGTTTCCAAGTTGGTGTAGTTCCGGCCAAGGTCTACAGCACTGGCAACGGCTTCGAAGAAGGTCATGGATCCATCAATGAGTTTTTTTTCGATGGCATGAGTTGTATCGAAGGTCTCGCCCCGGAAGACAGGATCGTCTTCCGGGAGCTCACCCAGTTCCGGACGGCTTGTACGGACTTCGTTCAGGAACTGCTCAGTGAGCGGGTTTAGCACATCTTTGACATATTGCTCCGGTTTTCCGGCACGCATGTCGTTGTACTTCTTATTCTTGAGGTCTGATTTATCAGCGGTTTGCCTAATGATTTTAATACCGAGCTTCTCATAATAGCCGCTAAAGTCATAGGTCTCGACCATTGTACCGATACAGCCAATTACTTCGTTGGCTGTAAGTGCGGCGATAACATTGGAATGGCAAGTGATGTAATAACAGGCAGAGCAATCGCATTGCTCTACAAGGGTTATGATGGGCTTATTCAACGAACGCATGGTCTCGCTGAGTCTATCAAGATACCAGGCTTCACCACCTGGTGAGTTGGCATGAATGAAGTGGCAAGAAATAGCCGGATTAGCTTCAGCATCCAGGATATCCCGTTCAAATTGCTTGGAAGAGAAATACCAACGACTATCAGCAGTGATAAAACCCCAGATACGATGGTAGGCGATACTACCTTCAGGAAGTTCATTGGAAGAAAAATCACTGGTAAGGGTTACTTCTTGGAACTCGGAAAGTGCATGCAGTTGTTGCTGGATTTTAGCAAGGGCTTTATCTGCCAAGTCTTTATATGTAGGCGGATCATCATCGAAGAAGAAAGCCGATGGTGTGGGTGTGTCATTTGCTATCAAAGGGAAAGCATCCATCATGGCAGAAGTGAAGCCTTCTGCCGAGATGAGAAGCTGTTGAGTGTTTGATAGAAGAAGCTGTCGGAGAAAAGTTCTGTTCATTGCATATCTTTTCAGCGAAGATAAGCAGCTTGCAGAAGGGGGTGAAGGACGCTACAGGAGAGGCGATTTGAGCATTTTACACTCAATTTTCAGCGTAGCGGAGTTAAGATTCGGAGAAATGGATACGATGGCTGGTATCTTATTATCCCCAATACTGAACTTCCGGTACCGGGTATCCCGAAATTCTATAATGGCAAACTTGCCCGAAGAAAAATCACGGATAACGTCAGCTGGTGGAAGATCGACTGTAATCTCTTTATTACAATTGTAGCACCTGCCGGCTTCGGAATCTTCCGGTACCGGCGAAAAAGTAAATTCATCGGCAATGAAACGATAGATATCCTGACGCATCTTGGCGATGGGATATACATTGAGTTGGATGGATAATTCTCTCATAATGATTATATTTATTTGATATTCAATAAGTTCGCCACACATAGGACATTTTGTCCGCCATTTTGGGACAAAATGCATAGTTCGGTAGGTGATTTTTCATCCCCTTTTTAACTTCTTTTTATACTCTCGACGTCTTTTTCTTTTTCGAATGTTTTCCCGCCACCGATAGAAGTTTTTTAGCAAGGCATCTTCAGTAATGCTGTCAATACAGTAGGAACACAGGAATTTATGAACGATATCGAGGTTGTTAAGCTCATGACCGTTCAAGTCATTCTCATCCATAGCGGTGTGAAGATCACGGTTGAACATACGGCGCACTTCATTCTCTATGACCTTGGCAGCTCGCGGAGAAAGGTAGTTATAGACCTGTGGGTCCTTCCCTATCCGCCGGTCTGGGAGAACAATAGTAAGATTGCCATTGTCCACCGGAGATTGATTCTGATGACGACGGGCCATTAGGGTCCAAATAACGTGATACAAATCTGTATTGTCAGGAATTCTAATGGGTTCATCTGCGCCATTATTATATTTTCCACGCAGATATTCAGCAAGGTAAGGTGTAATCATAATGCTCGTTGTAATCATAGCTTTTTCCTCTAAGAAATATTTTTGAAATAGTTTTTGTTATTTTTGCTTCCAACCGTCCAACCGTCCAACAAAGGAGGGGATTCATATATAAAGTTACTGATTATTATTGAGTTAGCAAAATTTACTATTAGGAAAATACTGTTGGATGGCGTCCAACACGTCCAACAAATGGCTTTTTTTGCTGTTTTTGTTGGACGGTGAATGTTGGACGGTTGAAAATGCTCAATCCAACACGTCCAACAGCGTCCAACAAAACAACCACTCTGTAGTATATATATATAATCAAAAAGAATATATATACTACTATACAACAGCGAGTTACATTTTAAAATGTTTTTTGCTGTTGGACTGTTGGACGGTATTTATGAAAAGTTTTCCTTTCAAAACTCTCTCTATTTGCTCTCTTTTTTGTTTCAGGGGGTACGGGGGATTTGGGTGTAGGTTAATAGAGTAATATAGATTAAGGAATAAGGCGCGAAATGTCCGTAAATCAGAATAAAAAAAGCAATTATTCCCGATGGGGTGGCCACCGGGAATAACGCATTGTGAGAATAGGAATACTTCAGATACCATCAGAATTCAATGTCTTGAGGTGCGCCGGCCATTCCGATCGGATCATTGTCCGGATTGGGAGTAGATGATTCTTTGGTTACAGAACGCTTAAAGTCTATACCATAGAGTTCTCTGAAAATTTCGTAATTCAATGCTATACAGCTCGAATTAGTGCCTTGTTTCTCGACTTTCCTTACCATATTATTATCGATCTTGATATCGATACCGGTTTCGTTGGGTGTATCCTCTTCAAATCCACCACGAGGAACTTCGACCACTTCGTTCCATGTGAATCGACGGGCATGAATGACGCCGATGTAACTCGGGTTAGAGCGAAGATTCTGTTCAATGGTGGATTGCGTAGATTCTTCCTGGCTATAAGAAGAACGCGCAAATTGAGTGTAGATATTACTAACACGTAGGAAGAGTACCCGATTACCTGCAGGAATTGGTACTTCTCTTTTTTCTCCTCCAGGAAGTTTAATGGTAAGCTTGTCAGGAGTATCAATAGCGAAATCACGTCCTTCACGGATGGCCTTAGTGTCTACCATGACATCCATAGCCTTGAAGAAGGTGGCCAACTTGTCTGTCTTGCTGATGAGTTCTACTTGGAATTTAATTTTATTACAAGCGATTTTGAAAAAATCTTTGTAGGAAAATGGAAGTTTCATATCTGTATAATTTTCGATTAAGTTGCATGTTGCTAAAAATAAAGAAGCTGTTCAAGAAATCATTACACACGATCCATTCTATCAAAAAAAGATTG
>OHCS01001236.1_pt1 | contig 11438 bp, 9 predicted proteins | sample 1566741 | NCBI WGS metagenome assembly OHCS01 (sample SAMEA3879604, study PRJEB24766) | human gut metagenome | biome: human-associated habitat; feature: feces | place: USA | collected 1985/1987 | reverse complement strand
CTCCCATAGTGTCAATTACATTTTGTAACTGTGCCGCCTTTGTCACTTCTTCCCGAATATATTCTTCAGCCTCTTCAGACAATTGAACGGTATTATGTCCACCAGCTTTTACCGATAATCCCAAGAGTACCCATTTGCCATTACTCAGACGTAAGCAAAATGTAGCATTATCTCCATGACTCCAATATAACATTACATTTTCTGCGAGTATATGTCCCTTGGAATCCTTAATCGTAAATAACGCAGATTTCTTATAATTCCGATTACTGTCACCTGTGACATCAACGTCTACACTCCCTGTCATAGAGTCTACAACTTCACCCGGCTGTTTATCATGATAATTGTTAGACGGCGTCGCCTGATATTCAGCAATTCGAAAATACTCCTCAAACATCTGCTTTGTATCTATGGATAAATATACTAAGAATTCATTTCTCGTCATCTTTTTAGTTCTAAATTGAAGTATTTTTTTAGAAACTAATTATTTATGCTTTCTATGAGATAGCCTAAAGATTCTTTTCGAAGTTCTTCTATACGGCTATTTACAATATTCCAGTCTATAGGAGACTTGACATCATGAACTGTCATGCCATCACTTAAAATTCTATTTTCAAGTCCAAGCCTTTTTAGCAAAGTGAGCAGTCGTTCATCCTTGCCACTATCACCTATAAGTGTAACAACAAAAGGTCTATTAAATATTATTGACATGGCTGTACAATGAAAAGACGCTGTAAAAACGAGTTCTGCGCTATTAATAACACTAAGAAAATCCGTTGGTGACATACTATACTTTACCTTAACCTTCGAAGATATGAAATCACCTATACCTGTTGCTCTTGCCAATTTATAATGCTTCATCCCTTTTATGTCATAACCTATTTGATTTATAAATGCTTCAAACTGATTATCTTTATTGGTATAGCTAAACACAAATGGCTCTTTAATCGGCTCTGTCATTTTCAGCCAGGATTCTTTTGTTAAAAGGAAAACCGGATCCATAACTAGTTCAGCATCTCTGCCAGTCAACTGTTTGATGAGTTTAACTCCGAATATTTCACGAGTGCTTATATGCTTGATTTCTGACAGATATTTCTTATAACAGTCAAGATATTCATCAGGTATCTCACTCATACCAAAACTAGAAGAGTAAGATATTTTTTTTTCATTATCATCAACAAAATCAAGTAGGAATGCAGTATCATAACCATTGCACACACAATTCCACACCTGATCACTTCCAACTATAAACTTATCAAATAGACTATTCGCTTCCTTCGCTTCGTCAGAAGACTTATACATTTTATGTGTTTTCTTCAGATTAGCCTTATAGAATTTATCAAATCTATATTTTCTTAATTCCATAAAGGGCGTTCCTAGTGTATAAGCTAATGCAGACAACCATTTCTTATGATTCAGACTATCTACAATATGAAACACCATATCATATTCGTGTTTTCTAGACATATTTTGATAATCTAAGTAAAGATTATCGAAACCATGTTCAGTTAAAGCTCTTTGCAAAGCATATGACTGAAGAGCTGCACCATAATTAGCTGCAGTATGGAATGAAAGCAATGCTATTCTCATTAATATATTTTAATTATAGAATTTAATCTCTGGTATGCACTTAAAACCCAAAAGCGAATGTATTTTTTTTGCCTTATTAACTAAATGAAGTATATCACTAGCTGTGGCATTATCTATATTTGATATCCAATTAGAAGTCTTCTTTGAAAACATAGCACCACCACATTTCATACCCCTTATTAAACGAATAATAATAGGGTTGTAGCTAATAAATACAGAACCGCAGCTCGGCTTATCGGCCGACAAAAACTTCTTGGAATAATCCAACCTTTCCTTTATCAGCCTTTCAGTTTCTTTAGCGCTCTGTTCTCTAAATTTAAAAGAGACTTTCAGGATAATTGCATACATTTCTTGGAATGGTGAATGCCGATAGCTATATCCTTCTGTTCCTTTAAGAGTCTTTATTTTGAGCTCATCAATATCCAAATATTCTACTTCTAGTATATAGTCCGAAATAGAAACACCTATTGATTTTCCTCTGCCAGCATTCATATATATTGCCCCTCCGACGCTTGAAGGAATGGAATAAAGGTATTCTATTCCGCCAATGCCAAAATTTTCATTAGACTTGATAAGCTTTTGAATTCTGACAGAACAACCAACCTTAACTTGATTTTCACCAAGAGAATAATCTATTGTTGAATCTAGCTCCATAAGGTTAATTATTGGAGTTACAACGTGCTCTGCAAAGATAATATTGCTGCCTGCAGAAAGAATATGGAATTGCTTTCCCAACTCTTTAAGAGACTTCAATATTTCAATCAAATCAGTAACATCATGTGGAACATACATTGTTTTGCAGTTAGAATGAAGCCTCATTGTGTTGTACTTGTACAAGTCAACATTATGTAAAATAGTAGCAGCCATAACTAATTTGAAATTCGTTCAAATAAAACAGACGCATCAGAAACGGCTTCCTTCTGAGGAATCGCGTTCAATGCAGATACATAGCTATCATAAATAACTTGAGATATTCCTTTTATCTTGCTGATTATTTCATCATCTTTCAAGGCATTGACATCAAAGCCTACTTTTAACTTATTAACTTTGTTTGCAAGATAACTGTTATAACTGACAATTATTGGCGTTCTAAAGAAAATGGCCTCATAAATTTTATTTGGCTCTGCATACTGGGGATTAAGGGTTGTTGTGTCGTACGTAGCAACAATAAAATCAATCTTGCTATAAATCTTCGGTAAATCAATCGGGTTCTTAAATGCACCATGAAAGAAAATATTGTTGATGTCCTTCAAGGATTCCGCCTCTATTTCCATGTTAGGATAGGTAGTGCCGTAAAAATGGAACTCAAAGTTAGGGAAGTTTAAAGTTATAACTTTAGCCATATTAATGAGAGTATGATATCGTACGTTGCCTACAAAAGCAAATCGAAGATGCTTGATATCGGTTTTTTCTTTTTCAACTTTTGGTAAGGTGAACAACCTCTCGTCAACTTTATTTGGTATGAGCACGATATTCTTTGGAACATTATCGCCATAGTAATAGTCCGCAAAACCTTGTGAAGTAAAAACCGTGACATAGGAGTTCCTAATAATCTTAAGATTCAAATTCTTAAATAATGATTTACCTATACCTGTCTTAAGCCTGTCAAATAACATGTCAGACTCCTCATAAACGTATTTAATACCATTAGTAAAAAGAACAGCAACAGCGGTGTTGAGAGTAAAGAAATAAAACAAGGTCGTTTGTTTGTCAAATTTCCCTACCTCCCTCTTAATATCTATAGAATAATGGTAGAGCCGCTTAAAGTATGACATCCTACGCGGGTAATTCCCCAGTCGTATGATTGAATAATTTTGCGACTGAGACTTCTCTACAAAGCCATAGACAATTACTTTGTATCCTTTTTCTATAAATTGAGTGATTCTCTTATCATTTCTAGAGGGAAAGTTATATGTGAAGAAAACCACTGTAGAAATATTCTTCATATCCTAAAATTTCAATTTTGTTTTTTTACCTTACTTAAATCTATCATTTCTCCCATTCTGTCATACACTTCTTCTTTCAAGAAACCATACCCTTGAGTAAATGTCAACTCTCCAATAACAGGACGGCCATTTACTACATAGAAATCTGTTCTTACTTGAGGGAACTGCTTTGAAATTTTACGGGCTATATCCATCATCTCATCCAAGCACACAGGTTTATTCACTACCATATCATTCTTATCATATACATAATGCGACATAGAATTTCTTGCATATTCGGGTTTCGGATTCCAATTAGTATCGAAACATTGAACGTGTACATGCATATTAACTCTATTATATGCCACCCAGATAAATTGAGGTTCCCCATTAATACAATATACCTTAAAATCAACCAGTGATTTAGGCGAAAGTTCAAGATAATCATTATGTAATAGTTCTTCAGCCAATATACAAGGTTTTATTCTTGTATAATGAATTTGCGCATGCATCCAACCATATGGGAGAATCAACCATCTTTTTAGTTCTTTTCGCAAGGCTCTAAGATTAATCTTAGACTTATCTGGAACAACTTTTACTGTTGCACAACCATTATTTGCTTTTATTACGAAACTGTCTGGTAACTGATTAAAATCAATCTCGTTGACTTTATCCCAATGCCCATATAATTTAGGCATATAATCTAATAATCCGAGATTGGAGATATACTCACGAACTCTGTATTTATCAGCACAAAGAGTCCACATGGATGTATCAGAATGTAACTCCATCCAGTATATTTTCTCAATCAAATTATGTGGTTTTTTCAAGTTAACATGTTTGTTGAAGTGAGGATAATAACATCTATCAACCTCTTTCTCTGGATTAATTGCAACTTGCAACTTAAGATAATTTTCTCTTAAAAATTGATACAAAAACGTTTTTTTAATATTCATAATTATAATCAATTGTGGGTTTATTGTTCTTTATTATTTTCCCAAGGTGTAACATACATTGTTACTAACAGTAAGAAAAGGCCATGTGTCAAAAGTGAAGTTGTAAATGAACTTCCCATCAAAGTATAGATAACAATAATAGCGACGAACATCACTATTTGACGATTTGACTTTCCGAATGCCGCCTCGCAATATTTAAAAAAAATCACATATAGCAATGGGTATATTATGCATCCTATAAATCCAATATTTATATAAAAATCTGAAAAGAAACCATTATTAGCCCTAATCTCGCCATTAGACCAATATTGTGCCCCAATAGCAAATGAAACATCTTCACCATGATATCCACCATAATATAAAGGGCCATTATTTAGAGTGAAATCATAATAAAAGCTATCAAGCACTTGAGGTATCATCAATACTCGGCGCACTATCACAGTTGACAACACATTTGTACCCAAGGCAATCCATTCAAGCAATGATAAAACAGCAAGACTGAGAAAGGCGATTCCAAGATATTTTTTGAAATCAACTTTATAAAGCAAGAAGAGAAAAATACAGATAATCATCTTAAACAAAGTGGATTTCATCCCGTTTGTTGAAAAACTTAAAAAGATGACAAATACCAATAATATAGAAAAAGCATATTTTTTTCTGCTGAGAGCATATGCCAATGCAACCGGAAGAATATTAGAAGATGCACCTCTAAGATATTTCAATATTGTAGGCATGTCATAGTCTCTAGCCTCAAAGCGTATTTCATATACATCAATAAAGTTGAAACTCAGCCTGAAATTAGCATAATAGGCAGAAATGAAAAAAACGGTAACAATCAATACAGCTACTATGAGATTAGTCAGCGTGGTACTCTTAAATTTATTTGAAAGTTTAGGAACATGAATAGTTTTCAAGAACAGATATATCAAAAAAAGATACAATATCTCACACAGAATAAAATCTATAGGCTGTTGTTTACAAGCTATAAAAGACGTGAAAGGCACAATCTTTAGAAAAAAAATAATCAATGCAATATCTGACGAAAACTCTTCATCGCTCTTCAAATAGGGAAAAACTATAACGATAAAAGCAGCCAGAATTATCCACGATAGGATTTTACAAAGGTGACTTGGGTCATTAATAAAGCCATAATAAGCCCAGAAAGGTGCAATAGTTTGCACATACAGAATATCTAGTAGCATTCTGTATATTAAAATAAAAATTACGAAAACTATCTTACTATGAGAACGGGCAACGTCCATACTTCTACAACACCAAAAAACAATCTCTAATGATAATTAATTCTCAAATACCTGCTACAAACTATCATTTTAGCAGCTTCTTAATAGAAGTCGTATAATCAATCTTCAACATCAATCCTGTGGGTAAAAGAATAGCATAAAAAAGTATGGTAGCTATTGCTATTATCACAAATGGAGAGCTCAAATAGACGACCTTGTGCAACAATAAAAATATTGGCACTAGGCAAACCGAGCAGTGCAGTAAAATCTTAGAGATAAAGACAAGAATTTGTTTGTTTATCAAACTGAATCCTGATTTTCTCTTGATATGTACAAAAGATGTAAAGCGGATAAGATATTGAGAAGTAGATGCAACAAGCATAATGACATACGCCGGTGCTCCGAATCTGACAAACATATAATCAAGAGCCCAAACATAGACTGCCGCAATAAAATGCGTCTGCATATAAAACTTACTTTCACCTATTGCCAGCAATACAGCCAAATATGGAAACACATCAATAAAGTCCTTCAACATATAGAATCGGAGATATGTTCCAGATACAGCATATTTTTCTCCGTATATTAAGACCATCAACTCTACGGCAAAAAACATACTAAACGCCAATATAGGGAAAATAATTTTTACAGACTCGTATAATGCGTTATTGTAAGTAGTCACTGCTTTTTCCATAGAACGCTCTGCATCCGCTTTTGAAAACAGAGGAAGAAGAACACTTTTTACAGAAGAAGCTATCATGGCAACAATAGGAATACTTAGACATCCATTAGAATACTCGGCAAAAGCCTCGGTTCCATAATACCTACTAACAAAAAATTGATCGGCAGCATGAATACAGAAGCCAAATGCACATGCTCCCATAATAGGGAGCGAGTAATCAAAAATGGCATTATACATATTAGACACCAATTCCTGTTTTATCTTCATATATGGCTTATTTTTCATGTACATTGCAATCAAGAATGTAATGAAAGATGCTGCCCCCCAGCCCAATATGGCCCCCCTGTATGTTGTATGAAAAACAATGACAGGTATAACTATGCAAGCCAACATCATAGCCTTGGAAGCAATATTATATACAGCAATACTCTTTGTCTTCTTTAATGCAGTATATATGCCTTCAACCCCCATTGCTGGAATAGTGAACAGCGGGAAAGGCGAGAATATCTTTATGCCGACAGCTAATTCTGGGTTGTTCAACCAAATTGAAATTGGTTTGGCCAAGAAAAACAGACTTAAAGAGAATATTACACCCAACAACAAGAAAATACGAGTCAACCCATTAACCAATGACTTTTGCTCATTGGCATTCATTCTTGGGATGAAATAAGCAAATGCACTTGGTAACCCCATAGTAAACAAACTCTGCATAGTCGTATATATATACAGTATCTGTTTATAAGTTCCGTACTCTTGTTTGTCAAAATAACGCGCAAGGATAGCAGCGCTTAAAAAAGAAAGAACAAAAGTACATAACTGCCCTATTCCAAGCCACAGAGCCTGATTGAAATTACTCGTATTTTCTCTTGACATATTGATTGATTACCTTCCCTTCTAATTAAATATGATAAATCTTCGCCCCACTCTTCTCCGCACTAATCACATTGCAGCAGTCGAGCACAATCTTACCCTTCAGTTTCTCCTGATTCTCGATGATATGGCTATGCTTTACCATAATCACCACCATGTCCACCTCATTCAGGAACTGATCGAAATCCAGAATCTGATTCTTCACAATTTCCATGTTAGTGAAGAAAGGATCGAAACTCTTAAGAGGACGTGCCAAGTGGCGAGTCTGAATGTCGTGCATCTGAAGAGTAGGACTCTCACGAATATCATCAACATTTTCCTTATAAGTGATACCATACAGGCCTGCTTTGCGGTTGTCAGTAATACCATTCCCATCCATAATCTCGTAAATTCTCTCAAGTACAAAAGTTGGCTGAGAATCATTGGTCTTCATACTCTCGTCAATCACCTTTGCGAGTTGAGGGTAGTCACCCACGAGGAACCAAGGATCCACAGAGATACAGTGACCGCCTACGCCAGGACCAGGCTGAAGAATGTTAACACGGGGATGCATATTACAAATTTTAACTATTTCATACACATCCATGTTGTCGTGACGGCAGATACGAGCCAGTTCATTAGCAAAAGCTATGTTTACTGCACGGAAAGTGTTCTCCACCACCTTTGTCATCTCAGCGGTGCGGATGTCTGTAACCACAATCTCGCCCTGACAGAAAGAAGCATAACACTTCTTCACTGCCTCACCTATCTCACGTTTGTCGGCACCGATAGTACGGTTATTATACAGCAGTTCATAAACCATGTTGCCAGGAATGATACGCTCAGGAGCATGAACGAGGTTGATGTCCTCACCAATCTTGAAACCGGTAGCTTTGATAGCAGGACGCACAAACTTGTCGATAGTGCCAGGAGAAACAGTGCTTTCGATGACTACAGTAGCTCCCTTGGGGCAAACCTTCATTACTTCCTTGACTGCAGCAACTACATAGCAAGCATCAACCTTTTTTGAGAATTTGTCATAGGGAGTTGGTACAGAAACGATGTACATATCTGTTTTCTGATACTCTGTAGTAAACTTAATTCCAGCCTTCACAGCATCCTTGAAAAGGTCATCAAGACCATCTTCCTTGAAAGTAGTATGACCAGCATTCAGAGTGTCAACAAGTTTTCTGTTATAGTCTGTACCTACTACTTCTACGCCATGAGACGCCATCATAAGGGCGGTAGGAAGACCAATGTAACCTAAACCAATTACGTTAATCATAACATTATATTTTATTAATTATTTTACTTCGTATCTATCAGTCTCTTTGCCAATAAGAATATCAGCGATTCTACGGCACGCCTGACCATCACCATAAGGATTGACAGCTTTCGACATACGTTCGTAAGCAGCTGCATCATCCAACAATATGCTCACTTCACTCACAATCTTATTGTAGTCTGTACCAACGAGGTGAACAGTTCCTGAAGAAAGTGCTTCTGGACGTTCTGTAGAATCACGCATTACAAGTACTGGTTTGCCTAATCCTGGGGCTTCCTCTTGGATTCCACCAGAATCTGTAAGTACAATGGTAGCTTTACTCATCAAATGCACAAATTCAAGATATTGCAGTGGCTCGATAAAGAAGAAATTTGGACGTGTTAAATCTTCGCCAAATACTTCGTGAATAGGTTTGCGTACATTGGGATTAAGGTGCATAGGGTATACAAAGTCCACATCGATATATTTCTCCGACAAGTCCTTCATAGCCGTAACCATATGAATAAAGCCATCGCCAAAGTTCTCACGACGATGACCGGTAATCAGTACCAATTTGCGACCATTTGCCAAACGAGTGATATCATAGCCCGCTTCGCGTAATACATGGTTCTGCTCTTCTGCCAATACAGCATCGGTAGAAAGTTTTTCTACTACCATGTGCAATGCGCCAATCACAGTATTGCCTGTCACATAGGTATTGCCGTGTGCTTTCTCTTCAAACAAGTTCTTCTCCGAAAGAGGTGTTGGTGAGAAATTGTAGGTAGCAATACGTCCTGTCAACTGACGATTCATTTCTTCAGGCCATGGACTATAAATATTGCGTGTACGAAGTCCTGCTTCCACATGCCCTACAGGAATCTGTGCATAGAATGCAGCTAAGGCACCAGCTGTTGATGTGGTAGTATCACCATGCACAAGCACAACATCAGGGCGACATTCTTTGAATACGTCACGAAGTCCTGTAAGTACACGGGCTGTGACATCAGTAAGATCCTGACCTTGCTTCATAATATTAAGGTCAAAATCGGGCTTTACATCAAAGATAGTTAACACTTGGTCAAGCATTTCTCTATGCTGGCCTGTAACACAAACAATAGTTTCAAACTCATTGTTTCGCTTTTGAAGTTCCTTCACAAGCGGACACATCTTGATGGCCTCTGGACGAGTACCAAACACGAGCATTATTTTCTTCATATATATAAAAACTTATAGAAGCTTTAATACAAAATATATTAATCACGTCTAAATATATCACGTGTATAAACTTTCTCCTCTACGTTGCTCAGATAGTCATCAAAACGATTGGCGATAATGGCGTGGCTTAAATCTTTGAATTTTGTCAAGTCATTCACCACCTTGCTGCCAAAGAACAAATCACCATCATTCAATGTAGGCTCATAGATAATCACATTTGCACCTTTGGCTTTGATGCGCTTCATGATGCCTTGAATTGCACTCTGACGGAAATTGTCCGAGTTAGACTTCATGGTCAAACGGTATACACCTATTGTCACTTGCTCTTTTGAACCATTGAACTGATTGTTGGTTGAGTAATCATACCAACCAACTTTACGCAATACAGCATCCGCAATGTAATCCTTGCGAGTACGGTTACTCTCTACAATGGCGGTCATCATATTCTGTGGCACATCGGCATAGTTTGCCAACAATTGCTTGGTATCTTTTGGCAAGCAGTAGCCACCATAGCCAAATGAAGGATTATTATAATGTGTACCAATGCGTGGGTCGAGACCTACACCATTGATAATAGCTGCAGTATCGAGGCCTTTGATTTCGGCATAAGTATCGAGTTCGTTGAAATATGATACACGCAGTGCCAAATATGTATTGGCGAAGAGTTTTACTGCTTCGGCTTCCTTCAAGCCCATGAAGAGAGTATCGATATTTTCTTTGATAACGCCTTCTTGCAGAAGTTTTGCAAAGGTGTGAGCAGCTTCCTCCATGTGATTACCTACAATCTGGATGATAGCATCGTTCTCTTCCTTAAACTCAGGTTGACGAATCATCTTGGGATAACCTACGATGATGCGGCTTGGGTAGAGGTTGTCATAAAGAGCCTTACTCTCTCGAAGGAACTCCGGAGAGAAGAGGAGGTTGAACTTCTTGACTCCTTTCCGAGCATAATTCAAGTAGAGGTTACGGGTGTATCCGACGGGAATGGTTGACTTGATCACCATAACGGCATCGGGATTTACCTCCAATACCATGTCTATCACTTCCTCCACATGGGTGGTATCGAAGTAGTTCTTGACTGGGTCATAATTGGTCGGAGCTGCGATAACCACAAAATCGGCGTCAGCATAGGCTGACTTGCCATCGAGAGTGGCTACAAGGTTCAATGACTTTTCAGCCAGATATTTTTCAATATACTCATCATGAATTGGAGATTTCTTACGATTAATCATCTCTACCTTTTCTTGGATAATATCCACAGCAAACACTTTATGATTTTGAGATAGTAAAGTTGCTATGCTCAATCCAACGTATCCCGTACCCGCAACGGCAATCGTATATTTCTTACCCATCATTTCTCTCCTCACATTGATCCTTCGCGTTTAAACACAACTCCCACTGTTTTCAGCAGGATTCTAAAATCTAATCCCATACTCCACTCTGTAATATATTGTGTATCGAGTTTGACAACTTCTTCGAAATCTGTAATATTGCTCCGTCCGCTGACCTGCCACATTCCCGTGATTCCTGGCTTTAAGCTTAAACGTCTCTTGTGATGTTCTTCATACTGCATAAATTCATCCAGCGTCGGCGGTCTTGTTCCCACCAGACTCATATCCCCCTTCAATACGTTAAAGAACTGTGGAAATTCGTCGATACTGGTTTTTCTTATAAATTTTCCTACTTTTGTAATTCTGGGGTCGTCCTTCATTTTAAACA
>OHCS01001229.1_pt1 | contig 11494 bp, 6 predicted proteins | sample 1566741 | NCBI WGS metagenome assembly OHCS01 (sample SAMEA3879604, study PRJEB24766) | human gut metagenome | biome: human-associated habitat; feature: feces | place: USA | collected 1985/1987 | reverse complement strand
ACTACCAATACATGGCTACGGGATAAGCGCTCCATACGCTCCGCTCCGAACAAAAGTTCCGTCCGTGTATTCCAATTGTAACTCATTTATATACTTTTGAGGACAAAAGTAATCAATTGTTCCGGTTCCTCCAATACTTGCTTTTATCCGAAAGCTTTGTGTCTTGTTACTGCACGGGCGTTGCAGCGTTACTGTATGGGCGTTGCAGTATTACTGCATCAGCCTTGCAGTACCACTGCAACCCGGGTTGCAGTGGGTGGATTGTGTCAGATGGGTTGAATATGAAAGACCGATCCTCCGTCGGAGGCCAGCGGAAGGGTGATTTTATCCCTGTAGGTGATCTCCTTAACCTCTTTTACGAGTTTGTTCGAGTCTATATTCGTATCTTCAGCATCTTTATAGATCGTTATCTTATATTTCTTGTCCTTATCCAAGAACTTGAGGTCTACATCGATACTGCGTGCTTGGCTGTTATTGATCGTACCGACAAACCAATCCTCTCCCTTTTTGCGGGCGATCGTTACGTATTCATTGACGGAAGCGTTCGGAACGACTGTTTGGTCCCAAGTCGTAGGCACGGCTTTCAGGAACTCGAATCCCGGTTGTCCCTCGTAAGCCTCCGGCGTATCGCAAATCATGCCGAGATAGCTCTCTAATACCACGTACATCGCTAACATATGGCAACGGGTACTCATTACATAAGGGTTACGTTCTTGGTTCTTGAACTTATCCCTTGGCAAAGAGCGGAAACCACCTAAATGATAATCTGTCGCTCCCGCTAATAAACGGGTAAAAGGCATATGGATGTCATGATCCGCATCGGTATCCTTGTCCCATTTACAATGCTCATAATTAAGCGTACCCTCGCGGGTGAACTCATTGGGATAGGTACGGTTCAATCCAGACGGCTTGCAAGCTCCGTGGAATTGCACGAATAGATGATGCTTGGCCGCCTTCGCCAAGAACTCTTCTTGGATGCGGATCATCTCTTGATCGTCTCGATCCATGAAATCGATCATCATGCCGGCGATTCCCCATTTCTCGAATTGGGCGAAAGCCTCGTCTATCTTCGCGTACAGAGGTTTCCAGTTGGTCCATAAATGGATACGTACGCCTTGGCTCTTGGCGTAATCGCAAATCTCCTGCATATTGAGGCTCGGAACGACTTTCAAGATGTCCGCTTTCGGGCCCGGAGAACCGAATCCGGCTCCATCCTCGTCATACCAAGCTTGCTCGGCGTTCCCGTAGATCGAGTGATAATCCAATCCGTTACGGGCTACGAAATCAATGTAATATTTATTCGTGGGGAAATTGTTTCCGCCAAGGAAAGTCGTATCCGGAACGACATTTCCGTTCCACCACGTAAAAGTAGTCTTACCCGGCTTAATCCAAGACGTATCCTCTATCTTACAAGGCTCATTGAGATTCGTAAGGATATTGGACGCTATCAAGGAACCGATTTGATCGCTGATCATCAAGACCCGCCAAGGGGATTGATGGGGTAGGGATGCCTCTACCTTGATACGCTCTTGTCCCAGTTTAGGTGATAGTTTCCCGAGAAGAGCCCCGTTTTCTTTCCATAGGTACATACCGGCGTAATCACGAACCGCCGCCTCGGTAATCGCCATATAAACATGGTTCGGGAAAGAGAACAGGGCGGGCATATCCATCAATCGTTTATTATCCATGTCGGCATAATCCGTGACCGTATATTTACCTTCGTGGGAACTTTGGTAGTTGGGGAGGAATAAAGTGGTTACGTTCGGGTTACTTTGTAGGTTGAAGGTGGTTCCCTCGTCATACATGATATACGAATCCCATCCTTTTTGCTTCGGAAACTCATAGCGGAAGGCGATACCGTCATCGAAAGCCCTTACGACCAGATTAATCTTGCGAAAAGGCTGAACGGTTTCCTCTAGCGGGATGATTACCTCTTTGGAAAGGCTATGTATATGTTTCGCCTTACCGACGATCAATTCGTAGGTCTCTTCCTTCGTGCTGAACACGGGTTTGTTGATCTTTACATTTTCCCCGAACGCCCCATTATCGAAAGTCAGCGTCAATGGGGAGTCTTGGATCAAGGTCTGCTTATTAAATGTTACGCTGTATACCGGGCTATTCTTATCCAAAGCCAAGGAAAACTTGATCTTTCCGTTTGGAGAAGCCAACCGCACGCTTTTATTCGCATATAAAGAGTGAGCGCAAAGTATAAAAAATGCCAGAACGAGGTAGATTGATTCTTTTTTCATGGATGATAATTTTATAGGCCAAAGATATACATATTTATTTTGTACGGTTTAACTGCTTCAACAATTCCTTAAGACTGACGGTCTCATTCTTGACCAATGGTTTTGCCCAATAGGAAATACTCAAGATATAGCCCAGCGTGATAAATAGGAAAAACATGGAATAGCGCAACCCGATCAGATCTCCAAGTCCACCAATGATGAACGGAATCAATGCCCCACCGAAAATACCCGTACACAAGATACCGGAAAAAGCCCCATGATGCTTATCCACGGAGTTAAGGGCTAAGGCGAATATCACCGAAAACATGATCGAGATCGAGAAGCCGCAACAAGCGAAAGCGATAATCGCTACTTGCGTAGGACCGAAGAGCGCTATCGCTAAATTAAAGATCGCTATCGTCGAGAAGATACGTAACATCAGCTTTGAGTCGATTAACTTAACGATCACCAATCCCAACAAGCAGCCGATGGACATCAATCCCCAGAACCAAGCAACCGTAGTAGCCCCGGCTCCTTCCGGGCTGACCCCATGATACATATTCAAGAAAAGGCTCATCCAATTCGCCAATCCTTGCTCGGTTCCCACATAAGCGATAATCCCTAAGAAATAGAATATAACTTGTTTTTGCCTGAGCAATTCCTTATAATTCTGTACCGTTCCCGCCTTCTCATCTTCCTTTAATTCTACTTTCGGGAATTTGACATAAGAGATAACCACTAACATGATGACAAAAACAATCGTAAAGATAAAATAGAGCGAGCTCCAAGGTAAGCTCTCCGGCGTTATCCCTTTGAGGAAACGGATGAAGAAGTCGTTTGCCGGATCTTCACCGGTTAATTTTCGCATAAGTCTGGCCAAGACGAACGGACTCATGAAAGAAGCGGCCCCGAATACGATCTGGGCCAATACCTGATTAAAGGCATATTTTTTCTCTCCGCCCGCCTCACGCATCAAGGGCAATATAATCACCTGTAGCATCGCCATGCCCAGACCGATAGCGAAAAGGGAGGTCAATACGATAGAGTAGGTCGGGAACATGACGAAAAGCCCCGCACCCAAAAACGCCAGACTGAAAGCGATCAATAAGGAAATCTTTCCCCCGAAACGCTCGATCATTCCTGCCGGGATCGACATGATGCCATATGCCAAGAAAAACGAGAACGGCAAGAATGCGGCCAATGTCAAGCTCAGCCCAAAACTATCGATAATCATCGGTAGCATAGGGCCTAATATATTGGTAACAAAAGAAATGACAAACCAAATACACAAGATGAGGAGTACGATCCAATTATTCTTATTCATGATAGATAGATTCAATGATTAAACACCAATGCCGCCGCCCCGAGGCATCCGGCCTTATTTCCTAATCGGGCAAGTTCGATAGTCGTGAAGTACGAGGTTTCCTTCATCACGAATTTCCAGACCTGTTCCCGTATATTATTAATGTAGAAATCTCCGGATTCCGAAATGCCTCCGCCGATAATCACCTTTTGCGGAGCGAAAATGTTGATAAGGCTCGCTACGCCTAGGGACAGATTCCGGAAATGATCCTCCATAGCGAGTACGGCCTCTTTCTCTTGAGCTTTATAGCGCTCTACTATATATTTTCCATCGATACGGGAAGGTATCTCCCGTCCGTTCTTCTCCAATAATTGCCGATATAAGGCGATCAACGCACTTACGGAAGCGTGTGCCTCTAGGCAACCGGACGCTCCGCAAGTACATTGATTCCCATTCAGACCATGAATAATTAAGTGCCCAAGCTCGGTGCCCCGGTTCCGGTAGCCGCCATAAAGCCGGCCGTTCAAGAACAAGGCGCCCCCTATGCCGGTACCCACCGTCAAGAAAACGATATCGGAGAGACCCTTAGCCGCCCCATATATCACCTCGCCCAACCCCATAAGGTTTGCGTCGTTGTCGATGAATACCGGTAGATTGAATTCCGCTAACGCAAGATCCAATTGTTGGTTGTCCAGTTCAGGAAGATTATTGGCAAAGAGAACCACCCCCTTATCTACTACGGAAGGTACACCTATGCCAATTCCGTAAATCCCCCAATCCCGGGAACGGGCGTAGTCTGTCATTTTCCGTACGATACTTTTTATGGTATCGGATAATGGGCGTGGATTCTCTTTTGATTGTGTGGTTTCCGACGATTCGTAAAGAATGTCGCCATTCTGGTTCACAAGAGTATATTTTATGCTTGTTCCTCCAATGTCTAATGCGATAGCGTATTTCATGATAATTGTAAAAGCTTAATTAGAACTATGCGCCGCTTCCCCGTCGATCAGGCAAATCACGTTCGGGTGCAGCCACAATAAGGAGGCCGGCAACTCCGTCGAGATCTTCTGTTCAAGGAAAGCTTGAGTAATCTCCCTTTTCTTTATCCCGTTGATAAGAAGGATAATCAGGCGTGACTGAAAGATATTCGCCATGCCCAATGTCAGTCCGTATCCCGGTTTCTCCGTATCCCCGGCGATCATGGGATGTTGCAAGGATTTCTGGGACAGATGAGCCACATGGCAATTCGTATGCAAGGAAGGAGCCGGCTCGTTCAAGGCGATATGGCCGTTCATCCCTATTCCTAATATACAAATGTCGATAGGGCCTTTTTGATCCAGTATCTGTTGGATCCGCTCACATTCCGCCTCAGGGTTCTCCGGATCGCTTTGGAACGCTATATACCGGTCTTCCGGGATTTGAAGCGGACCTACGAAATAGTTCCGTAGATACGACTCGCACGTACCCGGGTGGTCCATCGGGATTCCTCCCCATTCATCAAGCTTTAGTACCGTGAATTGGGAGAATAATTCCGGTTGGCGACTGGCTTCCTCTACCAGCAACTCATACATCCGGGTAGGAGAGCCCCCAGTGGCGGCACAAAGCGTAAGTGCCTTGTGCTGCCCTAACTCTGAGGTAACAATCTCTTTTGCCTTAAGGCTTAATGCCTCATAAGATTGACAAATCTCTATTCTCATACGATTTTAGAGCTCTTTGATTCGGATATTGCGGAAGCAAACACCATAACCGTGGTCTTGCATACCGATGTAACCCGGTTGTTTTCCGCATTGTAGCATCAAGTCGTAAGCTTCCGGGCATTTCTCCGGACTCGTGCTGAACTTGCTGAACTTACTATGATCCACTAACGCGCGCCATACCGGTGTACCGAACTGGAATTCCAGCACTTTCACGTCGTTCATGTAATGGATCACGCGTTGGTTATAGACAACGATTCTCGTCTTGTTCCAGTTTCCGTACGGTTTTACGGGTTGTGGATCCGGCATAATCATGTCATATACGGCACCGGCCTGACGGTTACCGTCGCAACCTTCCCATGCGTCCGGCATATTCTCGTTGTCGAGTAACTGATATTCTGGGCTGGAGTAATAAATAGGTGTACCCTCAATTTCTTGCGCTGTATAGAAGATACCGCTATTACCGGCCTTGTCGATCTTCCATTCGATCTCGAAAACGAAATTTTTGAACTTCTTGTCGTAGATCAAGTCGCCGAAGCCCGTGTCTGCCTTATTGTCGCTACCTTTATAGGTGATCGATCCGTCTTCAACCACCCAACCTTGGGGTACATCCTGACGGCAATAGCCGCGCCATCCGTTCAAGGTCTTGCCGTCGAACATGGTGATCCACTCGCCTCCCGTAGGGATACCGTCGCTATCGAGGGCTTGGGCTTGGGCGGTTTGCGTTCCGGCATCGTTGGTATTACCGCCGGAGGTACATGACAGGGCCGACGCGAATAAGGCTACGGCCATAATACTGCTATAAATCTTTTTCATCGCTATTATGAATGTTTGTTGTTTGTTAGAAACTTGTTAGATAATTATTAGGAATTTGTTAGGTTCCTGTTAGGTTACCGTTAGATTCCTGTTAGCTTTTATAACTTCAGGTCTTCCCATCCATTGCGGTATTTCCGCTTGATGAATTGGTTCGCCTGCTCGAAATTGGTGATACGCATATTCGCTCCATCCCATAGGAAAGTCTTGTTTCTTCCCGGATAGATGAAGCCTTCACGCTCTCCGTAGATCGAGTCGTTATGTTTCACTTGTTCCCGGATATTATGGCTCCGTAAGATCAAGTTACCCATCAATACGGTCTCCGTCAACGGACCGGCGTATCCTTCGAATGGAGATTCTACGTCCGCCTTGTCGTACCCTGCGATACAAGAGTCGATCCATGCCCAATAGTGGCCATTCGTACCCCCTTCGATACGTTTATATTTATGAGGAATGTTCACGTCTTTGTCGAATAAAGGTTTCTTGTTCGCCTTTACCCCCTTCGGCCAGAATCTTGGATCGGAACCACCCCAGCCGCAAGAAGCCATACCTTTCGTACCTACGAATACGGTTGCGCCTTCCACGTCCATCATATCCAAGTCTCCCATCGTGCAGGTCATATCGGCATCTGGGTCGATCTCCTCGAAACGTTCTGGCATGATACCGCCGTCCATCCAATATAGGCTCAAGTCGCTTCCGTCTTTCTTCTTGAATTTATAACGGATCGAGCTGGCTACCGGGCAACTTTCAGGATAATAGGCTTCTTCGAAGATTCCGGAGTAAACATTGGTCGTGCTGCAAGAAACCTCGGTCGGATAGCCTAATTGAAGCAATTTGAATGGAGGGCCGATGATGTGGCAACCCATATCTCCAAGAGCGCCTGTACCGAAACGCCACCAACCACGCCAGTTGAACGGAACCAAATTATCCACATAGTCTACATACTCCGCTGTTCCTAACCATAAATCCCAATTCAAGCCTTTAGGAACAGGCGGTTTCTGGTTCGACCAAGGAATACCTTGCGGCCATACGGGGCGGTTGGTCCAGCAATATACTTTCTGGATGTCACCCAACAGATCTGCCTCGAGCCATTCACGAAGGGTACGCATACCGTCGCAAGAGTTACCTTGGTCACCCATCTGGGTCACGACCTTATATTTTTTGGCAGCCTCGGTAAGGATACGTGCCTCGTAAATATCGTGCGCGATCGGTTTTTGCAGATATACGTGCTTACCCATCCGCATAGCGCCGAAAGCTTGGATCGCATGGTTATGATCCGGGGTGGAGATACATACGGCATCGAAGTTCTTACCTTCCTTCTCGTACATCTCACGGAAGTCGTTAAAATACTTAGCTTTTGGATAGGTCTTGCGAGCGTCGACAGATTGACGGTCATCCACGTCGCACAGACAGGTGATCGCCGCGTTCTTATGCGGCGTATTCATTAAGCTACCCAAATCGGCGGCTCCCATACCGCCACAGCCTACTTTCGCGATATAAAGCTTATCGCTGGGAGCTACGTGTCCTAATCCCGCTACGGTAAAACTGGGCAGGATCGTAAGGGCGGCAGCGCCTGTGGCTGCCATCCCAAGGAATTCCCTTCTAGAGATTCCAGTCGGACTGGATTGTTTATTTACCTCTTTCATAAATTTGTTCATATTATGATTAATAATTGAATTGGGGTCTAAAGAATTGATATTAAAAACAGACTGATATGATTAGAATGCCGGATATCCCGGGTTCTGAACCAAATTATTGTTCTTCTGCCAAGCCTTGAACGGGATCGGGAAGATCTTACGATATTCCGGAGTCTGTTTCGGCTTCATATATCTCGGTTTCAGATAAGTCCCGAAGCGGATCATATCTTGGCGGCGGACAAATTCGAATGCCAACTCATAACCACGCTCGTTATAAATATCATCTAATGTCACGCTCGTGTAATTATGATCGGAATTACCATAAGCCCTTTCCCGGATAGCGTTTACCAGACGAGTAGCTTCACCGAGATCCCCGCCCATGCGAACCAAGGCTTCCGCTTTCATTAGGTATACATCAGCCAGACGGAAAATAGCGATATCGTTCTCCATATTGGTATTTTGCATGCCTTTCTCATATACCCACTTATTGATACGTGCGCCGTCTTCTTGGTGAACTTCGCCCCACGGAGTTAAGTTACCGTCCGCATCGGTTTTCTCTGTTCCCGGTACCACATTTAAGTCGATCGTATGGATCAAGTCATGTCCTAGGGTCGTTTTCAAAATCTCTCCCGTGCTAGGGTCGATCATCGGGCCGATCAAGAACGAACCTTCGTAACGAGGATCTTCCGTATCAAATGTACGAACAAAATCCGGTTGGGCGTTGATACCGTTCCACATACCGCCGGTGAAACCTAATACATCGGGATCCAGATAATGTAATGTCCAAAGATGGATAGAGTTGCCCCACTCATCGGATGCCTTGTAGCAGATCGGGAGAATGATCTCCCGCGATACCTCGTTATGAACCTCGAAATTGGTTTTCCAATTCGGTTCGATGATATATTCGAGTTTCATGATCTCGTCGCATTGCTCCACAACACCTTTCCAGTTCGGTTCACCGATCCATTCCTCGGCGTTGAGGTACATCTTCGCCAATACCATGCGGGCTGCACCTTGCGTAAACTTACCGTAGCTGGCATCTGATACATCGGAGCGCAAGTTCGGGATGATCTCGGTTAATTCCTTAACCACATATTTATAAATGTCCGCACGGCTTGTGCTGGAGGGCAAGGAGGTATCCTCAAAATCTGTCACTAGTGGAGCGTTACCGAAGATATCTACGATTACATAATACCAGAAAGCGCGTAATCCTCTTAACTCGGACAAGTATTGAAGCTTAAGCTCATCGCTCATGGCTTCGCTTTTCTCTATAATATTATATACGGAGTTAACCGTAGTTAGGCCTCCCGTACAATAATCCCAGCAATTTTCTACAGAGTAAGAGTTCGGTTTCCAGCTATGCATACATTGTTCCATATACTGTCCACCGTCCCACCAGTCACCACCTACACGTGTCGGTGCCATCAAGATATCGGCTGTCATATCGGCCGCCCCCCAAGGACCGTCGTAGGCTAGCATATTTTTCAAAGATTGATATGCCGGAGCCATGATTGCGTTGATCTGCTTTTCCGTTGTCCCGAATTCGTCGGTAGGAAGTTTGTCGTATACGTTCTCGTCCAAATCCATGCAAGAGACAAGCGCTACCGGAGCGAGTACGGCACATATTATATTTTTGAATAATCTTTTCATGATCGTTACTGTTTATGTATTAGAAATTCAAGTTTAATCCAACAGAGAATGTGCGTGCCTTCGGATAAAATTCACGAGGTTCTACACCCGGGGTTAAACCGTCTCCTGAATCCATAGGGACTTCGGGATCAAGACCTTTATATTTCGTGATAACGAATAGGTTTTGTGCCGTGAAATAAACACGGATACCGTTCAAAGCTTTGATCTTATATCCTAAAGTCAAGTTGTCGAGACGCATAAAAGATCCTTTCTCTAAATAATAGTTGGAGAATCTAGGAGTTTCGCTTAACGTATAGGTCAATGGATCGTCCAGCGCATTCGTTCCCGGCAGGAATCCGGATTGAGCGTATGCCATGCGGGTCGCGTTCAATATATCATTACCGATCGTTCCACGCAAGAAAAATGATAAGTCAAAATTCTTGTAACGGAAAGAGTTGGTGATACCGTAAGTCAATTTCGGCTGTGCGGAACCGATGTAGTCGTAATCCGCCGGATCGGAAATCTCGCCGTCGCCGTCTTTATCTACCAAGATATATCTACCGTTCTCGTCAATACCGTTACAAACCAAACCGTAGAATTGTCCGATAGGGCGTCCTTCTTCCAATACGTGCGTACCACTGGAGCTTCCACCCCGGATGAATACGTCACCTAATAAGATCTTATCCATCGTGAATACATCGTTGGATAAACGAGTTACCTCATTTTCATTGTGAGCCAAGTTCAAGGAAATGTTCCAGTCGAAATCCTTTGTGCGGATAGCGTCTGCGTTCAAACTCAACTCGATACCCGTATTACGCATATCACCTACGTTTGCCATGATCTTATTATATAAATAAGGAGGGGTTGGTACCGGATAGGTATAAAGCATGTCAGAGGTCTTTTTGTTATACCATTCGATACGACCTCCTAGGCGGCTATCCAATACGGAGAAATCAAGTCCGATGTTCAACATCGCTGTTTGTTCCCATTTTAGGTCCGGATTGGCGTTCTGGCTGATCTTATAAGAAGGCAACCAAGAACCGGTATCATAATATACACCATCTGTGCCGTAAAGCTCGAGGGTTTTGTAGGGGTCCAATCCTGTTTGATTACCAGTGATACCATAACCGACACTTAACTTTAAGTCGTTAAGCCAGTTTACTTTTTGCATAAATGATTCTTGGGTGATATTCCAACCCACGGAAACGGAAGGGAAGGTACCCCATTTGTTATTCGTTCCAAATTTGGAAGAACCATCCCGGCGTACGGTAGCTGTCAACATATATTTCTCATTGAAGCTATAATTGGCTCTTGCGTATAAAGAGATCAGGCGACTTTGCCATTTCTCAGACTCCGCGTCTCCGGGGTTCAGGTTTTGTCCTGCGGCCAAATTGTTAGCGCCTAATAAATCAGTGACGAAACCACGGGTCTGTACGTGAGTCTCCTCATAGTTCTCCTCTTCCCAAGAATAACCGATCAAGGCATTGATCTTATGCTTATTGAACTCTGCCGAGTAATTGGCGGTCCATTCCATCAAATCCTTATCACGCAATCTCGACCAACGTTCGGCCTTACCGCCATCGTTGTAGCCGGCTTGAGACTCGATGCTACTGTATTTACTCTCATCTTCCGTGTTCCGGCTTTTAGCTAAAAGAACTTTAGCCTCTAAGCCATCGATAATCGTATAACCGACATCAGCGGTTCCATAGAAATTATTGATGCGGTTCTTATGTGTATTCTCTTTCTGGTTACGTACCGGGTTTCCTTGGTCGTATTCACGTGTGTCGAACCAAGATCCATCCTCTAGCTTAACCGGACGTACGGGAATCATATTGTAGGCAAGCAAGAAGTTTGTCGTATTTGTCGGTGCGTTATCCGTAACGGTAGCCACGCCGGTGATGCTTACTTTCAAACGATCCTCCAGCGCACGTTGGGAGAATTGGAAACGGGCGTTGTAACGGTTCATGGAGTTATCGCGTGCGATACCTTCACGTTGCATATAAGAAAGGGAACCTCTATAGTTATGGTGTGAACCACCTCCTGATAAAGACACGGCATGATCCTGTTGGAAACCGATTCTCGTGATCTCGTCGAACCAATCCGTGTTCGCTCCCATGTCAAAATCCTTACCATCCTTACCCGGGGTAGAGGAAGTATAGCTACGCCATTGGTCCGCTGTTAACAGATTCG
>OHCS01001227.1_pt1 | contig 11500 bp, 8 predicted proteins | sample 1566741 | NCBI WGS metagenome assembly OHCS01 (sample SAMEA3879604, study PRJEB24766) | human gut metagenome | biome: human-associated habitat; feature: feces | place: USA | collected 1985/1987 | reverse complement strand
GTTTCAATTCGGTCATACCCATCTGCAACTGGCAGGTAGGCAATACCTGATTCACGATCATCTTATTGATGTTACGGTCGTTCGACATTTCCAGCGAACCCATAGCTGCAACAACGGCATCCGCTTTCGTCACTTTCTTATCCGGATAATTACGATGAGCCGTAGTCGAGTTGAAATAGAACTTAGCCGGGTTCTTTGCATCCTTGCTTTCAAAAGTCACTTCACGATCTCCCGAACCCAGGTAAAGAGCTTCCTTAAAATCGAGCTCGAAAGTGGCATCGCCGGCTTTTACAATACCGGGACCGCCCACATTGAAAATACCCATTTCACGACGTGTCAGGAAATAAGGAGCTTTCAACGGATCAATCGCTTCCAGTTGCAACACTTCGCCGGCAGGCATGGCGCCGCCAACAATCATACGGTCGTACATGGAATAAACCATGTTCACTTCATTCGGCGCGAAAACTGTTTCGATCAGGAAATCCCGACGAATACGTTTCGTATCATATTGCTTGGCATCTTCCGGATGCGCAGCATAGCGCAATTCATAATTTGTTTTCATATTCTTATCTGTATTTAATTTTCAATTCTTCATTTTCAATTACTTAAGCGCATGATCTGCCTTTACATCGCTTTCACCCTTCCAGGCACGCAAATTCGTCCATTCGGTGTAAGGGGCCGACCAATATTCGTCGGTAGCCGGCAATCCTAAAGACAACAAACCTACGGCACACAAATAAACACTCCCTGTGTTAATATAAGACTCTGACATATCGATTTGTTCACCGGTGAAACCAACACGCAACCAACCGTTTGCATCAAAATTCTTCGGTGATTTCATCTGGTTACGGATAACAGCCGTCATAGCACAGCGTACCTGGGCCGGTTTCACTCTTTCCGGAAGCACGTGCATCAAACTGGCTTGTGCCAATGCATGAAACGCGCCAAAACGATACACAATAGAACGGCCTACTACAGGGAAGGTTCCTTCCGGCGAGATAAAACGTTCCAACTGTTCGGCATAACGGGTTAAACGCGGCAGCTGCACATCGAGAAAGTCCGCCCCTTCCAGCTTATGCTTTTTCATCGTCAGCAAAACATCTGTCAGCATCGGATGGATAACAAAACTGTTATAATAATCCATGTGGAAAGCAGGACCGTCACCATACAGCGCATCTCCTTTATACCATTCGTCACGGAACTTTTTGACACCATACGTCAGGCGGTCCATATCGCATTCGCCGGTAAATTCCAGCAAAGCCGCCTCGACCATAGAAGCAAACAACAGCCAGTTGTTTTCCCAAGGCTTGATGGCACGGCTACGTTTAAATTCCGTAATCATCCATTCCTTAGCCTGCGGGTCCAGGTTATCCCACAGCTGGGTTCTGGCACGCAACAATCCCTGAGCCAGGAAAGCGGCATCCACCAATGGCTGATACGGTTTCCCAAAGACCAGATAATCGGGAGAATCCGGGTTTACGGCATTCTTCAGGCCTTTCACTGTCAGTTTGATATATTTATCACGCAGTTGTCCTTCGGGCGTATTGTCCGGCCCCAGTTCCAGCCAAGGGGCAATACCGCATACCAGACGACCTACCGCTTCCAGATGCGAGAAGTCACTTCTGTCTTTCGATAAAGACTCGTAAGGCATATTCTTTTTCAACGTATTGTTGCTCAGGTTTGTCAATACCGGGTCAGCGATACGGGTCAATGTTTCTACCCAGAAAGCACGGTCCTGGGTACCGTTTTGCTGCGCTTTTCCTGCGAAAGGAATGCAGAGGCAGCAAACCAAAATAGCGGTTGTTTTCAGAAGATTTGTCATAATAGCATTATTTTTCAGTCAGTTTCTTTAAACGCATCAATGCTTCCACATAATAATAGTCAGCATAACTCAACGGAACATCCACTTCGCTGTTTCCGGGGAAATGACCGGTGGAATGCATCAAAGCAAAATTACAGTTCGTTCCTTTCGCTACCAGATATTCGGGAGTTGTCAGAGAACGAACCTGCTGTTCTGCAAAATCGAGGTAGCTTTTTGCTTCTTCGCTCTTATCCAGTTGGCTCAGTTCAATCAGTGCAGAAGCCATAATAGCCGCGGCAGAAGCATCTCTCGGCACATTCGGGATACCCGGAGCATCAAAATCCCAATACGGAACCTTATCAGCCGGCATATTCGGATTGTTCATGATAAATGCCGCAATATGTTTAGCCTGATTCAGATATTCAGGTTTGCCGGTTTCGCGATACATCATGGTGAAACCATACAACGCCCAGGCCTGTCCACGTGCCCATGCTGATTCGTCGGCAGCTCCCTGGTGAGTTTGTTTCTTATGAGGAACACCGGTTATCGTATCGTACGAAACCACATGATAACAGCTATAATCGTCACGGAAATGATTATTCATTGTCTTGTCGGCATGAGAAACAGCCATTTTATAAAAACGGTCGTCACCGGATGCTTTGGAAGCCCAACTGAAAAACTCCAGATTCATCATATTATCAATAATAACCGGGAACTGCCAGATTTTTTTATTGAAGTCCCAGGAACGGATAGCTCCCACCCGCTCGTCAAAACGAGTCGCCAGCGAATTGGCACCGGTCAGCATCACCTCTTTATATTCCGGTTTGCCGGTCAGGCGATAACCGTTTCCATAACTGCAATATAGCATGAAACCGACATCGTGGCTGTAAGTGATATTCTTCACTTCTTCCACACGGTCCGTAAACATTTCGGCATATTTCTTTAATTCCGGAGTCGGATTGTTTTCGTACAGATACCATAATTCGCCGGGGAAGAAACCGCTGCACCACCAACTATAGTCGCTTGTTTCCAGTTTTCCGTCCTTTCCGATTGCTTTGGGAAGACGGCCTTCCTGGCTTTCCAGGTCTTTAGCCATCAAAAGGGCCTGTTCGGTCGATGCTTTCAAACCACGGTCAATCACATCAGCAAGGGGTTCTTGTTTGGGTTGCGAATCACACGAAGACAACAACACTGTGAACGCAAACACACCATACGAAAGAAATTTGTTCATGATAAAAATAGGTTATTAAGTTTTTAAGTTTGTGGCAAATATACATGTTTATATTCTAAAAAACGACAACATCCATCGAAAAAGCATCTACTTACCGAACTGTTCCCTCTCTACTTACCAACCGGATGCCTTCTTTACTTACTAAGTAAGCCTTCGTCTACTCGATAAGTAGAGTACCCCACTGCTTAATAAGTAGCCGAATGTCTACTTATTAAGCAGGTTTTGTAATACTTTCGAAACATCAATGTAATATTTACTTCAAAGCGTCTTAACCCGTTCTTAATACATGTTACCTTACTTTGCACTCAGAACAAAGAGGTTAATGACGTGAGAAAGTTTTTTGAAAAAATTGTAGAAGGAGGATTATTAATCAGCGGAGGTGTAACCAGTTTCACGATTCTGCTGATTGTCTTTTTTCTTTTTAAAGAAGCATCCGGCCTTTTCAACAGTCCGGTAGTCGAAGAGGGATACGTGCTTGCCGTGAATAAGAGCAACGATGTGAGTCATCTGTCACCGGAAACAATCATGGATATTTTCGATGCCAAAATAACCAACTGGAAAGAGGTTAACGGCAAGGATGAAGAAATCCTGGTCTTTCGTTTTTCCGACCTGACGCAATATTACAGTGAAGAAGAATTGGGAGATGAGTTTCAGTATGTTCCCGACAAAATCAGCGAACTCGTCAGCAAAGAGCCGGGAATCATCGCATTCTTTCCTCAGCAATATCTGGCGAAAAACTTCAGGGGAACCGTCCTTCCCGAAGAGAAAATATCGCTTTCCGACTTCTTCGCCGGCACCAAATGGTACCCGACCTCTGCGCCTGCCCCTATCTTCGGGTTGATCCCCCTGTTGCTCGGAACATTACTGGTCAGTATCGGCGCCATTGTTCTTTCGCTCCCTTTCGGTATTGCCGTTGCCATCTACCTGGCAGAAATCGCAAATAAACGGACCCGGGAGATACTGAAGCCGGTTATTGAATTGCTGGCAGGGATTCCTTCGGTCGTATACGGTTTCTTCGGATTGGTCGTAATCGTTCCGCTCATACAGAAAGGGCTGAACCTTCCGGTTGGAGAAACAGCCTTTGCCGGCAGTGTCGTTCTGGCCATCATGGCGTTGCCGACCATTATTACGGTTGCCGAAGATGCCATGCGCACCACGCCGCGTGCCATGAAAGAAGCGAGTCTGGCCCTGGGAGCAACCCAATGGCAAACAATCTATAAGGTAATCATCCCCTATTCCATATCCGGTATCACATCGGCAATTGTCCTGGGTATCGGGCGGGCAATCGGAGAAACAATGGCCGTCCTGATGGTAACAGGAAATGCGGCCGTTATCCCGACCTCCTTCTTTGAACCCGTACGGACCATTCCGGCAACCATCGCGGCAGAACTGGGAGGCATTGTTCCTGTTAGGGGCAGTATTATTTATCATTACACTACTGTTAAGCATTACGGTAGAATACATTTCATCCAAAAGAAAAATGTGATTAAGCTATGGCACCTGTTCAAAAGTTAGGCAATGTTGACACAAAGAAACGGACTTCACAGAAAGTTGCGTTCGGTATATTCACACTTCTCAGTTATCTGGTTGTTGTTATTCTTTTCCTTATTCTCGGTTTTATCATTATCCAGGGAGGAAAAGTAATTAGCTGGGATTTCCTGACGGAAGCGCCGGCCGACGGGATGACTGCCGGAGGTATTTTCCCGGCGATTGTCGGAACACTTTATCTGGTATTAGGTAGTAGCCTGATTAGTTTCCCGATCGGAATCATGAGCGGTATCTATATGAATGAATATGCGACAAACGGAAAAATAATCCGTTTCATCCGGATTATGACCAATAACCTGAGCGGTGTACCGTCGGTTGTATTCGGACTATTCGGAATGTCCCTGTTCGTCGTTACCCTGGGGTGGGGAGACTCCATCATCGCCGGTTCGTTTACCCTGGCACTGATGTCTTTACCACTGATTATCCGTACAACGGAAGAAGCCCTCAAAAGCATCGACGATTCTTTCCGCCACGGCAGTCTGGCACTGGGAGCTACCAAGTTGCAGACCATTCGCAGGGTTGTATTACCGATGGCTTTTCCGAATATCATTACCGGATTAATCCTGTCTATCGGACGTGTATCCGGCGAGACGGCTCCTATCCTGTTTACCGTTGCCGCTTACTTCCTGCCCCAGCTGCCGGGAAGCATCTTCGACCAGTGTATGGCCCTGCCCTATCATCTGTATGTTATTTCCACCAGCGGAACAGACATCGAAGCCTCGCGTGGAATGGCCTACGGAACGGCTCTGGTACTGATTGCAATCGTATTAATCGTAAACTTACTGGCCAATGCGCTGAGAGGCTATTTCGCCAGAAAAGTAAAAATGAACTAATCGCATACACCCAATACAAAGAATAAAACAACAATATTATGATAAAGATTGATGCTCAGAATGTAGATTTCTATTATGGCGATTTTCATGCCTTAAAGAATATATCTATGCAAATTGAAGCAAACACGTCGGTCGCCTTTATCGGACCGTCCGGTTGTGGTAAATCCACCTTCCTGCGCTTATTCAACCGGATGAACGACCTGATACCCGACACGCACATGGACGGAAAAATCGGGATCGACGGAAGAGATATTTACGGTAAAGGAGAAAAGGTCGACCTGCTCCGGAAAAATGTAGGCATGGTATTCCAGAAACCGAATCCTTTCCCGAAAACAATCTTTGAAAACGTTGCCTACGGGCTCCGGGTAAACGGGATAAAGGACAATGCTTATATCGAAGAGACTGTTGTCAAAACCCTCAAACAGGTTGTTCTTTGGGATGAAGTAAAGGATAAACTGAAAGAATCGGCTTTCGCCCTGTCCGGCGGCCAGCAACAACGTCTGTGTATCGCCCGTGCATTAGCCATATCGCCTTCCATTCTTTTAATGGACGAACCGACTTCAGCACTGGACCCTATATCGACCGGTAAGATAGAAGACCTGATACATGAACTAAAAAGCGAATATACTATCGTAATCGTTACCCACAATATGCAACAGGCTGCCCGTGTCAGCGACAAGACCGGGTACTTTTATCTGGGGGAACTGATAGAGTTCGATAATACACGTAAGATATTTACCAATCCGGAAGAGGAATCGACTCAGAATTATATTACGGGACGGTTCGGGTAATTGAAAATTAAGAATTAAAAATTGAACGATTATATATGAAAGTCATAGATCAGGAGATTGCCTCCTTAAAAAACAGCATCAGCGAGATGTGGGCATTGGTCCACCAACAGTTATATAATGCCGGCGAAGCCATGCTAACCGGAGACAAGGAACTGGCCTACAAAGTAATCAGCCGCGAACGCCGAGTAAATGCGTTCGAACTGAAGATAGACAGCGACTGCGAAGATATCATTGCCCTATATGCTCCCGTTGCCGTCGACCTGCGCTTCGTTCTTGCCATGTACAAAATCAACACGAACCTGGAACGCTTGGGAGACTTTGCCGAAAGTATCGCCCGTTTTGCCGGAAACCTGCCGGAAGGTGTTCCCGTCGACCCACAACTGATAAAGGATACCCGGGTGGAAGAAATGTTGCAGGAATTGCTGAGTATGCTTACACTCAGCCAGGAAGCATTCGAAAAAGAAAGTTCTGAAATTGCATCACGCATCTTCCTGAAAGACAACCTGATCGACGAGATCAACCATAACTCGACCAGGATCATTGCCGATTACATAGAAAAGCATCCGGGAAGTGCCCTGGTCGGCCTTTACATGGCCGGAGTCATCCGCAAAATGGAACGCTTCGGCGACCACTGTACCAACATCGCCGAAGAACTGATATTCTATCTGGATGCCAAGGTAATGAAGCATATCGGAAAGACAGAAAATTAAATACAGAAAAACAGACAAGTATTGCATATCACTACTGTCTTCTTTTCATATCACAGTTGGATTCCGTTTGTTTCACATATGGATTTCTTTTGTATCACAGCTGTGATATGAATAGAAGATCAAGGGAAAATCACTCTACCCCGGAACAAAGTCATTGTATGTCCCAGGCAGCCGGCTAGACCCCAAGGGTAATTTTACTTTCCGGCCTTGTTCTTTTGAATAAATGCAGTAGGAATCATTCCGAACTCATTCTTGAAGATACGGGTGAAGTATGACTGGCTCTCGATAATCCCGATCAGGCGACTGATAAAAGACAAATGAGCAAAAACTCTCTTATTGCCATATTACCCGTTTATATATATCTTTGCACCCCAAATCAACAAACAGAAAAAGATTCATGAAACGACTGACTGTATTTTGCCTGTCGGCCTTGCTGACGGGAACTACTTTTACCGCTACTTCGCAGAAGACGTTAATTCCTAACAATACGGAAGTATTCAAACTGTCGCTCGAAACTCATGGTTCTTATAACGAAGCGCTTTCCGGGGAAACCGAACGCGACCGTTTTCTGTTGAATGATTTCAAGGTGGAAGCGACCGGCACCGTCCTCCCCTGGCTTTCCTATGCCTACCGCCAGGTGCTCTGTTACCGGAATGAATGGGTGCGTGCCAACGGATTCGGTTCTTATATCGAGAATGCGTGGGTGAACTTCCAACTCTCCGAAAAATTCTCCGTCACTGCCGGAAAGCAGGATGCTGCCTGGGGTGGTTTCGAATACGACGAATATCCTTATCGGATTTACGATTACAGTGATATGAATGACTGGATGGAATGCTATTTTACAGGAGTCGCCGTCAGCTATGAACCTACCGGAACACAGGAGATCTGTGTACAAGTGACGAACGGCAACGATAACCGCAGCAAATCTCCTTCTTTCTATAACCTAGGATGGAACAGCAGCTATCTGGATGAGATGTTATCTCTTCGTTATTCCGTTACGGCCGGACAACAGGCCAAAGGGAACTGGATGTGGATGGTATGGGGCGGACAGCAGGTGGAAGCCGGAAAATTCCTGGGATATTTTGATGTGATGTACACCCGGGGCAAGATGGACCCGATGGGATTGCTGGCCGAGCAGTTCGAACCCGAAGACGAAGAGAACGGGGCTTCAATAGGAAATACGAGTTATCTATCGCTGGTCGCCCGTTTGAATTATCAGATCCATCCGAAGTGGAACCTGTTCGTAAAAGGGATGTACGAAACTGCATCCGTATACAAGGCTAACGGTCCTTACGAGTCGGGTAAATACCGTACCGCCTGGGGATATCAGGGAGGGGTCGAGTTCTACCCGATGGGAGACGACAACCTGCATCTTTTCATGACAGGTACCGGACGGGCTTACAGCCTGACAGAAAAAGCAAAGGCGTTCGATGTCTTTGCAGAGAACACCGGACGCCTTTCCATAGGGTTTGTTTATAAGATTCCTTTATTCTAAAATTGTAGCAACAACGAATCTCCTGCCTCCATCTCTACTGTCAACATACCGTCGATAACCGGTAAGGAGGCTGGTTTCTGATTCATTTTAATACTCATATTAGAAGATTCGGCAGGCAGTTTGATGCGGAATGTTCCCGGAACAACGGCTTTAAGTCCGGCTTCCGTCATTTTTCCTTCTGCCCATTTAGCTGATACTTCGCCACCACCCTGAACTTTGAGTCCTTTGAAACTACCGGTCTTCCAGGCTGTAGGCAAAGCCGGGAGCAACTCGATATTTCCGGTCTGGCTCTGTACAAGCATTTCGGCAATACCGGCACAACCTCCATAATTGCCATCGATCTGGAACGGCGGATGCGCACAGAACAGATTCGGATAAGAACCGCCTCCATTCACCATATTCGTCGTTTTTTCCACACAGGGACGCAGCAGGTCGACCAACAGTTTATAAGCATGGTCGCCATCATGCAAGCGTGCCCAGAAATTGATCTTCCAGGCCATCGACCAACCGGTACTCTTATCACCGCGTGCTTCGAGTGTCTTACGGGCAGCTTCCGCCAGTTCGGGGGTATGCTCCATAGAGATTTCATTTCCCGGATAAAGTCCATACAGGTGGGAAACATGACGATGATGCGGTTCGACTTCTTCATAGGGTTCAAGCCATTCCAGGATACGGCCATCCTTACCGATCGTGGTTGGCATCAGACGGGAACGCTTATCCGCCAGTTCCTGACAAAAAGCAGAATCAATTCCGAGGATATTGGCTGCCGCAATCGTATTGGTAAACAGCTCACGGACAATCTGATTATCCATAGTCGAACCGGCACAGATATGTACGACTTTGCCGTTCGGCATACGGTAAGCATTTTCTGGAGAAGTGGTAGGAGCCGTTACCAAATAATTATTTCGCGGGTCACGAACCAACATATCCGTAAAAAATAAAGCAGCACCTTTCATCACCGGATAGACCTCTTTCAGATATTCTTTATCCAGTGTATATTGATAGTGGGTAAACAGATGTTCGCATAACCAGGCGGCAGACGTATTGGTTGCTCCCCAGGAAGGATGTTCGCCCGGAGCAGTAAATTCCCATACATTACCCAGGATATGTGTCACCCAGCCACGTGCATTATAAAAGACTTTGGCTGTACGTTCTCCACTTTCTACCTGCTGTTTCGTCCACTCGATCATCGGGAGATGCAATTCGGAAAGGTTCGTTACTTCTGCGGGCCAGTGATTCATCTGGAAATTGATATTCAAATGATAGTCGCCGTTCCAGGGAGTATTGATCGTATTACACCATAATCCCTGAAGATTAGGAGGCAATGAACCGGTACGGGTTGACGAGATCAGCAGATAACGCCCGAACTGGAAATAAAGGGCCCCCAGCGACGGATCGTTCTGATCCTCCTGGAAAGCATGCAAACGTTCATTGATCGGCATCTCATCCCTTGCGGAACGACCCAGGTCCAGATCGACCCGGTCGAACAGGGAACGATAGGCATTGACATGCTCCTTTCTCAAGGTGGAATAATCTTTTCTTTCCGACTCGGCCAGCAAAGAGAACAGTTGGTCTTCAAATCCTTCGTTCTTATAATTAGTCGCCATACTCACCAGCAGGATGGCTTCGGAGGCATTCTGAACGGTCAATGAACTGTCCCCGGGGATCAGAGAACCGCCTTTAGGCAGGAGAACCCGTACACGGGCGCCATATTTAATACCTTTCATTTCCAGCGTATCCACGCCGTCCGGCAATTGTCCTTTCATCAGCAAGTCTTTTCCGTCGACCGACAAGGCATAATGTTCGGGACGGTTCATCCCCACCGTAAAGTTAAGCGCCTTATCGGCATCTGCCATCAAATGAACCACACCCAGATCACCGGAGAAAGAGGTAAACGACTCACGGCTGTAATTCACTTTTCCCTTGCGGAAAGAAGTAGAGGCTATCGCATCGTTCAGATTCAACTCACGACGGTAAGCGGCTACGGAATCGGAACCGTCTACATATACATAATCCAGCACCAGATTTCCCAGCAACTGGTAACTACCATAGGGAACATTGGCACCCTGTCCTTGACCGCTACCAGCCCCTTTACAAACAAAGGTGCGATACATCAGGTCCTGTGCTTCGTCGTTTTTCCCTTCAAAAAGCAGACGGCGTATATTTGCCAACGACCAGACGGCCTGCGGGTTATCCGTATCCTGTTTGCTTCCGGACCACATGGAAATTTCATTCAACAGGATGTTTTCCTTATTGATTCCACCGTCGGGCATCATTCCCAGACGACCGTTTCCCAATGGCAGAGTTTCCTCCCAGATGCGGGCAGGTTCATCAAAGTGATAAGCGATCTTATTGGCTGTTTTTACTTCTGCCATATCACAGGAAGCCAGCAATACCAATAAAGCAACAATAGAAGGGCGAATTATTTTCCGTCCTATTTCCTTTAATCGAATCGAATTCATAGTATTATTAATAAAATTATAATTCAAGCGGTATCAGAAACTTTGCATGTCACACAGCCTCTTATAATAGCCTTTCAAATCCAGCAGTTCTTCATGACGGCCACGTTCAACGATCTCACCTTCATGCATCACACAGATCTCGTCTGCATTACGAATCGTGGAAAGACGGTGGGCAATAACAATCGTAGTACGGTTACGCATCAGGTTTTCCAATGCTTCCTGCACCAGGCGTTCCGACTCCGTATCCAATGCGGAGGTTGCCTCGTCGAGGATCAGGATCGGCGGGTTTTTCAGGATAGCGCGGGCGATACTGATACGCTGACGCTGTCCGCCGGAAAGAAGGCCGACTTTGGATGAGAGGCGGTTTTCCAGTCCCAAATCCAGCCGGGTAAGCAACTTCTTATACTGTTCTTTTTCTTCGCCGGAAATCCCCCATCGAAGCCCGCGGCTCTGACCGCGCCGTAACGCCAGGGCAAGATTTTCCTGGATTTCCATGTCGGCGGCAGTTCCTCGCATCGGATCCTGGAATACCCGTCCGAGATATTTGGCGCGGGCATGCTCAGGAAGCCGGGAAATGTTTGCCCCATCCAGAGTGATTACCCCGGAATCAATCGGATAAACGCCGGCAA
>OHCS01001224.1_pt1 | contig 11533 bp, 8 predicted proteins | sample 1566741 | NCBI WGS metagenome assembly OHCS01 (sample SAMEA3879604, study PRJEB24766) | human gut metagenome | biome: human-associated habitat; feature: feces | place: USA | collected 1985/1987 | reverse complement strand
GCGCACGGCGGGATGGCTCCCCAGCAGCGTTTCGTACAGCGCGCCCTTGGCTTCGGCCTGCTCCACGACCTTGTTGTCCAGCAGGTAATTCAACGCCGCCAGCCCCGCCGCACAGCAGACCGGATGGCCGCCGAAAGTGGTGATATGCCCCAGCGCGGGATTTTCCTGCAAGGTGTCCATCACCTCGTGACGCGCGACGAACGCCCCGAGGGGCATGCCCCCGCCGAAGGCCTTGGCCAGACAGACGATGTCGGGCGTGACGCCGTATTTCTGCATGGCGAACAGGCGGCCCGTGCGGCCCATGCCGGTCTGTATCTCGTCGAAAATCAGCAGCGCGCCGACTTCGTCGCAGCGTCTGCGCAGCGCATCCAGATAACCCGGACGGGGCGGACGGACGCCGGCCTCGCCCTGCACCGGCTCGGCCAGCACACAGGCCGTGCGGCGCGTAATGCGCTCCAGTTCGGAGAAATCGTTGAACTCCACGGCCTGCACGTCGGGCAGCAGGGGCCGGAACGCCCCCTTCCACTCCTCGCCCTCGGGCGCACCCATCATGCTCATCGCGCCGTGCGTCGACCCGTGGTAGGCGCGGCGCATGGAGACGATCTCCGTACGCCGGGTAAAACGTTTCGCCAGTTTCAAAGCCCCCTCGACCGCCTCGGCGCCCGAGTTGACGAAATAGACGCTTTCGAGCGGCGCGGGCAGCAGCGACGCGATCCTGGCGGCATACTCCACCTGCGGCGTCTCGACCAGCTCGCCGTAGACCATCACATGCATGTAGCGCGCAGCCTGCTCCTGCACGGCGCGCACCACGGCCGGATTGCCGTGACCGACATTGCTGACCGAAACCCCGGCCACGAGGTCGAAATAACGCTTGCCTTCGGGCGTATAGAAAAACGAGCCTTCGGCGCGCGCGACCTCCACCAGCATCGGCGACGGGGAGGTCTGGGCGACATGCGCCAGAAATTGTTTGCGGAGAATCATACTATTTTATCCATTTGCGCGGATTCGGGCCAGGAGCGCCGAAGCCGCCTATAAATCCGGGACCATACCCCGGCGTTGCAAAATCGCTTCGGAATCCTTCACGCTGCGCCGCATCCAGCGGCAGAGCGTTTCGGCCTGTTCGGCGTCGGACATCCGCCAGTTGCCGACCGTGAGGCGCATGCGCTCGGAGAGCGTGTAGATCAGGATCGCCGCCGAGGCCGAGACGTTCAGGCTCTCGACCATGCCGCACATCGGGATGCGCAGGAATTCGTCGGCCGAAGCGATCACCTCGTCGGAAATCCCGGCGTGTTCCGTCCCGAAGACCAGCGCGAAAGGTCCCCGCCCGACATCGAACGTCTCGGGCGTCGCGTCCTCGCGGTGGGGCGTGGTGGCCACGATCCGGTAGCCCGCCCCCTTGAGGGCGGCGACGGCCTCGCCCGTCGAGGCGTGGCGGCGCACGTCGACCCACTGGTGCGTGCCGCGCGCAATGTCGGGATTGGGTTCGAACGGGCAGAGCGTCTCCACGGTGTGCATCTCCTGCACGCCGAACGCCTCGCAATGGCGGATCAGCGCCGCGGCATTCTGCCCGTGGTACATGTTCTCGGCCAGCACCGTCATGTAGCGCGTGCGCATGGAGACCGTCTTCCGCAAAACGGCATACCGTTCCGGCGTCATAAACCCGGCGAGGCAGGCGATGCGCTCAGCGGCGTGTGCGGCATCGGGGCCGAAATCGAAGTCCGGTCCCGGGGAGTCGTTATTTGCGGTATTTTTCATCTTCATCGCGGATTTTCAGGTAGCTTTCGTAACGCGGCCAGGCGATTTCGCCCGCCTTCACGGCTTCGGTCACCGCACAGCCCGGCTCGTGGGTGTGGGTGCAGTTGTAAAAGCGGCAGGCGGGCGCAACGCGCATCATCTCGGGAAAATAGTGCCACAGCTCGGCCTCGTCGATGTCGATCAGTCCGAACCCCTTGATGCCCGGCGTGTCGATCACCGCGCCGCCTCCGGCCAGGGGGTACATCGTCGAAAATGTCGTCGTATGGCGGCCCTTGTGGTGACTTTCGGAGATTTCGCCCGTGCGGATGTCCAGCGAGGGGTCGATGGCCTGGATCAGCGTCGACTTCCCGACGCCCGAATTTCCCGAAACGAGGGTCGTGCGCCCCGCAAGCAGTTCGCGCACCTCCTCCACGCCCCGGCCCTCCCGGACCGACACCTCCAGCACCCGGTAGCCGGCCCCCTCGTAGACCGCGCGGAACTCCGCGACGGCCTCCGCGTCCTGCAGGTCGAGCTTCGACAGGAGGATCGTCACCGGGACCTTGTAGGCCTCGCAGGTCACCAGAAACCGGTCCACGAACTCCGTGGGCGTCTCGGGCGAACGCAGCGACGCCATCAGCAGCGCCTGGTCGACGTTGGCGGCGATGATATGCGACTCTTTCGAAAGGTTCGAAGCCCGGCGGATCACGTAGTTGCGCCGCGGCAGGATGTCGGCGATCACATAGTCGCCCCCCTCGTCGGCCTCGCACGCCACTTCGTCGCCCACCACCACGGGATTGGTCGAACGCACCCCTTTCAGGCGCAGTCTGCCCCGGATGCGGCAGCGCACCGTCTCACCGTCGTGCAGCACGTCGTACCAACTGCCCGTCGCCCGGACCACTGTGGCTGTAAACTTTCTATCCATCGGTCTCCGTTTTTTCCTCCTGCCGGGGAACCCGCTCGCCGACCCACTCCAGAAAAGGGAAAATGGATTCGGAAAGCCACCGGACAGGCTTGTAGCTTTTCGACCGCTCGATCGTCCGCGGCCCCACGAGGCAATAATCCTCATTCAGCGCATCGAAGGCCGAGAAGAGCACGCTCAACACGAGCAGGTACTTCAAAACCGATACGGCAATGCCCAGCAGCGTGTCGGCAACGCCCAGTCCCGCAAAGTGAAAGACCTTGCGCACCACCCTGCCGGCAATCGCCACGACGAGGATCACGGCGACGAGCACCGTGACGAAACCGCCCGCGGCGGCCACTTCGTCATCGAGCCGCAGCCATCCGCCGACCTGCGCGCCGAAACGCGCCGCGATCCAAATGCCCGCCACAATCCCTGCAAGGGAGCATATCTGCACGACGAAGCCTTGGCGCCATCCGTTCCAGACGGCCAGCGCCAGCACGAGGCAGACGATTAAATCAAGCGTGTTCAATAAGCCGTTAAATTATCACCGTAAAGATACGAATTTTAAAGAAACGGCCCAAAAAAAGCATACAACGAACGATTAGGCGCAATATATATAAATATAGGTATATCGTCCTAACGTATTACATCGCGCATATTAACACTCAACGCATTACAGATGCTGCAAATGGTTTTTACGGTAAGATTAGTCCGCCCCGCCTCGATGCGGCTCAAGTTGGATCTTTCCATGTCACACCGGTAAGCCAGCTCCTGTACAGTCAGCTTGCGTTCCTTCCTCAACTCCTTGATCCTCGTAGAGATATAAAGGATTTCATCTTGATAGTTCATTCCCATTTCAAAAATTTGGACAAAAATTTTGCTGTGCAAATTTTTATATATATATTTGCACCATGCGTATCATATATGATACCAACAAAAAGAGGGTCGTCCGAATAACAAATTGAAAACTAAATACAAACACATCTTTATTTCAACCATTTTTACTATGAAAAACAACAACTTGTTTAGAAAATTCCTGGCATTGTTCTTAACCGGAACCATGCTGGCCGGTGTCGGGTGTAAGGACTACGACGACGACATCGACGACATCAACAAAAAGATCGACGATCTAAATGCGAAAGTCGAACTGAAGGCCGATGCTTCCGCCCTTCAGACAATTTCAGACAAACTGAAGGATGTCGATTTCTCGAAATTCGTCACCGATGCCGAATTGAGCCAGGAGCTGGCAGCCTACGTCAAGGACGCCGACCTCAAAAAGAAAGTCGGAGACCTCGGGTTCCAGAGCGTGACACAGGTGCAGGATCTGATCAAAGGCCTGCAAAACGAAGCGCAGGTGAAGGCCCTGATCGAGAATCAGCTCAAAGCCGCTGACCTCTGGTCCAAAATCGGCGGCGAGGTCAAGAAAGGCATCCTCGAAGAGCTGGCCAAAAACAGCGAGCTGACCACTGCCGTGAAGAATCAGGCTGTCGCAGCCGTCTTGGCCGCCATCACCAACGACCCGGCCGTGAAGGACATCAAGACCGCCATCAGCAAAATTGCCGGCGAGGAGGCCTCCGAATTCGTCAAGGAATACATGGACGTCAACAACAAAGCCTGGATCGAGAACGTGAACTCGGCAGCCGCCGAAGCGGTAAAGAACGCCGAATCCGCATTGAGCAGGCAGATCATCAGCCTCATTTCGACGCAGGGCTACCTGAAGAAGAGCGACCTGACTGCGGAACTCGGCGCCTTCAAGCAGGCCATCGCCCAACTTCAGGCCGATGTCACTGCGCTGATCAACCGCATCCAGTCGCTGGTAAACGTTCCCGGAACCATGTATGTTGGCAGTGGCGGATCCTATACTACGATGGATTTCTACAAGGTCGGAGCCACCCCCATCGGCAACGGAATGGTCACGCTGACCTACCGCGTCACGCCGGCCTCGCTGGCCAAAGACCTCGTAGATGCCTATGCTAACGGAAAAGCGACGTTCGCTATTGTCTCCGAGCAGATAAAAACCCGTGCCGCAACGGCAACTCCCGCAGCCACCATCACCGACGTTCGGTTTATCGAGGAGGGTAAGTTCGCCGTAACCGCCACCATGTCGGCGGAGGAGCTTGGTGAGCTTTACGAGAAAGAGGAGAAATGGATCACGCTGGCCCTTTCGATCGAGAACACCGTGAATCCCGGAACCGGCGCCGAGGACGAAACCGCCTCGGAGGTAACGAACAACGTGCTGTCGAACTTCGCCAGCATCATGCCCGACGAGGCCCAAGAGATCGAACTCGGCGTTTACACCAAGGACGAGGAGCCGGTCGCCTACGACTACGCCACCATCGAAATGCCGTTCAACAAGCAGGCCGTCAGCAAGAAGACGCTGCTGGAGAATACGCAGCTGCTGGCTTCGCTCGACGGAGGCAAGACCCTGATGACGCTGGACAACGTCAACAAACTGCTTGGCTCGAAAATCAGCATCGGCGCTTACACCGTAACGCCCAAATACTACGCCGACCCCAGCCAGTCGGCCGAGATTACGGACAAAACCGAGATCGGCAAATTCATCCTGCGCGTCGACAACTCGAAACTCGTTTACGACACGAAACTCGCTACGGTGGACTTCCGTGCAGCAGGCGTTTCCGGCGACGTAGGCAAGAACGTCGTATGCGCACACAAAATCGTGATCAACGTCGACGGGAAAGCCACGACGGCAACGATCGAGGCGCCGCAGACCTACATCATCACCAACCAGGCCGGCGCGACCTTCACCTTCAAGGAGACTCCCAAACCGCTGGCATGGAGCTATGCGTTCGTCAAGAACGGCATCGCCGGGCAGACCGCCACTCCGGAAATCTCCGATAACATCTTCGGCGAAATCGCTTTGGCGAACGACATAGACCTGCCGAAGGAGGTCACCATCGAGGATATTATCACGCTGGGCAACCTCGACACGGACCGTTCGACGGTCAAGGTCGCCGGCAAGGAGGTCGACAACGATCTCGGCATCCGATTCACCGCATTCGCCAGCCAGATCGCCATGGGCGTGAAAGCCTCCGTTCAGGCAGATGCATACGAGTGGGGCAAGGCCTATGACATCGAGTATGTCTATGTATACCAGAACGTCGACTACAAACTGAAGGGCCAGATCGCCTTCGGAGCCGCCCCGGCGCCCGTCAACTACATCGTCGACAACGCCATCGGCTACGAGACGAAGAGCGTCAGCAAGACGTGGAAGGACGTTTACACAGCCAACAAGGCCGGATTCGCCAGCGAAGCGGAGTTCGCCGAGGCTATCTTCGCAGCTACGACCGATCCCGCAACGCCCGCAGGCGTAACGAAACTCTTCAACAAAGCAAATGAGAAGGGCACGGTGATCGAGAACACCAACGGCACGGCAATGACCGTCACCGCATCGACCCTGAAGGGCGTGCTGAATGCCAAGGACATCACCGCGACGAAGGACAAGTTCGAGCAGAAAGCCGAATGGACGACCTGGTACGGCCAGAAGATTTCCGTAACGTTCAACTACAATGTCACGATCCCCGACTTCGACTTGAGGTACAATGTCGGACACGTAACCGAGATCGCAGGCGTGAAGACGACCGTAGTCGAAGGTCTGGTCAACGGGACGACCAACCTCTGGGAGTGGCCCAACATCACACTGCCGACCTACTTCAACGAGGTGGACGCCGAGAAGTACGACTTTACGTTCGAAGTGACCTCCAAAGACGACAAACCGAACAAGGGCGACAAATACGCCGTCGTCAAGGGCGACAAACTCGACTGGAGCGCAGCAAACCGCAACTATGTCGACATCAAGGCTGTCGTTAAGATCAAGGACACGAACATCCAGGTAGCTTCCCTGCCGCTGCGCGTGGAGATCCAGACCCCGATCAAGACGCTGGCACAGACCAAGGCTATCGAGGTCGCTTACAAGACCAACGAGGCGACTACGGCCAATATGTTCGAAAACCTCCAGTTGATCGACGCCGACGGTAAGTCGTGGATCGAATACAACAAAGACACGAAGGCCTGGGAAGCCGTTACGGTAGGCGACGGCAAGACGGCCTACGACGTATTCCAGGCAAAACCCGAAGCAGCGAAAAATACCGCCGGTATCGTATTCAAGATGAAATCGGCCGAGTATGCCGATACCCCTGCCAGCGACAAGGATGCTTCCGCATATATCAAAATCACAGACAATACGCTGACCTACGAGAACAACAGCGCCACGCTGCTGAAGGACATCATCATCAAGGTAACGCCGAGCTTCACCTACCAGTACGGCGAGATCACGGGCGAGGAGATGACGATTACCATCAAACGCTAAAGTTCACACGCTTCGCGGTCCGGCACGGCAACCGGCTGTGCCGGCTCCGCAAAAGCGATCCTCGGCAGGGGATGCCCCCCAAGGAGTTGTTTTTTAGTTAACAAGTTTCACACCCATCCCCTGCTTTTTGGCGGACCGAAGAGGCGCGGTCCGCCATTTTTTCGTACCTGCCGCCCCGATGCCCGCCGGGCGTAAAACCGGACCCCGTTCCGGCTTTGCGCCCGGCTGGCATTTCCCCTTCGGAACACAAACGGCGCAACGGCAAAGACAGATAAGTTTGATTTTCAGCCCGGCTTGTATTATCTTTGCCAAAGATAAACCCCCGCACGGATAGGCGGCGCCACGGCAAACCCCAAGCAACGCTTGGTTCTGCACCCGGCTTGCACTATCTTTGCATCATACAGCATTTAACCAGCTCTGCCATGAAAAGATACCTAACGATTCTCCTGCTGCTGAACGTCGTCGCAATGACGGCCAGCGCCCGCGAGGTCTTCCCGATCAACGAAGGGTGGCGCTTTTTCTTCAAGTCGGAGAAAACCTCCGACAACGCCCGCCACGTAACCCTGCCCCACAGCTGGAACACCGATCCGCTGGCCCAGGGCTACTGGCTCGAAACCACGGGCAGCTACCAGAACGGCATGTATATCCCCGTCGAATGGGCTTCGAAACGCCTTTTCGTGAAATTCTACGGCGTACAGTCGGTCGCCGACCTCTTCGTCAACGGCTATCACGTCGGCACGCACCGCGGCGGCGCCACGGCCTTCACGTTCGAAATCACCGACAAAATCCGTTTCGGAAGCGACAACTCGATGCTCATGGTGGTCAGCAACAGCAGCCGCGACGACGTGCTGCCCACCTCGACCGACATGAACCTCTACGGCGGCATCTACCGCGAGGCGGAACTGATCCTCACCGAGCGCACGGCCATTTCGCCGCTCTACCTCGGGTCGGACGGCGTGCTCGTACACCCGCAGACGGTCGGTCCCGAAAAGGTCGAGGGCGAGATCGAGGTGCACATCACCTCGAAGGGCGACAACAGCTGCACGCTGAACGTCGACATCACCAGTCCGCGGGGAGAGCGGGTCTTCTCGAAACGCCAGAAGGCGCGCCTCGACGGCAAACCCGTCTCCGTGGCCTTCTCGGTGGACAATCCGACGCTGTGGAGCCTGCGCGACCCGGCGCTCTACACCGTGACGGCCTCCATCGGCGAGGACAGCATCACCGACCGCGTCACCGTCCGCACGGGCTTCCGCTCGATCGGCGCCAGCACGGCCGAAGGGCTGACGATCAACGGAGAACGCACCCCCGTCCGCGGCGTCACGCTCTACCACGACAACGCCCTTTCGGGCGGCACGCTGACTCCGGAGGATTACGACGCCGACCTGCGGATCATCCGCACGATGGGAGCCAACGCCCTGCGCTCGGCGGTAATGCCGCACGCGCAGTACCTCTACGACCGTTGCGACGAACAGGGAATGCTCGTCTGGATCGACGCTCCGCTGCACCGCTCGTCGTTCCTGGGCGACGTCTCCTATTTCGCCACGCCCGCCTTCGAACAGAACGGACTGGACCAGTTGCAGGAGATCGTAGCCCAGAACATCAACCACCCGTCGGTGGTGATGTGGGGTATCTTCTCGCGTCTCTGGATGCGCGGCGACGACGTGACGCCCTACATCCGGCGGCTGAACGAGACGGCCCGCACGATGGACCCCTCGCGCCCGACGGTCGCTTGCAGCGACCAGAACGGCGACATCAATTTCATCACCGACCTGATCGTCTGGCAGCAGGACGTCGGCTGGCGGCGCGGCTCGACCGATGACGTGATCGTATGGCGCGACCAGCTGCAAAAAAACTGGTCCCACCTGCGTTCGGGCGTCTGCTACGGCGGCAGCGGATTCCTCGGACACAAGAGCTACACGGCGCAGTCCGAGCCTCGTTCGAACTGGATGCCCGAGGAGAAGCAGACGCGTTTCCACGAGGAGTATGCCAAAAACCTGCAAAACGACTCGCTGTTCTGGGGCGCGTGGATCGACAACATGTTCGACTACGGCTCCTCGCGCCGTCCCTACGGGATCAACGGCGCAGGCCTCGTGACGCTCAACCGCCGCGAGAAAAAGGACGCCTACTATCTGTACAAGGCGATGTGGAACGGCGCAGAGCCGACGCTGCATATCGTCGACAAACGGCGGCGTCTGCGCGATTATGAGAAGCAGGCGTTCCGCGTCTACTCGTCGGCCGGGACGCCGACGCTCATCGTCGGCCGGGACACGCTGGCGATGAGCGAATACGCCCCCTTCCAGTACCGGTCCGATTCGGTGGCCATACACGGGATGATTGAGGTGAAAGCGGCGGCGGGGGATCTGCGCGACAGCGTGACTATCCTTGTCGGCAACGTCCTAAAACCGAAACGGACGCAGGTCCTTCGGCGAACAGCAGGTCCGCAAACGACAAATTAGGGACGAAAGGCATCCTTTCGGAGAAGACCTGGAAATAAGGCTCGGCGATCAGCGCCGGGCCTTCTTTGCGTTTGGGGCGCAGGTCGAGGTCTCCGGGGGCCGCCTCGACATACGTCCGGGAGAGTTCGGGCATCGGCACTCCGGCCAGCGAACACAACACCTCCAGCAGACCCAGATTGTAATCGGCGAGGAACTCCCACTCCCGGCGGTAGAAAGGCTCGAACCGTCCGGCGTAGAAATCGAAATAGGGCGACGAGCGGTAGGAGGCCACCAGCGCGCCCCAATGCTGGTGCTGCCAGCGTTTGGAATAGTCGAGACGCACGTCGCGCACGGGCTGCCGGGGACGGTTGGCGTTGCGGACATGCACGGTCAGCTCCATCACGCCGTCCGAGGCCAGTATCCGCGCACGGTTGCGTTCGGAACGCTTCACGAAGTGCTCGCCGAGGTCCACGACGCAGCCGCCGCGCAGGAGGTGCGTGAAATACTCCACCGAAGGAAGGTATGCAAGAGGCAGTATAGTAGACATAAATAAAAATTCAAAATTAAAAATCACCTGAAACGAAGCGGTCGAATCGGGTGAACCCCGCCTCTCGGGCGGGCGGCAGCGCGCAGGGCTTTGCTATGGAGCGACGCGCAATAGCAGACCTCCGCAGGACGGAGCTGCGGCCTGCCGACGCAAAACACCGTTTTTATGCGTGTGAGCGCAGAACAGGAGCGGAAGCAGAACGAAGCTTCCTGCCGCCTCTTAAAACCGGCGTCTTACGCCGGCGGGGTTTAGGCGGGCGTCCAGTCCCCGTTCTTTTTGATCAGCTCCACCAGCCGGTCGAGGGCCTCCTCCTGCGGAATGTTGCGCTCGACGACCGTGCGGCCCTTGTAGAGGGTGATGCGGCCCGGTCCGGCGCCCACGTAACCGTAGTCGGCGTCGGCCATCTCGCCGGGACCGTTGACGATGCAGCCCATCACGCCGATGCGGAGGTTTTTCAGGTGCGACGTGCGGGCCTTGATGTCGGCGAGGGCCTTCTCGATGTCGTAGAGCGTGCGCCCGCACGAAGGGCAGGCGATGTATTCGGTGTGTGAAAAACGCACGCGCGCAGCTTGCAGGATCATCAGCTCGATGTCGCGGATTTCGCTTTCGGCAAATCCCGGAGCGTCGATCCAGATGCCGTCGGCCAGGCCGTCGAGCAGCAGCGGTCCCAGGTCGGCGGCGGCCTTCACGGCCTGATAGGTCTCGTTGGCGTCGCAGGGGCAGATCACGGTCATGCCGGGCAGGCTGCGCATCAGGGCAAAGTCCTCGCAGCACTGGTGGGAAGCACCGTCCTCGCCCACGGAGATGCCGCCGTGGGTGGCGCCGATCTTCACGTTCAGGTGGGGATAGCATATCTCCTGGCGTATCATCTCGACCATGCGCATGCTGCCGAAGGCCGCGTAGGTGACCACGAAGGGAATCTTGCCGCAGGTGGCCAGGCCGGCGGCGACGCCGGCGGCGTTCTGCTCGGCTATGCCGACGTTCAGGTACTGCGCGGGCAGCTCCTTGCGGAAGGCGCCGGTCTTGCAGCTCTTGCCGATGTCCACGTCTACGACGAGGACATTGGAGTTTTCGCGACCCAGCTCGACTATCTCGTCGCCGAAGCCGTCGCGGGTAGCCTTTTTCACAATTTCACTCATTTCAAGACCCTCCTTCAAGCGCGCACGTACTGCTGCTCAAGCTCGGCCATGGCCTGCTCGTACTGCTCCTTGTTGGGGGCGGTGCCGTGCCAGCCGACCTGGTTTTCCATGTAGGAGACGCCCTTGCCCTTGACCGTGTGGCCGAAGATGCACTTGGGCTTGCCGTTTTTCACGCTCACGGCCAGGTCGAGCGCGGCGACCATCTCGCCCATGTCGTTGCCGTTTATCTCGTACACGTCGAAGCCGAAGGCCTTGAACTTGTCGCCGAGGTTGACGGGCGGCATTATCTCGTCGCAGGTGCCGTCAAGCTGGAGGTTGTTGTAGTCGACGAAGACGATGAGGTTGTCGCACTGGTACTTGTACGCCGTGCCGCAGGCCTCCCAGATCTCGCCCTCGTTGCACTCGCCGTCGCCGACGGCCACGAAAACGCGGTAGTCCCTGCCGTCCATC
>OHCS01001215.1_pt1 | contig 11611 bp, 10 predicted proteins | sample 1566741 | NCBI WGS metagenome assembly OHCS01 (sample SAMEA3879604, study PRJEB24766) | human gut metagenome | biome: human-associated habitat; feature: feces | place: USA | collected 1985/1987 | reverse complement strand
AATTGACGGAACAATAACAGTTAAAGAATAAGCAGGTATCTGAAGAATAATCACTATCTTTGCGCCATCAATATTGAACAAACTTATTAATCTCATGAGTAACCAAAGATACATGATGCGCGGTGTCAGCGCTTCTAAAGAAGATGTGCACAATGCCATCAAGAACATCGACAAAGGTATTTTCCCGCAGGCTTTCTGCAAAATTATCCCTGACATTTTGGGCGGTGACCCGGAGTATTGCAATATTATGCACGCCGACGGTGCAGGCACGAAGTCCTCATTGGCTTATATGTACTGGAAAGAAACAGGTGATCTTTCTGTTTGGAAAGGCATTGCACAAGATGCACTGATTATGAATATCGACGACCTGCTCTGCGTAGGTGCAGTAGATAATATCCTGGTTTCTTCTACCATCGGACGCAACAAACTCCTTATTCCGGGAGAAGTAATCTCCGCCATCATCAACGGTACGGACGAATTGCTCGCTGAGCTCCGCGAAATGGGTGTAGGCGTATATGCTACAGGCGGTGAAACTGCCGATGTAGGCGATTTGGTACGTACCATCATCGTAGACAGTACCGTAACTTGTCGCATGAAGCGCAGCGATGTGATTGATAATGCCAATATCCGTCCGGGTGATGTAATTGTAGGCTTGGCTTCTTATGGACAGGCTACTTACGAAAAAGAATATAACGGTGGCATGGGCAGCAACGGACTAACCAGCGCCCGTCACGACGTATTCTCCAAATATCTGGCAGAGAAATATCCCGAAAGTTATGACAAGGCAGTGCCCGAAGAACTGGTTTACTCCGGTGGTCTGAAACTGACGGATGCCGTAGAAGACAGCCCGCTGGATGCTGGTAAATTGGTACTCTCCCCTACCCGCACGTATGCACCGGTAGTGAAGAAGTTGCTGGATGCACTCCGTCCTGAAATCCACGGTATGGTACACTGCTCGGGTGGCGCACAGACAAAAGTGCTGCACTTTATAGGTGATTATTGCCGCGTGATTAAGGATAATCTGTTCCCTGTTCCTCCTTTGTTCAAAACGATTAAAGAGCAGAGCAATACGGACTGGGCAGAGATGTACAAGGTATTCAATATGGGACACAGACTGGAAGTATACTTGTCACCCGAACATGCCGAAAAGGTAATCGCCATCAGCAAGAGTTTCGGTATCGATGCTCAGATTGTGGGACATATTGAAGAAAGCAATCAGAAAGAACTGATTATCAAGAGCGAATTCGGAGAATTCAAATACTAATTCAATGAAGAAACTGATTTATATCTTATGCTGCCTCTTCTGCCTTTTTATCACTGCAGATATGGGGTATGATACGTGGGAACAGTTATCAGTAAAATCATTTTCTTTCAGGCTGTTCATGCGTATACTTGCATTGTTGGGTTGGTGTGCCATAACTTATGGCGTCGCCACCCGGAGATATGGATGGGTACAAAAACTTTGCAAATAAAATAAATGGCAGACAACAATACCATATTAGAGAAACTCGAAGGGCTTGTTGCCCGCTTCGAAGAAGTATCGACGCTGATTACAGACCCGGCAGTGATTGCCGACCAAAAGCGTTACGTAAAACTCACCAAAGAGTACAAAGAACTGGGTGACCTGATGGATGCCCGCAAAGAATATATTCAGGTGCTGAACGGCATCGAGGAAGCCAAAGAGATCATCACTAACGAAGCCGATCCGGAAATGCGGGATATGGCACGCGAAGAACTGGATGCCTGTCAGGCACGCCAGCCGGAACTGGAAGAACATATCAAACTCCTCCTCGTGCCTGCCGACCCACAGGACAGCAAGAACGCCATCCTCGAAATCCGTGGCGGTACAGGTGGCGACGAAGCCGCAATCTTTGCCGGAGACCTCTTCCGCATGTACACTAAATTCTGCGAAACAAAAGGTTGGAAGATGGAAATATCCAGCGTCAACGAAGGCGCAGCAGGAGGATTCAAGGAAATCATTTGCAGCGTGACGGGCGATAATGTGTACGGAACGTTGAAGTATGAATCGGGTGTACACCGCGTGCAGCGCGTTCCGGCCACTGAAACTCAGGGGCGTGTGCACACTTCCGCCGCCAGCGTGGCAGTGCTTCCCGAAGCCGAAGAATTTGACGTAGTCATTAACGAAGGCGAAATCAAGTGGGATACCTTCCGAAGCGGCGGTGCCGGCGGACAGAATGTAAATAAGGTGGAATCCGGTGTGCGTCTGCGCTATGTCTGGAAGAACCCCAATACGGGTGTTTCTGAGGAAATCCTGATAGAATGTACCGAAACGCGCGACCAACCGAAGAATAAGGAACGCGCCCTCTCACGCCTGCGTACATTTATTTACGACAAAGAACACCAGAAATATCTGGACGATATTGCCTCCAAGCGTAAGACAATGGTATCCACCGGAGACCGTTCCGCTAAAATCCGTACCTACAACTATCCGCAAGGACGTATCACCGATCATCGTATCAACTATACCATTTATAACCTTGCCGCCTTCATGGATGGCGATATCCAGGACTGCATAGACCACCTGATTGTAGCGGAAAATGCAGAACGTCTGAAAGAAAGCGAACTGTAACCCTAAAAGAAAGACGTAGCCCCGGAAACTTCAACGGCAGAACAAGATGAAAGGACAGTTTTTAAATAAAGCATTTCATACTCTGACGGAAGCATTTCAGAATTGCCTGAAACGTTTTCCAACCACAGTATGCTTTGTCCTTGCACTTACCGCCTATCTGACTTATCTAGTATCTACCGAAATGGATAACGAAGAGAAGCTGACACTGGTTTTGGGTTATTACTTCTCTGTCGGTACTCTGCTCTCACTCACTCTCCATCTGTGGAGCGAAGAGATAAAGAACCGGATTAAAGGAATCAGCGTGCATATCGTGATGCATATACTGCTTATTGCCGACGCAGTGTATCTCTACAGCCTCTCTCCAGAGCGGTCGCTCACAGAAATAAGCATAGCTCACGGAGCGGCTATCCTCGCCTTGTGGCTTTCAGTCTTTTTCCTCTCATTCACCAAAGAGAAGAATGACATTCCGAGCTGGAACTTTGCTTCCTACACCGTAGGGGCTTTTGTCACGGCAAACGTGGTGGGACTGATTATGAGTGGCGGAATAAGCCTGCTCGTCTTTTCACTCCATCAACTTTTCGATGTGGATGTAAGCTGGAAATGTTACCTGTATATCCTTGTTGTATGCAGTGTATTGCTTCCGATGCTGCTCTTCCTCGGTATGTTACCCAAAGATGAGCTAAAGCACAACCAAGAACCGCAACCGTCGGAGTTCCTGAACGGAACGATACATTTCCTCTTTCTCCCGCTCATGGCAGGGTATCTGCTTGTACTCTATATCTATGCCACCCGCATCCTTATCAGTTGGGAACTACCTACAGGCTGGGTATCCTGGCTCGTAGCGGCGCTCATGGCGGGATGTATCGCCATTGAATTCGGACTGTATCCGGCACGGGTCAGTGAATCAAAGCGCATAAACGAACGGATTGCACGCTGGCTGCCTGCCCTGGTATTGCCGTTACTGATATTAATGACAGTCGGCATCATCCGCCGCTTCAACGATTATGGTGTCACAATCAACCGGCTTTATCTGATCACACTCAATATCTGGTGTTATATCGTTTGCTTCGGACTGGTCCTCACCCGGGCACGCCGCATCAGTTGGATTCCCATTTCATTTTCCATCATCTTCCTGCTGACTTCCGTATTGCCGGTGAACTATGCAAGCATCACCCGGAACGTCATGCGCCATAGCGTAGAGAAGGAACTGGCACGAAGCGGTAAAACAGACTTGCCCCTCTCACGCAACCAGTACGACAACTGGCTGGATTCACTTCCGGCAAAGACCGCATTGCAAGTGAACGACCGACTCCGTTATCTGCACTACTGGTTCGGACGAAAAAGCATAGCCGACCTTGTGGACAAAGACGCATCATTCTATTATGCCCAAAACCGTTTCGGTCAGAACAGTGATGAAACGGCCGACAACGATAAAGCTACTGGCAATAACCGGGCTATATCATACAATGCTCAGGCATCCTCACTGACAAGCATCGAGATTCCTAAGGGATACAGCCGTTTCGTAATCATACCGGAATCAAGCAGGCAACTCAAAATTCCACGCAAGTATAAAGAAACAGAAATATTGCCCGCCTCTCTCGGTACCCGGACAGATAAAATGAACGATACGGTATACATTGACCTCAAAAACATTGAAGCACTTCAACGCTATAAATATGGTGAAATGCCTCCTGCACAATTCAAATGTAACTCCGATAAGTGCCTCTTCATACTGACAGGCTTCTCCTTAGATTATCAAGAGGAAGGAAACGAGGCTCTTTTACTGAATATAAACGGCTATTTATTCAGGAAATAATAAAGCGAATCATAAACAGACTAAATATATCCAATATGAACAAACAACAACTTTTTGAAAATATCAAGCGTAAGAAATCATTCCTCTGCGTAGGTCTGGATACAGACATCAAGAAAATCCCGGAACACTTATTGAAAGAAGAAGATCCGATCTTCGCCTTCAATAAAGCCATCATCGACGCAACGGCTGACCTTTGCATCGCCTACAAACCGAACCTCGCTTTCTATGAGAGCATGGGCGTGAAAGGCTGGATCGCTTTTGAAAAGACTGTGAAATATATCAAGGAAAACTATCCCGACCAATTCATCATTGCCGATGCAAAGCGTGGTGACATTGGAAACACCTCTGCCATGTACGCCCGCACCTTCTTCGACGAACTGGACATCGACTCTGTAACCGTAGCCCCTTACATGGGTGAGGACAGTGTTACTCCATTTCTGACTTACGAAGGCAAATGGGTAATCCTTCTGGCACTGACAAGCAACAAAGGTTCACACGACTTCCAGTTGACGGAAGATCCCAACGGAGAACGCCTTTTCGAAAAAGTACTGCGCAAGTCTCAGGAATGGGCTAACGATGGACAGATGATGTATGTGGTAGGTGCTACACAAGGCCGTGCTTTCGAAGATATCCGCAAGATTGTTCCCAACCACTTCCTGCTTGTACCGGGCATAGGTGCGCAGGGTGGCTCACTGGAAGAAGTTTGTAAGTACGGCATGAACTCCACTTGCGGACTGATTGTAAACTCCAGCCGTGGCATCATCTATGTGGATAAGACTGAAAAATTTGCAGAAGCCGCACGCAACGCCGCAAAGGAAGTGCAACAGCAAATGGCGGAACAGTTGAAAGGAGTGATTAACGCCTAATCACTTATCACCTACCCTTAATCACTAACAACGTGTTCGAACGAAAGATCATTAACGACCCGGTGTTCGGGTTCATCAATATCCCGAAGGGGTTGTTGTACGACATCGTGCGGCATCCCCTTTTGCAGCGTTTAAACCGCATCAAGCAACTGGGTTTGTCGTCTGTGGTTTATCCCGGTGCGCAGCACACTCGCTTTCAACATTCGTTGGGGGCTTTCCATTTGACGAGTGAAGCTGTCCAGCAGCTCGCCAGCAAGGGAAACTTCATTTTCGACAGTGAAGCCGAAGCAGTACAGGCAGCCATTCTGATGCATGACATCGGACACGGTCCTTTCTCTCATGTACTGGAAGACACCATCGTACAGGGCGTATCCCACGAGGATATCTCCCTCATGCTGATGGAACGTATCAACAAAGAAATGAACGGGCAACTCACACTTGCCATCCAGATATTCAAGGACGAATACCCCAAGAAGTTCCTGCACCAACTGGTCAGCGGACAACTCGACATGGACCGTATGGACTACCTTCGACGCGACAGTTTCTATACCGGTGTAACGGAAGGTAACATCGGCTCGGCACGCATCATCAAGATGCTCGATGTGAAAGAAGACCATCTCGTGATAGAATCCAAAGGCATCTATTCCATTGAGAACTTCCTCACAGCCCGCCGCTTGATGTACTGGCAGGTATATCTGCACAAAACGTCCGTGGCATACGAGAAAATGCTCATCAGCGCCCTACTCCGTGCCAAAGAATTAGCAAGTAAAGGTGTAGAATTATTTGCTTCACCGGCATTGCGTTTTTTCCTTTACAATGACATCAACAAGGAAACTTTCTATAACAATCCGGAGTGTCTGGAGAACTTCATCCAACTGGACGACAATGATATATGGACCGCATTAAAGGTCTGGAGCACCCACAGTGACAAGGTTTTATCCACACTGAGCTTCGGTATGATCAACCGTAATATCTTTAAAGTGGAAATTTCTACCGAACCAATATGTGAAGAAAGAAAAAAAGAGTTAACTTTGCAAATCAGTCAGCAACTGGACATACCCCTCTCTGAAGCGAGCTATTTCGTCTCTACCCCCAGCATCGAGAAGAATATGTACGACCCGGCAGACGATAGTATTGATATCCTTTATAAAGACGGAAGTATTAAGAATATTGCTGAAGCATCGGACATGCTCAACATTTCCCTACTTTCTAAAAAGGTAAAAAAATACTATCTTTGCTACCAACGTTTGCATAGGTAAGTATAAAATATTCACCCAAGGACAAGGAAATATAAAAAAAAAGTCCGTTATTTGTGATTTGAAACCATCTAACAAGAATAAGACAATGGAGTTCTCTGCTAAACAAATTGCAACATTTATCCAAGGAGAAATCGTTGGAGATGAGAATGCAACTGTACATACTTTTGCCAAGATAGAAGAAGGCATCCCCGGTGCTATATCGTTTCTGTCAAACCCCAAATATACATCTTATATCTACGAGACCCAAGCCAGTATTGTATTGGTAAACAAAGACTTTGTTCCTGAGCAGGAAATAAAAGCTACTTTAATAAAAGTAGATAACGCCTACGAAAGTTTGGCTAAACTGCTCAATCTTTACGAACAGAGTAAGCCCAAGCGCGTGGGTATCGATCCGTTGGCTTTCGTTGCTGAGACCGCAAAAATCGGCAAGGATGTTTACATTGCACCCTTCGCTTGCATTGGTGAATACGCGGAAGTAGGAGACAATACAATGATACATCCGCATGCTACTGTCGGCAGTGGCGCCAAAGTGGGCAGTAATTGTATCCTATATGCCAATACAACCATTTATCATGACTGCCGGATAGGCAATCATTGCATCCTGCATTCCGGCTGTGTGATCGGTGCGGACGGTTTTGGTTTCGCTCCAACTCCCGAAGGTTACGAAAAAATACCTCAAATCGGTATCGTAATATTGGAAGACAATGTAGAGATTGGTGCAAACACTTGCGTAGACCGTGCTACAATGGGCGCAACCATCGTACACAAAGGTGTGAAACTGGACAACCTGATACAAGTAGCCCACAATGACGAAATTGGTGCAAATACCGTTATGGCGGCACAAGTGGGTATTGCAGGATCTACCAAGGTAGGTGAATGGTGCATGTTCGGCGGTCAGGTAGGCATTGCAGGACATATTCATATCGGAAACAAAGTGAACCTCGGAGCACAGTCCGGTGTTCCCAGTAATATTAAGGATGGCAGCCAGTTAATCGGTACTCCTCCCATGGAGCTGAAACAATACTTCAAAGCCTCCGTTGCCCAACGGAACCTGCCGGATATGCTAACAGAACTCCGCCAGCTCCGTAAAGAACTGAATGAATTAAAACAACAAATAAATAAGTAACAAATGTTGAAACAAAAGACTCTGAAAGACAGTTTTTCCCTCAGTGGTAAAGGTCTTCACACGGGACTTGACCTGACCGTTACTTTCAATCCTGCTCCGGACAACCACGGATATAAGATCCAGCGTATCGACGTGGAGGGACAACCTACCATTGATGCGGTTGCGGACAACGTGACTGAAACCACTCGCGGCACCGTTCTTTCCAAGAATGGTGTGAAGGTTAGCACTGTAGAGCACGGCATGGCAGCCCTTTATGCCTTAGGCATAGACAACTGCCTGATACAAGTCAACGGTCCTGAGTTTCCCATTCTGGACGGTAGCGCCCAATATTATGCACAAGAAATAGAGCGCGTAGGTACAGAAGAACAAAATGCCGTTAAAGATTTCTATATCATCAAGTCAAAAATCGAGTTTCGCGATGAAAAGACCGGTTCTTCCATTATCGTGTTGCCCGACGAGAACTTTAGTCTGAATGTACTGGTATCTTACGACTCGACCATCATTCCCAATCAGTTTGCAACGCTGGAGGATATGTCGAAATTCCAAGATGAAGTAGCCGGCAGCCGTACATTCGTATTCGTACGCGAGATCGAACCACTGTTGCAGGCAGGTCTTATCAAAGGAGGCGATTTGGACAATGCCATCGTTATTTACGAACGGGAAATGTCTCAGGAAGACTTCGATAAGTTGGCCGACGTGATGGGAGTTCCCCACATGGATGCCAAGCAACTGGGTTACATCAATCACAAACCTTTGGTATGGGCCAATGAATGTGCCCGTCACAAATTGCTCGATGTAATTGGCGACTTAGCTTTGATAGGCAAGCCTATCAAGGGACGTATCATTGCTACACGTCCGGGACATACCATTAATAATAAGTTTGCCCGCCAGATGCGTAAGGAAATCCGTCTGCACGATATACAGGCTCCGACTTACGACTGCAACCGCGAACCCGTCATGGATGTAAACCGTATCCGCGAACTATTGCCACACCGTTACCCATTCCAATTGGTAGACAAGGTGATTGAAATAGGTGCCAATTATATTGTAGGCGTGAAGAATATCACTGCCAACGAGCCTTTCTTCCAGGGGCACTTCCCACAGGAACCGGTAATGCCGGGTGTGTTGCAGGTTGAAGCTATGGCACAGGTAGGCGGTCTGCTTGTATTGAACTCCGTAGACGAACCCGACCGCTACTCCACCTACTTCATGAAGATAGATGGTGTGAAGTTCCGTCAAAAGGTTGTGCCGGGTGACACCCTTATCTTCCGCGTAGAACTGCTTGCACCTATCCGCCGTGGCATTTCCACGATGAAAGGCTATGCGTTCGTAGGCGAGAAAGTGGTTTGCGAGGCAGAGTTTATGGCACAAATAGTTAAGAACAAGTGAATATAAATATTAGGTATTAAGTATTAATTATTAATTGGCTGCGCACTTATTGTTTAAGCGCTTTCATCCTGATAATTAATAATTAATATTTGATAATTAATAATTAAATAACATGATAAGTCCCTTAGCGTATATTCATCCCAAGGCAAAAATCGGGGAAAACGTAGAGATTGCTCCTTTTGTATTCATCGACAAGAATGTGGTAATCGGCGATAACAACAAGATTATGGCAAATGCCAACATTCTGTACGGTTCACGTATCGGCAATGGAAATACGATTTTTCCGGGAGCTGTTATCGGTGCTATCCCTCAGGATCTGAAATTTCAGGGAGAAGAGAGTACCGCTGAAATCGGTGACAACAATACCATTCGTGAAAATGTTACCATCAATCGTGGTACGGCTGCCAAAGGTAGAACCATTATCGGTAACAATAACCTGTTGATGGAAGGTGTACACGTAGCTCATGACGCCCTTGTCGGTAATTACTGCATCATTGGTAACTCTACCAAAATGGCAGGTGAGATTGTGATAGACGATTTCTCCATTATCAGTGCCAATGTATTGATGCATCAATTCTGCCGTGTAGGCGGATATGGCATGATACAAGGCGGTTGCCGTTTCAGTAAGGATATTCCGCCATACATCATTGCAGGCCGGGAACCGATTGCTTACAGCGGTATCAACATTATCGGGTTGCGCCGTCGCGGATTCTCCAATGAAACCATTGAGAATATACACAACGCATACCGTATCATTTATCAAAGTGGATTGAACACTTCAGACGCATTAAAGAAAATAGAAGAAGAAATTCCGACGAGCCCGGAAATAGAATACATTGTCAGCTTCATCCGTGACTCCGAACGTGGTATTATTAGGTGATAAAACGATAAAGTAATTAGAATATGATATACAGATTTACACTTATCTCCGATGAAGTGGACGACTTCGTAAGAGAAATACAAATTGACCCGGAAGCTACATTCTACGACTTCCATGAGGCTATAGTGAAGTCAGTAGGCTATACTAACGACCAGATGACTTCTTTCTTCATCTGTGATGATGATTGGGAAAAAGAAAAGGAAATTACACTGGAAGAGATGGATGACAATCCGGAGATGGACAGTTGGGTAATGAAAGACACCACTATCAGCGAACTGATAGAAGATGAAAAGCAGAAGTTACTCTATGTGTTCGACTACATGACAGAACGCTGTTTCTTCATTGAACTCTCCGAGATCATTACCGGAAAAGAAATGAAAGGTGCCAAGTGTACCAAGAAGGAAGGTGATGCTCCGAAACAGACAATTGACTTCGAAGAAATGACAGCCAACAGCGGATCGCTTGATCTGGACGAAAACTTCTATGGAGATCAGGACTTTGATTTGGAAGAATTCGACCAGGAAGGTTTCGACATGGGCGGAGGCGAAGGTGGCGCAGTACCGCGCGACGCTGGAAAAATCGCGTATCAACCTCAACTATACGAGAATATATTCGCCGGTTGACGGCGTAGTCGTCGCAAAGAACGTTGAAGAGGGGCAGACGGTGGCCGCCAGCTACCAGACTCCCTCCATCGCGGAGATCGCGCGCGACCTGACCCAGATGCAGGTCGAGGTGAACGTGGATGAGGCTGACATCGGCGGCGTCCACGAGGGGCAGCAGGCGATATTCAACGTAGACACCTACCCGGCCGACAGCTTTGAGGGCAAGGTGACGCAGGTGCGCCTCTCGCCCACGACGACGGATAACGTTGTGACTTACACGGTCATCGTAAAGGTACAGAACCCGGACGGCAAGCTGCTGCCGGGTATGACGGCGAACGTCTCGCTCATACTTGAGAGCCGCGAAGACGTCCTCGTCGTCCCCAACAGCGCCTTCCGCTTTAAACCGTCAAACGGACAGTCCGCGGAGATGGGGATGCCAGGTCCCGGAGGCGGGCGTAAGCAGAATGTCGCCGCGGTGACGAAACCGGCCGTCTACACGCTCGATAAGAAAAAGCCTGTGAAGGTAGAGGTCGAAAGGGGCATCACCGACGGGCAGAACACCGAGATACTTTCCGGAATAGAGGAGGGCGAGCGCGTAATAACGGGCATCATCGTTCCCAAGGAGGAAAGTTAGGATGGCTCTTGTTGAACTCAAGGATATAAAAAAGAGCTTTTTGCTGGGTGGCGAGGAGGTCGAGATACTCCACGGCGTCAACCTCAGCGTCGAGGAGGGGGAGTTTGTCGCAATGATGGGCCCCTCCGGTTCCGGGAAGTCGACGACGATGAACATCCTCGGCTGTCTCGACCGTCCGACGGGCGGAGAATACCTCCTCGGCGGCGTGAGGGTCGCGGAGATGGACAGCGACGAGCTGGCCCACATCAGAAACAGAATGATCGGTTTCGTCTTCCAGGGCTTCAACCTGCTGCCAAAGACGACGGCGCTGGAAAATGTGGAGCTTCCTTTGCTCTATGCGGGGGTGCCGCGCTCGGAACGCCACGAAAAGGCTAAACAGGCGCTGATAGATATGGGGCTGCAGGAACGCCTCTATCACGAACCCTCCCAGCTCTCAGGCGGCCAGCAGC
>OHCS01001214.1_pt1 | contig 11618 bp, 7 predicted proteins | sample 1566741 | NCBI WGS metagenome assembly OHCS01 (sample SAMEA3879604, study PRJEB24766) | human gut metagenome | biome: human-associated habitat; feature: feces | place: USA | collected 1985/1987 | reverse complement strand
ACGGCAGGATTGGATCCGCGTATTAAGTTTCTGGCAGCATTCTATCCGGCCTTATGTGATTATGCCGGTTATTTACACCAGCGTGCCGGTGGCTGGCCTCATTATTACCGGAATGCAAAACCTGGTCCGAATGAGGTGGAGACATTAGCTTATTTTGATGTGGTTAATTTTGCCCGTCGTGTAAATGCACCGGGGTGGTATAGCTGGGGATATAATGATGTGACTTGTCCTCCAACTTCCATGTATTCCGCTTATAATGTCATTCCGGGAGCAAAAGAACTGCATCTTTATCTGGAAACCGGTCACTGGACTTATCCGGAACAAAATATGGCACGGTTCCAATGGTTGAAAGAAATGTATAAGTAAGAAGAGGTTCGCAGACATAAATTTTGTTAGTTTTGTATCTGTTTAGCAACATACATAATACATATTAATATGTCGTTTACTAAGATAACAGAGCAAGACTCATTATATAATAATCTGGAAAGCAAGTCGGTCCGCGAATTACTGGACGATATAAATACGGAAGACCAGAAAGTTGCGTCAGCAGTCCGGAAAACGATACCTAAGGTTGAAGAACTTGTATTACAGATCGTCCCCCGGATGAAACAAGGGGGACGTATCTTTTATCTGGGTGCCGGCACAAGTGGACGTCTGGGCGTACTCGATGCTTCGGAGATCCCCCCTACTTTCGGAATGCCGCCAACCCTGGTGATCGGACTGATTGCGGGTGGAGACAAAGCGCTTCGTAATCCGGTAGAAAATGCGGAAGATGATCTGAATCGCGGTTGGGAGGAATTGCAGGAGCACCATATCACAACAAAAGATACAGTAATCGGCATTGCCGCATCCGGGACGACTCCCTATGTAATAGGAGCCTTGCGCAAGGCACGTGAGCAAGGAATCCTGACAGCTTCCATTTCCAGTAATCCGGATTCTCCGATGGCAGCGGAGGCAGATGTAGCCATTGAAATGATCGTAGGTCCGGAGTTTGTTACCGGTAGTTCGCGAATGAAATCCGGAACAGGGCAAAAGATGATCCTGAACATGATCTCTGATTCAACTGGGACGTGTAAAAGGCAACCGGATGGTAAATATGCAACTTACCAACCAGAAACTGATCGACCGTGGGACACGGATGTTGATGAACGAACTAAACCTTGGCTACATTGAGTCTTACCATCTGCTGCTTATGCATGGATCCGTAAAGGAAGCGATAGATGCTTATCGTGCAGGGATATTGTGATATGATAGTATGAGGGTGCGAAACAAAAGCAAGAGAAAATGGATTTATCGATACTTTTCTTATCTTTGTCTTAGAGATATGAGATAAAGATGGAAGGTTTGACTGTATTTTTTCTTTCATTATTATGTGTTTATAGTTCGTATTAATAGAAATATCATATGGTCCGAAACTCGCAAGACCTCAAAAATGAAACTACACTTTGGGAACTTTTCCGTAATGGAGAGGAGAGTGCCTTTTCTGCGCTCTTTGAATTGACATCGGATAAATTATACAGATATGGGACAAAGTTTGTCAGCGATGAAGAGTCAGTGAAGGACTGCATTCAGGAGTTATTCATTAAACTGTATGAGAACCGACAACAACTTCCGGCTTTATCCAATCCTCTGTTTTACTTGTTCAGTTCATTGAAAAATTTATTGATAGACATGATCCGTCATAACCAGCGGATGGTCTATATTTCGCCGGAAGAATTACCTTTCCATGTACAATTTGCATTTGGACAGGAGGAGGATGAAGAACCGGATGAAAGTATAAAAGCTCGGTTTGAAGAAGTCCTCAGTCTTTTGTCTGATCGTCAGAAAGAAGCGATTTATTTGCGTTTTCAGGCGGAAATGTCGTATGATGAAATATCCCAGTTGCTGGGAATTAATAATCAGTCAGCCCGTAACATTGTTCACCGTGCAATGGAAAAAATTAGAAGTTGTCTGAATATGGATACTCTTATCATCTTGTTTTTGAGCTCGTTAAATTGATTGCTTAATTTATTTCTGATTTTTTCTCTTTTGAGTGAGTACAAAACGCGCCTCATTTTCGTTTCCCTAATGAATACATAACAGACTATAATAGGATGAACAACTCGGAAGAAAATAAAAAAAGTTCGGAAGAAGATCTTCGGTTATTGAAACGGAAGATCAGAGTGGTTGATGAAGGACTTTCTTCAGAAGCTAAAGCTGAATTGTGGACAAAAATAGAATCTGCTATCCGTCGTCCGAAACGTATGTCTGTCTCTTTCTCTATGTTCCTGCGTTATGTTGCTGTTGTAGCAATATTGTGTATTGCTACCTATTATATATATACCGGTTTATCTCCCCGGGAAGAGATCGATTATAACAGCATTCTTTCCAATACTCAATTACCGGATGATGCCTCGAATAATGTGATGGTGATTTTAGGCGATAAAGATAAAATAGAGTTTGAAGACAAAGATGTACAAGTATCCCATGATGAGGATGGGAATATGCGTGTGAATCAGAAGCAGATAGATTTGCCGGAACCATCGAGGCGTGAATACAACCAACTGATCGTTCCGCATGGAAAAACAACCCGTGTGACATTGAGCGATGGTTCCGCTATTTGGGCAAATTCCGGAACGAAACTGGTTTATCCGGCAGTATTTGCGTCCGACAGACGGGAGATATATGTGGAAGGTGAAATTTATCTGGAGGTAGCACGTAATGAAAAGCATCCGTTTGTGGTAAAAACGGATATGATGGAAGTGAATGTTCTGGGAACATCATTTAATGTATCTGCCTATAAAAATGACAAACAACAGTTCGTCGCTTTGGCGACAGGTTCTGTTGCGGTTAAAGTGGCTAATAAAAAGAATACGACAACCATTAAGCCTAATCAACTCTATACTTTGGAGAAGAGTACTTTTGCGACTCGGATAGAGGATGCGGATATATATGAATATATCTGTTGGAAAGACGGTTTCCTTATTTTTCATAATGAATCGTTGGCTGATGTCCTGAAGAAAATAGAAAGATATTATAATGTAGTCCTGACTTTTGATCCTGCGGAAATCAGTAAAGTGACGGTAAGCGGAAAACTGGATTTAAAGTCGGATATCAGGGAAACTTTCCGGATTATATCTATCACGGCGCCGATAGAATATGATAAAGAAGGTGATGTAATAAAGATTAGTGTTAAACAATAAAAAACGGAATACCATGGGATAGAAAAGACATAAAAAAGAAAACCGGAAAGTACTGGTCCTACTTTCCGGTTAAGTTCAAATTAAAAAAGCCTTACTAAAAACATTTTTTAATCTAAAAACATATACAAAGGTATGAAATTAATCACAAATCCCCGGAATTCTTGTAAAGAATTTCGGAAAGTACTTCATATTATGAGAATTACTTTGTTACTCCTGCTGTTTGTAACATATGGTTGGGCGAACGAAGCAACGTATGCCCAGGTTACGGAAATCCATCTGTCTTCAGGAAATAAAACCCTGCAAGAAGTATTCAGCGAAATTGAAGGAAAAACCGAATTTATTTTCTTTTATAATGACAATGCGATTGACTTGTCTAAAAAAGTCCATGTGGAAAAGTCTCACGGTTCTATAAATGAGATTCTGGATAACCTGCTGGAAGGATCCGGGGCTGATTATAAAATTGTAGATCGTCAAGTCATTTTTTATAAGAAGAAACAGGATCCTGAAGTCCGGCTGCCTCAGGCTGTTGTGGAAAAAAAGCAGATAACAGGACTTGTATTGGATGAACATAAATTGCCGGTTATCGGTGCTAATGTGGTGGAAAAAGGTACGACAAATGGGACTGTTACCGATCTGGATGGAAAATTTACTTTGGCAGTACAGGACAATGCTGTTTTGCTGGTCTCTTATATCGGTTATATTACGCAGGAAATCCCGGTAAAAGGCAACCGCCAGCTTAATATTACGCTACAGGAAGATTCTAAAAGTCTGGATGAAGTCGTGGTTGTCGGATATGGCACGCAGAAAAAAGTGAATTTAACCGGCTCTGTCGATGTAATCACGGAAGAGGTATTGGCAAACCGTTCGGCTCCAACCATGTCCCAGTTGATCCAGGGAGCTTCTCCTAACCTGAATATCAGTATGAATAGTCTGGGTGGTGAACCAGGTGCTGCACGGACATGGAATATCCGTGGTACCGGTTCATTGGCAGGTAACCAGTCTCCGTTGGTTCTGGTCGATGGAGTGGAAACTAATATTGACACTGTGGATCCGGAGTCTATTGAAAGTATATCTGTTCTGAAAGATGCTTCGGCTTCAGCGATATATGGTTCGCGTGCGCCTTTCGGGGTTATATTGGTAACGACTAAGAGAGGGAAAAAGAATCAGGAAATGCATATACAGTATAATAATAACCTGTCTTTTGCTTCTCCGTTGAATATTCCGCATTTTGTGGATGCTTTGACTTGGGTTACGGCATATAACCAGATACAGGCAAACTCCGGATTGGCTCCGATCTATCCGGATGCGCAGGTGCAGCGTGTGAAAGATTATATGGCCGGGACGTATAAGCCGGAATATAATCTGGAGAGTCCGCCTGCAAGTATCTGGAGAGGTAGATGGGAAGGTAATGCGAATTATGACTGGCCTTCGATGTATTATAAGAAATCGGCTTTTTCGCAAAAGCACAATATCAATATAGAAGGCGGAGGGGAGAAAACGCAATATTATGTTTCTGCCGGATATCTGGATCAGGGTGGTCTATATAAATGGGGGATGATAAATACCAGCGTTATAATGTGATGGCCAATATATCTTCGGAAATCAAGAAATGGCTGCGTTTTGATTTCAGTTCCAAATATTCCCGTTCAGAGATAGATCGTCCGTTAGGTATTGTAGGACAGTCTCAGGGGTATATTTTACGTTCTTTCCTGTCTTTCGGACCACTAATGCCTATGTATAATGAAGATGGTACGATCAGTAACCCGTTGGTCCGTGCTTTGCAGAGTAACGGACGTGAACGTAAGGAAAATCATGATCTGGGATTGACGCTTCGTGGTGAGATCGAACCGATAGCAGGATGGAAGACCAGTATTTCATATAACTATAATTATGGTGGCAGTTCCAATATACAGAACCCCAAGCCGGTTCAGGTTCAGAACCCGAATGGTTCGATCGGAAATATCGGTGCTCCGGAAAGTGGTTCTGTGGAACAACTGGCTTATTCCTATTATACGCTTGCCAACGGGATCACTTCGTATGAGAAGACATGGAAAGACCATTATTTCAAAGTATTATTCGGATATGAAAGGGAAACGAGTTATTTCCGTGGTTTGTACGGTTCAAAGATGCAATTGATCACGGAAGAAGTACCTTCGATCAATACGGCATTAGGTAATGTGACCTTGTCGGATGAAATCACGCATTGGGCGACAGAAGGTTATTTCGGACGTGTTAATTATAATTATAAAGAGAAATATCTGTTTGAATTCAGTGCACGTTATAATGGCTCTTCCCGTTTTGCAAAGAATTCGAGATGGGGCTTTTTCCCTTCCGTTTCAGTCGGATATAATATTTCGAAAGAAGATTTCTGGAATCCGGTGGAACCTTATATGAATTCTTTGAAGTTACGTGCTTCATACGGTTCATTGGGCAACCAGAATGTCGCTAACTATCTGTATCTTTCCACAGTTCCCGGTATTGTTCCAAATGACTTGACCTGGGAGACTGTGACTACATTGAACATTGGTGCAGATATGGGTTTCCTCAATAATCGTCTTGGAGTTGTTTTTGATTGGTATAACAGGGTGACCAGCGATATGTTCGGACCGGCTGAAAGTGTTCCTGCCGTATTGGGAACAAGTATTCCTTACAGTAATAATGCCAAGTTGTCTACCAAAGGTTTTGAACTGACAGTAAGTTGGCGTGACCATATCACTTCGGACTTGTCTTATAATGTCGCTTTCAGCTTGGGAGACAGCCGTTCTACGATCCTTAAATACAAAAATGACAGCGGACGTATCGATGACTGGTATGAAGGTAAAAAAGTAGGAGAGATATGGGGATTTGTAACAGACGGTATCATACAATCGGAAGGTGAACCGATGCCCGACCAGTCCAAATATTACAATACCTGGGGGCCTGGTGATATGAAATATAAAGACCTGGACGGTAATAATATTCTGGATGACGGTGCAAGGACATTGAATGATCATGGCGACCTGAAAGTGATCGGTAACCATACCCCCCGTTTCAATTATGGTATTACGGCCGGTTTGACATGGAAAGATTTTGATTTCAATATGTTTTGGCAAGGCATCGGTAAACGGGATTATCTGGCAAATGTAAGCTTGAACCGGTTTTACGGAGTTGTGATAGGCGGAACGCCCGGATCAGAATCTGCATTGTTCAGTAACAGTCCGGCTTTGGACTATTGGCGTCCGGCTGATGAGCAAAGTGCATTGGGACCTAATACCGATGCTTATTTTCCGAAGCCTTATTTTACATATGAGTTGGAGAAAAATCGTTTGCCTCAGTCAAGATATGTGCTTAATGCCAGTTATTTACGTCTGAAGAATCTTCAATTAGGTTATACGGTTCCGAAACATATTTCCAGAAAATTGTTCTTGCAGCGAATACGTATCTATGTATCCGGAGAAAATCTGCTGACAATAACAAAGTTACCCGATTCTCTGGAGCCGGAGACAACGGTTGCATCCGATCCGACTTTGGGAGGAGGAAATAAAGAAAATGCAGGTGCCATCTATCCGATATCGAGAAACTATTCATTCGGAATTAATCTAACCTTTTAAATCTACAGAGTTATGAAACAGAATAAATTGACAATTATATTTTTCTCTTTGCTGGTTGCTTTGGCTTTTACGGCATGTAATGATGATTTGTTGGAGAAACATCCTTTGGACGAGGTCTCTTCTGCCGATTTTTTCAAGCAACCGTCTGATATGGAGATTTATGTGAACCAGTTTTATACGAATGCATTATTGCCTGTGTATTATGGACCGGTACTGGGAACCAAATATCGGGGTGGAGGTGATGATTTCAATAGTGATAATATGATCATCGGCAGCCTGATAGATCCCCGTTTGATGGGAAGTCGTACGGTCGGTTATGAAGGGCGTGTCCGTTGGGATTTTTCGGAAGTAAGATCTGTAAATTACTTTTTTGATAATTACCATAAATGTGAAAGCGATTTCAATAGCTACAAACAGTATGTGGGAGAGGCTTATTTCTTCCGTGCGTTGATTTATTTCCAGTTGTTACAGACATTCGGGGATGTGCCGGTAATAACAAAGACGTTGAATACGGATTCCCCGGAATTGTATGAACCCCGTACACCTCGCAATCAGGTTGCCGACCGTATTATTCAGGATCTTGATTCTGCGGCTTTCCTGATGTTTGACCTGAAAACCGATGGTGTGTCACGCATCAATAAATGGATGGCGTTGGCAGTTCAATCCAGAGTAGCCCTGTATGAAGGAACCTGGGAGAAATATCATGCGAATGACGACTTCAAGGCACAGGAATCCAATCCGGAGAAATATCTGAGAAAAGCGGTTGAAGCAGCTACCCTGGTTATGAATTCAGGATTATTTGAAATCTATTCGACAGGGAACCCGGAGAAGGATTATAATGATTTGTTCGCTCAACGGGATTATTCGTCCAATCCGGAGGTTCTGTTGTGGAAAAAGTTCTCGACGGCTTTAAATATCAATAACAATAAGAACTATCAGTTGGAATATCCTAATGATAAATCGATAACGAAAGATCTGGCGGATGCTTATCTGTGTAAAGATGGGAAACCGATCAAAGTAAGTCCTTTGTATCAAGGAGATAATACATTGATGGATGAAATGCAGGATCGTGACCCCCGGTTTAAACAGACTATATTTACGCCGGAGGCTCCCTGGATGATTGACGAGACAAGTACGACTTACTGGAAAGACGTATATGACCAGGTCAATACGAATACGAAGTTTAATGCACCTTCCGGTTATGTATTGCGTAAAGGATATGATCCGAGAATGGAATATCATAGTTTGAATTATGAAGAAACTCCTTCTGTCGTATATCGTTATGCGGAAGTGTTACTGAACTATGCGGAAGCCAAAGCAGAACTTGGTGAACTTACACAGAATGACATTGATATATCCGTTAAAAAACTCCGTGACCGGGTAGGGATGCCTAATTTAATTATATCGGAAATTGTATCTGACCCGGAATGGGACTTTCCTTCCCTTTCTCCTGTTATCAATGAAATCAGGAGAGAACGGCGTGTGGAACTGGCTTCCGAAGGTTTCCGGTGGGATGATATAGCCCGTTGGGCTGCCGCGGAGGAGCTGATTGTTGGTAAAAGACCAAAAGGTGCTAAGGCTAATCAGTTCACGGATTTTTATCCGGTTGATGAAAAGGGATATCTCGATCCGTTCAAAGGGTCGCTTCCTGACGGATACAGGTTTGATCTGAAGAGAGATTATCTGAATCCGATCCCGGAATCTCAGATCGTATTAAATCCGAATTTGAAGCAGAATCCGGGCTGGCAGACTAACTGAGGCTTATAATAAATCTATTAGGGTGATACGCTGATATATTGGGGAAGCTATGTCGCCGGTCCCGTTGTGAGGGGACCGGAACATAGTTTATCCGGAATCACTATGGCCGGAAAATAATAAAGATTATCTAATTTAGAAAATAGAATGAGACCATGAAAACTAATCGAAGAGATTTTTTGAAAGGTATGGCTGCGGTTCCCTTTTTGGGTTATTTTGCAGTTGGAGCAAAAGGTAATATTACAACAGAACTGGAAAGGATACAGAACGATTATCTCTCTACCTTGAAAATAGACCATCTGTCTGCTCCGGAAGATAAGTTAAGACCTCCTACGGGAAATAACAGTAATGTTGTTCGGTTTGGTGTGATCGGTAATGGTTGGCGTGGTGATCAGCTGTTGAATTCTCTGGGTTTTGTCTCTTCGAAGTATGTGGAAGATAATACGATTAATGGTAAGTATACCAAAAGGCTTCAGGATCTGTTGGATGAGGAGGACTTGTACGTCGATTTTGCCGGAGTTTGTGATACTTTCGATGCTCATGCGAAAAGAGGATATGAGATATCATTGAATAAAGTACGGCGGGGAGGTGATAAAAGAGAACATAGGCCGGCTAAAGTATTTCCTACTTACCGGGAGATGATAGCCAGTGATGAAATAGATGCTGTAATTATTGCTACTCCTGACCATACGCATGCCCGGATTGCTATAGATGCTGCAAAAGCGGGAAAGCATGTCTATCTGGAAAAACCGATGACACACACCATTGAGGAGGCTTTGGAGTTAAGGGAAGTGATTAAATCGACAGGTGTTATTTTCCAGTTAGGACACGAAAATCGTCAGCAAATGAGTTTCAAGATAGCTAATGAACTGTATAGAAAAGGTGCATTAGGAGTCGTTTCATTAGTGCAGACATATACCAACAAGAATGATCTGAATGGTGCCTGGATACGGACAAGGGAATTTGACCATTTGGGTAATCCGGATACAATTAATTGGGAAGAATTTCTGGGTAAAGCTCCCTGGGTTGAGTTTGACCCGAAGCGATATTTTAACTGGCAGCGATATAGTGATTACGGGACCGGAGTTACCGGAAATGATTTTACCCATAAATATGATTGTGTTAATCAGGTGTTGGAACTGGGGATACCGGATACTGTCGTAGCTTTAGGCGGACAATATTATTATAAAGGACACGGAGATATGCCGGATTTGTTCAGTGCAATCTTTACCTATCCGGAAAGGGGACTCACCATGACATATGACAGTACGCTGAAAAGTGGAATTTATCGTCAGTCCCATATTTTGGGCTCGGAGGTGACAATGGATATAGATAATGCGATTATGATGTATAAGGATACTTACTCGGAGCGATACAAAGAACATGCGATAAGCTCAGACGATCCCATGTATTATTACGAACCGTGTGCTGATGTGGACGCAATATCTTCGGCCACGGCCAAGACTTACCTGAAAAGTGGTTATGGTCCGACCTATATCGACGGGAAAGTCATTGACGCCACTTTCCTGCATCTGAAAGAATGGATCGATGCTATTCGAGGATTCGGAACTACCAGTTGTGGGATCGATGTCGGGTTCGAAGAGGCGGTCACTTTTAATCTGGCAAATCTGGCTTATGAACACCGGCGACCTGTTCATTGGGATAAAGTGAATGAGAAAGTCATAATCGAATAAACTTATTATCAATCGATATATCATGGAAAAAGAAATAAAATATTCAACAGGCCAGTTATGGGCTCTTACGTTGTTACGTGTATTGATCGGCTGGCATTTTTTGTATGAAGGATTGATCAAATTTTATACTCCGGGCTGGACTGCCAAAGCCTATTTACAAAATACGACAGGTCCGTTTGCTCCCTTGTTTAAAAGCATGACTGAGTCGGAAACCGTACTGCGTTGTGTGGATTTGATGAATGAATGGGGGCTGATTCTGCTGGGGTTGGGATTGTTTCTGGGAATATGTTCCAGATATTGTAAGATATTCGGGATCGTACTACTGTTATTCTATTATCTGGCTTATCCCCCGTTTGCAAGCTTGGGAGTAAATGTTCATGTAGAGGGAAGTTATTGGGTCGTAAATAAGAATCTGATCGAAATGGCTGCTTTGTTTCTGCTTTGCTGGTTCCCTTCCAGCCATATCACAGGACTTGATTATTTTGTCCGGCGGTTCAGATTCAAACAGGAGGCAAGGAGGTTGTAATAATTCTAAATTCAAACAAGAATGAAGAGCAAGGTACATCGATATATAAGGACCGGAATAAAGGGGATGATAGGAATATTTTCCGTTTTCCCTTTTACGGATGCGTATGGACAATGGGGGTATACGATCGGGCAAAAAGAAATACCGTCGGTAATAATCCATTCGGATACCTCCCGGGTGAAAGTTTACCCGGGACATCCCAGGTTATATTTTCGTGATACGGATTTACCGGTTATCCGTGAACGTGTTCGTGGTGAGTTCAGGCAGGAGTGGAATGAATTATTGTCTTATCTCAAAGAACAGACCTCACGATTCTCTCCGGAGGTGTTGGGTAGGGGAAGGTATCTCAAACATTGGGATATCGGACGTAATATGGCGTTTGTAGCTGTGGTGACGGAAGATGAAAACTATATTCGGTGGGTAAAAGAATGGGTACAGGTGATGGTGGACGACGGTCCTGTCGGAAATGACGATGAATACCGCGGACGGTTAATGTCGCTGGCTGTAGCCTATGATTGGTTGTACCATTTTCTGACTGTCCGTGAGAAGCTGGCTATTGAAAAGGCAATACTGGATCATTTGGATACGAACTGGCATTTCTCGGCTTATGCGGATTATGTTGGCGGACATTCACGCTGGGGTAATTTTTCTTTGCTGACCGGATTGCTGGCTTTGGTTACGGATAAACCGGAGCTGAGAGAAAAATTACTGGAGATACGTGAACATTGGGTTCGGGGGTATTTTCCTGTACAAGGATGGATCACAGAGAAAGGCGGCTATCATATGGGATGGAATTACAGTGCTCCTTATTTATCGGGACGAACGCACAGTGTCATGTCAAGTGCTACGAATGAATGTGTGTATTTCCCCT
>OHCS01001205.1_pt1 | contig 11706 bp, 9 predicted proteins | sample 1566741 | NCBI WGS metagenome assembly OHCS01 (sample SAMEA3879604, study PRJEB24766) | human gut metagenome | biome: human-associated habitat; feature: feces | place: USA | collected 1985/1987 | reverse complement strand
GGGCATGTTTGCGGACGGAACCACCACCGTGCGCCAGCCGGCCGTCACCCGCGACCATACAGAACGCCTGTTCCGCCATTTCGGCGTTCCCTGCACCGTAGATGGACTTACCGTCGGAACCTGCGGACCGGCTCTCCCCGTCGCCCATGATTTGACAGTCCCGGCAGATATTTCCTCCGCAGCCTTCTGGATGGTGGCCGCCGCCAGCCGTCCGGGTTCCCGCCTGACGTTGCGCCAGGTGGGGCTGAACAAGACTCGGAACGCCGTCATCAGCGCTCTGCAGCGGATGGGCGCGCGAATGGACATCGTGCCCACTTCTCCGGGAGATGCCGGCGAACCATACGGCGATATTACCGTGTACGGTTCGGATTCCCTGCACGGCATCAGCCTCCTCCCGGAAGAAATACCCAACCTCATTGACGAGATACCCATTCTGGCCGTAGCGGGAGCCCTGGGCCGGGGAGACTTCATCGTCCGAAACGCCCGCGAATTACGCGTCAAGGAAACGGACCGCATCGCCACCACGGCGGCCAACCTCCGGCTCATGGGCGTGGATGTGGAAGAATTTGACGATGGCATGGTTGTTCACGGCGGCACTCCCCTGAAGGGAACGGAATTATCCAGTTATGGGGACCACCGCATCGCCATGAGCTTCCTGGTGGCCGGACTCAGCGCACAGGGAGAAACCGTAGTGACGGATGCGGAATGCATCAATACGTCCTATCCCGGTTTTGAACGGGATCTGGCTCAGTTCCTGTAAAAAACGCAAGATTCCAGCCGGATTTCACCCCGTCCATGGAATAATGCCGGAAGCAGAAAAGAATCTTGCGGCATTCCGGCCATATTATGCTTCCCGTTCCTCCCCCACTTTTCTGGCGCGGCACAAATCCCGCCAGCCGGGAAAATTCCATTTGTTGGGAAAATCCCGGCACTGGCGGGGTTTAACGGGATTGATCCGGCAGCCGTCTTTCGTCAGCATCATGCAGGCGCCGTCTTCCGCGTCCCGGATGGACAATCCGCGCCGGTTGGCTCTCAACCGGCAGCATGTGTCAATAAAAACCTGTTCGTCCATGTCCAGGAAACGGGAAATCTCGCGGATTTCATCCGTCTCAATGCACACATCCCCGGCCCAGCGGCAGCACGCGCCGCATCTGGTGCATTCATACCGCACCGCTTTTCCGCCGTCTTCCATACGCATTTAAGTGAAAATTCCCCTGATGACGCCTATGTTCATATGGGCGTTCCTCCATCGCGGGCTATTGACGGCATGTTCAAAATCCTGCGGCAATTTCCCGATGGAGCCGGACATCTGCTCCAGCCCCGTCAGAATCTGCCTGATTCTGGAACGTGCGATGAGCGTAGGCTGATTGGTCCACTGGAAAACCTCGCTGTCAATAATATAGCCTTCATCAATCTTGGTAATGTACTGGGGAAAGCGAAGATGCGGGTTCTGCTCCACATAAACGCAACGGCCTATCGAACGCTTGGAGCGGAGAGGGTGGAAGAAGCGCCGGATGCTTTTAATCCAATCCGGCGCTTCCGACAAACCTTCCGCATGCACCCACATGGTGGCCAGCTGTTCCACGGGATAAAAGTAGGAATATGTATAAGCGGCCTTATAGCGCGTGCAACCGCGCCATGCATGGCGCAGGCGCACCATATCCGCCTGTCCGGAAATCAGCAGGTCCAATGCCCGTTTCAACTGCTTTTCTAGGTTTTCCCCGCGCAGGTGTTCCCAGATCATGCAGTCATCCTCCGCCAGCAGCACGTAATCCGTATCAAGAACGTTGACCGCCGTATGGAGGGCTCCTATAAAACCGCCTTCCACCGGGGCGGCCACCGCGGAAAGCCCATGGGAAAGGGCCGTCTCCCGCACCTTGACGGCGCTTTCCGGAAAAACGGCGCATGCTTCGTCAAAATAGCCAAGCAGCCCGGACCTGCCATAGGAAGCCAGAGTCATGGCCAGCGTATAAGGGGCGTTATCGCACAGCAGAGCCAGGCCGACTTTTTTATTTTGAAGAAGAATTCCCATCGCGTAGAACGTTTTTGCAGTCTAAGACAACAGGAAGTGCGTTTCCAAGCAAAATAATTTTAAACAAATGTACTTTTTCCTTGCCGCTTTTCAGGCAAAGGGAAAATATAATCCGCCCTGTTTCGTCATCATGAAAGCATACGTTATCTTAAAAAACTCACTGCTGGCGGCCGCTATCGGCTGCGCTTTGTCCGGTTGCTACGATCCTTATTATGACAATTTCAGCGTGTCAGGCTCCTACAGCAGCGGAGGTTCCGGCGTGTCGTACATGTATGACAGCTCCGGCTACCCCATTTACGGATATTATGGAGGAAGACCCATTTATGCCTACGACACGTTCGGAAGCCCCATTTACTCCATCAACCTGATTCGTCCGAATTACTATATTCCCACGTGGGGGCCGGCTCCCTATTACCGCGGGCATTATGTCCGTCCCCATAACTGCCGCCCCATGGCAAAACCGCCGATGAAACCCCACTTCAGGCCTGACCATTTCCGTCCGGGAAACAACAGGCCGGCCCCTCAGCCCGGACGGCCCAATCAACGGCCGGACTTTGGAAAACCCGGCAATTTACAGCGGCCGCCAGTACATCATCCGGGAATCAACCAGCCCGGACGGCCTTCTCGCCCTTCCGCCAATAATCCTTCCCGTCCCGGCGGCACGAATCGCCCCGTCATCAACCGCCCGGAAGGCAATCGTCCCTCCAGACCGGATTTCGGACGTCCCAGCCGCCCTTCCACCCTGCCGTCTTCAAGGCCTTCCTCCCCCAATCCAGGCCACTCCGGCATCATCCGTCCCGGCAGGCCCTCTCCCGTTTCCCGGCCTTCTTCCCCGCCCCATTCCGCCAGCGCACCCAGCAGGCCGTCCTCCCCTCATTCATCTGCGCCATCCCGTCCATCCCCTTCACCGAAACCCTCCAATCCCGGGAATTCCCACGGAACGCACAGGAGATAAGTTTTCCTGAAACGCTATTCATCGCAGGGCTGTTTTGTTCCGGGGATGCAAAACAGCCCTGTGTCATGGCTTCGTCCAGGCAGCGGCCAACCTTCTCCGGGATTGTTCAAAACCCGCTTCCCGCTGCGGGAGAGAACCGCCTCGCCGGAGAAAAACGTTTTCCGGTGCTTGAATGCCGGAATCCGTTTTTCAATGCACCAGCCCCATGGACAGGAGAACCAGCGTCACGATACCAATGGCGATGCGGTACCATCCGAATACGGAAAAACTGTGCCTTTGCAGATAGGATACCATCCATTTTACAGCCAGCCATGCGGAAAGCCAGCTGACCGCCGTCCCCACGGCAAGTGCTTCCCACCCAAAGGATTCCAGCATCAGAGCTCCGTCCTTATACGCATCATGGACCGTGGCTGCGCCCAGGGTAATCAATCCCAGCAAAAAGCTGAACTCCACGGCCGCTTCCACGCTCAACCCCACAAACATGCCTCCCAGCATGGTCATCAGGCTCCGGCTGGTGCCGGGGATCATGGCCACGCACTGGAGTGCGCCCACCGTCAGCGCCTTGGCTGGCGTCAGGCTTTCAATGGAGGCGCCGGAGTCCCCTTCATTGGAACGGCCCTCCCTGGCGCGCCAGGCGCAATACGCCAGAATAACGCCTCCCCCTACGATCCATGAATAAGCCACCGTATATGTGTTGAACAGATATTCCTTAATCAGTGAAGCGCAGCACAGGCCCACCACGGCGGCGGGAAGGAAGGCCAGAATGAGGTTGACCAGCAGTTTCAGCCCGGCGGGATTATTGCCGCGCACGCCCTGCGCCATGGCCTTTACCCGCGGAAAATACAGGCTCAGCACCGCCAGGATGGCTCCCCCCTGGATGCAGACGGCCAGGGCATCCAGAGCTTCCTTGCTCTGGGACATGTTCAGCAGGGATTCCGTCAGGAGCAGGTGGCCCGTGGAGCTGACCGGCAGATATTCGGTCAGGCCTTCCACAATGCCCAGGATAATAATTTCCAGAAGGTTCATGATATTGGCGTGGGTTGGATGTATTTACTGGTTGTAGGGAGAATTATTGTTGTTGAAATCTTCTTCAAACCGGGCGATTTCCTCCCGGGTGCGTGCGGCCTCCTTGCGTTCATGCACCCAGGCCAAAATGATGCATATTTCATACAGCGCATACATGGGAACGGCCATCAGCATCATGGTAGCTACATCCGGCGTAGGGGTGATGACCGCGGCCAGGACGGCGATAGCCACAATGGCATAGCGTCTCGTGGACTTCATCATGTCATAGGTCAGCACCCCCAGCTTGACGAAGGGCATCACTACCACAGGCAATTCAAAAGCCAGTCCGAACATTAAAATCATCTGCGTGGCGAAGGACAGGTAGTAGCCGATGCGCCATTCATTGGAGATGCCGAATTCCAGGGAATAGGTGTAAAAAAACGTCAATACCCGCGGGAGGACGATGAAGTAACAGAACAGCGTCCCGGCCAGGAAGAGACCGAAGCCGACAGCCATGCACTTGTACAGCAGCTTGCGTTCATGTTCCAGCAGCCCCGGAATGATGAATTGCAGCAGGAAGTACAACAGAAGTGGGAAGGAAATGACCACTCCGGCATACAGGGAAAGCTTGATGGTCAGCATAAACGCCTCCCCGGGCTGGAACGCGCTCATCATCTTGAGGGCCCCCCGCCCCGTTCCGTCTGCCAGCACGGCTCCTTTGGAATACAGGGCTTCCGCCAGATCCCTCACGGCCGTGGAGGGGCTGCCTTCCCTGATAAAAACCTGCTTCCTGTCCTCCGGCAGCGGCTGCGCGCCGCGAAGCACCAGGGCAGCCTCCGTCAAATCTGCCTGGGACGGGGAAACCTGGCGGAGAAACAATGCCCGCTGGGAAGCTCCCAGGCTCGTCATGGCCGTTGCCATTTCCTTGGCCTTACCCCAGGCATCCAGACCAATCCCTGCCGGAAGATGGGATTCTTCAAACATATCCCACACCTGGTTGACGGGACGCCTCAGGATGTCCATCAGATTGGACGCAAACCCGGCGCACAAAATTGTGCTGACGGTCAGGCACAGAGCCATCCTCAGCAGCATGGTCCGCAGGTCGTCCAGATGCTCCAGAAAGGGCTTTTCCTCATCTTCCCTTTTAATCTGCCACTTCTCCCGCAGACGGAATATGTGTTTTAAAAAGAACACAGCGTTAAATGAAGCCTAAAAGCCCTCTCCACGCAAGCCGCAAGGCCGACAACGTCCTAAAAAAATCCACTGCTTCCGCATCCCCGTTTTTTGGCATGCACCCCCTGTATCTGCTTGACGCGGGCAGACAGGCCCTTACTCTCTTACCCATCATGAGTCTCGTCAGAACAAGATTTGCACCTTCCCCCACGGGCTACCTTCACATCGGGGGCGCCCGCACCGCCCTGTTCAACTGGCTGTTTGCCCGCAAGATGGGGGGAACCTTCATCCTCCGCATTGAAGATACGGATAACGCCCGCAATACGGAGGAGGCTACCCGCGCAATCTTCACCGGCATGGAATGGCTGGGGCTGGACTGGGATGAGGGGCCCATGAAAGGCGGCGATTGCGGCCCCTATTTCCAAAGCCAGCGCAACGATATTTACGACGCCTATTTCAAGAAGCTCCAGGACGCCGGCCGCGTGTACGAGGATGAAGGAGCCTGGCGTTTCCGCTTTGACCGCTCCAAACCCGTCACCTTCCATGACCTGATTTGCGGAGACATCACCATCGACTACCGGGATGCCTCCAACACCCCGGACATGGCTATCCGCCGCGCGGACGGTTCCTACATTTTCCACTTTGTCAACGTGGTGGACGATATTGAGATGAAGATGACCCACGTCATTCGCGGGGAAGACCACATCATGAACACGCCCAAGCACATCCAGCTGTTTGAGGCCTTCGGCGTCACTCCCCCTGTTTTCGCCCACATGCCGCTGATTTTGAACCAGGACGGCTCCAAAATGTCCAAGCGCGACGTGGGCGCCGCCCTGGGAACCTACCCGGAAGAAGGCTTTCTGCCGGAAGGCGTCATGAACTTTCTGGCCCTGCTGGGCTGGTCCCCCAAGGACGATACGGAAATTTTTTCCCCTCAGGAGCTGATCGAACGCTTCTCTCTGGAAGCCGTGAACCACTCCGCCGCCAAATTCGATATCACCAAATGCCGCTGGGTCAACCAGCAGCACATCATCGCCCTGCCTGCGGAAGAATTCGCCCTCCGGGCACGCCCCTTCTGTTTGAAAGCCGGCCTGCCGGATTCCCCGATTCTGGACGCCGCCATCGCCACCGTGCAAACAAAGGTGCAGACCCTGGCGGAAGTCCCGGATAAAATCCGTTTCTTTTTTGAACTGGGCATGGATCCGGAAGCCGTCTCCAAGGTTCAGCCGGAAGCCCTGGAACTGCTTTTCAAACTGGCGGACAGGCTGGAACAGGAACCGGAATGGGATGGACATGAACTCATCGGCGTGCTGAAAGCCTTTGCCAAGGAAAACGGCGTAAAAATGGGAGCCGTGATGTTCCCTGCCCGGGTGGCCCTCACCGGGTTAAGCGGCGGCCCGGACCTTTCCTCCGTCTTTTCCCTGCTGGGCCGGGAGGAAACCGTAAGGAGAATCCGTTCCTTTTCCCTGGACTGATTCCCGCCGGAGTATTCATCTTTTCAAACGCACCGGAAATTTTCCGGTGCGTTTCCTGTTTACGGAAGGGCATCTTCCGGGGATTCGGGAAATGATGCCGGAAGATGCCCTGTCCTTTCCATACGGTTCGCGTTGAAAAAAGTTTTTTCTGTGAAGCTCACCCTCCGTCAGCAGGAGAATATATAACCTTGACCGTAATGCCTGTAGCCCCTAGAACAGGGACCATTCATGAGCATCCCTGATTACCGGATCTTTTTCCGCCGCTGCGCCGCCTTTTTCCTGGCGGGGGTTCTGGCCGCAGGTTCTGCATCTGCACAGCAGGCGGCTCCGCCTGCCGCCGCTCCGGAACAGGCGGAGGAAGCCAAGGCGGAACAGCCTCAGGAGCAGCCGGACCAATCGGAAATGGATACCGTAATCATGGCTCTGTGCCATGAAATCACCATTCTGAAAAAGAATGAGGAAAAAAGGATGGCCATCCGGAAAACGCTGGTGAGGGAAGCGGATGCTACCTATAATTATTTTGACACCAGGGTATATGAAATGTCCGCCGTGCTTTACGCGCTGGACGACCAGAAAATATTTACGCTGGCCTTTTACTGTAAGGCCGCTTCCAGCCTGGTGAAGACGTATTACGCCCAAAAACCGGATTTCCAGGGGCAGGAGGAACGGCTGGACAAGGAAATAGAACGCATTAAAAAGCTGGCGTCATCCCTGGAGGAAGTAAATACGGACACCCTGTCGCAAGCCTCCCTGGTTCAGCGGGACGAAGCCCTGTATGACTGCCAGGAGCTGGAAGAATCCCTCCAAAGTGAAAAGGAGCAAATCAGCTACCTCAAGGAACTTTTCAGCAGCCTGAACGGCAAAATAGACGCGCTCAACAATGAAAGCGCCAAACTGTTCACCGCCCTGTTTAACAGGGTCTTCTACACGCCGTCCCACGCGGCCCGGTACATCTTTCTCAAACCGCACAAGACGTATGAAACGTGCATGGGAGCATGGGAAACATCCGCGGACAGCAAGCTCCAGCTTCCGTCAGACCCGGAAACGCTCAAGCATTACGGACTTATCCTGCTGGGAATTATCCTGTGCTCCTACTGCCTCTCCCGCCTCATCATCTTCCTGGGCTTCCGAAATACATTGAAAAAGACGGGGCATTACAACAAACGCCATGCTTTCGCCAACGTCACCACTATCCTTATCGTGGCGCTGACCCTCGTCATTGCCTCACTGCGCACGCCGAACTACCTGCTGGAAAGCGCGGCCTCCCTGGGCGCGGAATTCCTTCTTCTGGTCAGCGCCATCCTGTTCTCCCTGGTCACGCGCCTTCCGTATGGCACCATTAACTCCGGCATCCGCATCTACATGCCCTATCTGCTTCTGGGCGGATTCTTCATGCTTCTGCGCATGTTCATGGCCCCCAACATCATCGTGGACATTTCCATGCCCATCCTGTTCACGCTGGTTTCCCTCTTCTCCCTGCTGACCTGGGTGCGGCAGAGGCACAAGCTGCCCCGGCTGGACCGTTTTTTCTCCACCGTATCTCTGGTATTCACCATCCTGGGCAGCGTCCTGTGCTGGACTGGATTCAGCTTCATGGCCTTCCTGGTGCTGATGACCTGGATCATGCTGATGACCAGCATCCTGCTGCTGGTGGGGCTGTGGGATCTGCTCCACCATTATGAAAACCGCCGGAAGGAACGGAACAAGAGGGCTATCCTGTGGTTCCGCCCCTTCATCTCCAAGCTGCTGCTTCCCTGCCTGACCATTTTCCTCATCCTGTTCAGCATCATCTGGCCCGCCGCCACCTTCGACATGGGGGACCTCATCATCAATAAAATTTTCGCAACCACAGAAATCAAGGATCTGCTCACTTTCAGCTGGAGCAGCGTCATCACGGTCATCCTGATTGCCATTGTTCTCAACTACTTGATATTCTTAGGGAAAAATACGCTGCATGAAATCTATGGAGAAGATTATGAAGTAGGCATCATCCCCACCTTCGTGACACTCTCCACCCTTTTTCTCTGGGGGCTCTTCGTTTTTACGGCGCTTATCATCATGAACGCCAACTACAACGGGCTGCTGATGGTCATGGGGGGCTTGAGCATGGGCATCGGCTTCGCCCTGAAAGACACCATTGAAAACATCATCAGCGGCCTCTCCCTAATGCTGGGTCGCCTGCGCCAGGGCGACATGATTGAATGCGACGGCTACCGGGGCCGCGTCTCCTCCCTGGGCTACCGCTCCACCATGATTGAGACGCTGGACGGCTCTATCATCGCCTTCCAGAACTCCCAGCTCTTCAACAAGAACTTCCGCAACATGACCCGCAACCACAAATTCGAATGTGTGAAGGTGGAAGTGGGCATTTCCTACGGGACGGACGTGGAAAGGGCGCGCAAAATCATTCTGGAAACGCTGCCCTTCCTTTCCAAAGTCAAGAAAACCAGCGTGGTGCTGGACAGTTTCGGAGACAGTGCCGTCAATCTGGGCGTATGGGTCTGGGTTCCCGTCATGACAAAGTCCTCCAGCCTTTCCTCCGTGCGGGAACACATCTATCATGCGTTCAACGAACACGGCATTTCCATCCCATTCCCTCAACAGGACCTGTACGTGAAAGAATTCCCCGGCGGAGCCCCCGTCCAGGGAACCTGAACATCCATTACCATACTACAACAACCATGTCCGACGACCATCTGACTCTATTAGGCTCTCAAAGCTCCTTCTTTACCAACCCCGACGACGCCAGGCTGGAATCCTTCCCCAACCGCGGCACGCGTCCCTACACCATCACGCTGGACACCCATGAATTTTCCTCCCTCTGCCCCGTTACCGGTCAACCGGATTCCTGTCACCTGACGATCACCTACGTTCCGGCGGAAAAGTGCGTGGAAACCAAATCTCTCAAATACTACCTGGCCTCCTACCGCAACTACCCGGCTTTTAATGAACAAATCGTCAACCGCATCACGGATGATCTGGTGGCCGCCATTTCCCCGCGGTGGCTGAAGGTGGAAGGCCGCTTCTCCCCCCGCGGCGGCATCCAGCTGACCGCAACAGCCGAACACAATCCGGAAAACCGCCCCCTGTAATCCAGACCATGGACAAAATGGAAACAGCCGTACTGCTCAGCGGGGGATTGGACTCCAGCGTAGCCCTGCACTGGGCCCACCGGAACCACCGCGTCCGGGTGGCCCTCAGCTTTGACTATGCCTCCAACCACGCGGAACGAGAGCTGAAATGCGCTGCCTGGCAGGCCGCCAGTCTGGGCATAGAACACCGCGTGATTGACATTTCCTCTATCTCCTCCCATTTGAAATCAGCCCTCCTCTCCGGCGCGGACGATATTCCGGACGGTTCCTATGATGAAGAACTGATGAAGCAGACCGTCGTCCCCTTCCGCAACGGCATCTTCCTGTCAATCGCCGCCGGGGTTGCGGAAAGCTGCGGGGCGCAGCAGCTCGTCATTGCGGCCCATTCCGGGGATCATAGCATCTATCCGGACTGCCGGGAGGAATTCATGGCCGCCATGACAGAAGCCATTCGCCTGGGAACCTATGCCGGCCTGGGCATCCTGCGCCCTTTCATCCACATGTCCAAGGGCGGCATCGCCGCCATGGGCCAGGATTTGGGCGTGGACTTTTCCCGCACCTATTCCTGCTACAAGGGCGGAGCCGTCCACTGCGGCGTCTGTTCCACCTGTATGGAACGCCGGGAAGCCTTCAGGGAAGCCGGGATTCCGGATCCAACGGCTTATGCGCCTGCGGAATAGCATCCAAATGCCAGGAATGAAACGCTAAGGAAAAATCCCCGGCCTATGGCCGAAAGGAGATGCCTATGCCCCAATGACATCGGGGAAACGCACGGAAAGAGCCTTCCTCACTCTTGCCGCAACCTCTTCCTTCCCGGCGTCCGCGTCTATGCGGAGCATCCAGGGAGCATGGACGGATGCAAACACGCTGCGGCAGGCCGCCAGGCCCGCTTCCGTTTCAAAAGCGTCGCGTTCCCCGCGGTTCCCAATGCGTTCCAGCGCCACGGAAACGGGAATGTCCAGCCAGACCACGGCATCCGGCACCGGGGCAAATTCTTCATTAGCGGCGCGGATAACCTCCGGATCTATGCCGCGCGCGCCCTGGTAAGCCATCATGGAAAGATAGTAGCGATCCAGCAGAACCCATGTCCCCCGCGCCAATGCGGGAGCAATCAGCGTTTCCACATGTTCCCTCCTGTCTTTCAGGAACAGGGCTACTTCCTCCTCTACGGAAAGGCGTCCGGTCACGGCGGAGTCCCGGAGCATCCGGCCCCACCGTCCGCGTGTGGGCTCAAAACTCTGCACCACTTCCAGCCCCTTCCCCTCCAAATACTTCCTCAAGTGGCCGATGTGGGTGGACTTGCCCGTGCCGTCAATGCCTTCAAAGACGATCAGCCTCCCCTTTCTCTCTCCGGTAAAACTCATGGCTCGAAAGTGTAGCGGCGTCCCGGCTCAGGAACGACGATGGTGGAATCAGGCATTTTGGCGGATAGCGTGTGGTGCATCCACTCCACGGCGTCCGGGTCCCCGTGCACCAGAACCACCTGCCTGGGGTTCAGCTTCACGGCATAATTAACCAGGGAGTCCCGGGTGGCATGCCCGGAAAAATCAAAACAGTCCACGGTGCACTTGCGGCGCACCGGCTGCCCGTTGGGCCTCATTTTCACCAGTTCCCCTTCAGGAGTTGCCTTCAGCAGTCCCGCCGGAGAATCGGGATCCGCATATCCTACGAACAAAATAGCATTCTTCTCCTGGGGAAGAACCTGCTCCGCCATGACGTTGGAAAGCGTATTTTCCGTCATCATGCCGCTGGACACCACATAAATATTCCCCGGGGAACACACCAGCGGAGCTTTTCCCTTGCGCGGAAGGGGCACGGTCTGAATCTCCGCCTTCAGCTTGAATTCATGGTCATGCCTGCGCGTCAACCCGGCAAAACGGTCGTACAACAGGGAAACTTTCGCGCTCAGCCCGCCGAAGTACACGGGAGTATTGGCGGGAATCACCCCCTGCTGCTTGAAACGGTGAATGTTGA
>OHCS01001202.1_pt1 | contig 11718 bp, 17 predicted proteins | sample 1566741 | NCBI WGS metagenome assembly OHCS01 (sample SAMEA3879604, study PRJEB24766) | human gut metagenome | biome: human-associated habitat; feature: feces | place: USA | collected 1985/1987 | reverse complement strand
TCACGCAGTACGATGTGAAGGAATCCGAAACGCCTATCGCATGGTACCGCGTCCGCAAGACCTGGGCGGATTCCAAGTCGCAGAAAGGCGCGTTCAAGATTCTGGATAATGCCAGGAAATGCGCGGACGCCAATCCGGGATATAGTGTGTTCGATGTAAATGGTGTAAACATCTACACACCGAAAACAACTACTCCCGCCGCACCGGATGTTCCGTTCCTCGTTCGTATTACCATCAGCAATCTCAACATCCGCAAGGGACCTGGAACGGATTATGACAGGACGCAGTTCATTCCCATCGGAGTGTACACCATCGTGGAGGTGAAGTCCGGCAAAGGCTCGACCGCTGGATGGGGACGGCTGAAGAGCGGCGCGGGCTGGATTTCGCTTGATTTCTGTACCCGCGTCTAAAACTTTATATCTGTGCATACGATTGCCTGTGGGTGTTCTGCGGAATGCTCACAGGCTTTTTTTATTTGCACACCCTCAATTCCGACCGCCTTTTTCTGTTTAACCATGAGGATAGGAATCCTCGGATTGGAGGAATCTTCATGACAAACGAACAGAAACGCTAAATAGTCAAACTCCGCAGTACGGGTATCAGTTATGCAAAAATAGGCGAGGCTCTCGGCATCTCCGGGAACACCGTCAAGACATACTGCTTAAGAAACAATGTGACTGTAAAGAAAAAAGCCTTTCCTGCGAAAGCTATCCCCACCTTCTGCAAGGAATGCGGCGCTCCGATCACGCAGACGGAGAAACAGAAACGGCGCTTATTCTGCTCCAAGTCTTGCCGAGAAAGCTGGTGGCACTCCCACCCAGAGCAGATAAAGAAAAAAGCCGTATATGAATTCCGATGCGCCGGATGCGGTAAGCCGTTCTCCGCTTACGGGAACAAGCACAGAAAATACTGCTCTCACGAGTGTTACATCAATACTCGCTTCAAAGGCGGTGGCTGCCATGAGTGAACAGGATTTTGACCGTGAAAAATGGTATCAGGCCGCCATGCAGATAGCCGATGCGCTTCTGAAAAAAGGTGCCGTGTCCGAGGAGGAATACCACCAGATTAAGACAAAACTCCTCGATAAATACCGCCCGACTTTGTCTACATTATTATCGGGAAAACCCTTGATATAACTGGCTTTTAGAGTGATATATAGTGTCGGAAAGGAGTCGATTTCATGCGAAAAATCACAAAGTTAGAGCGCAGGACAACAGCCCTTCCGACAAGGAAAAAAGTCGCTGCGTATGCGCGAGTTTCAAAGGACACCAAGAGGCTCATGCACTCCGTTTCCGAGCAGATCAGCTATTACAGTTCACTGATACAGAAAAACCCCGAATGGGACTACGCAGGCGTGTACGCTGACTGCGGGATAACGGGTACCCTCACAGATTCGAGGGCAGAATTTAAGAGAATGATTTCCGACTGTGAAGACGGAAAAATAGATATCATTCTCACCAAGTCAATCAGCCGTTTCGCAAGGAATACGGTAGACCTTCTTGAAACAGTCCGGCATCTGAAAACCATCGGCGTGGAGGTGCGGTTTTAAAAAGAAAACATCCTCTCGCTTTCAGAGGATGGCGAACTGATGCTTTCGCTCCTCGCTTCTTTTGCACAGGAAGAAAGCCGCAGCATTTCCGAGAACTGCAAACGGGGAGTTCGTAAGAGGTTTCAGTCCGGCGAGATCGGTGCGGCGAACAAGCACATCCTCGGTTACCGATATGATGATGAGCAGAAAAAATACATCATCATACCAGAGGAGGCTGTGATCGTCCGGCGGATGTTTTCCCTCTACCTTGAGGGCAAGTCGCTCCAGGATATCTGCGATGACCTAAACGATGCGGGATACAGAACCATCAACGGATGCCTTTTTCAAGAGGCGTCGCTTGCCCTCCTCATCAAAAACGAGATTTACGCAGGCGACCTTCGCAGGCAGAAAAGCTATATGGCCGATCCTATCAAAAAGACAAAGGTCAAGAACTGCGGAGAGCTGCCGCAATATTACATGACAGATTGCCATGAAGCCATCATCGACAGGGAGACCTACGAAAAGGTCAAAGCGGAAATAGACCGCAGAACCTCGCTTCTCAATCCCACCTACTGCTTTTCAAAGAAGATTCACTGCGAAATCTGCGGAGCGCAGTACACCCGAAAGAAAGGAAAGGTCAGAGGAAAAACCTATGTGCATTGGATTTGCCGGAGCAAGAAGGAAGTCGGAATGACCTGTTCCAGCGTAAACTTCAGCGAGGAAGAACTGAAAAAAATCTGCGCCAATGTCCTTGAGACCGATTCTTTCGATGAGGAACTTTTCGAGAGCCGGGTCAAGGACATCACTGTTTTAAAGAACGGTGATATGGAGTTCAACCTTGTCGGCGGAGAAAAGCGACGATGGAAAAACCTGCATCTGAATCCGCCGAGACACAAGGCTACGCTTACAGATGCATTCCAGGGAAAAATTCGATGCGCCAAGTGCGGCAACACCTACCACAGAGTAAATTCGGCAAACAAATGGGTGTATTGATACTGCATGGACAAGAAGAAAAAAGGCTCGTCCTGCGACAGCCCGAATTTCACGGATCATCAGTTACGGCAGATTTCCGCTCACATCCTCGGCTTGGAGGAATTTGACGAGCAGGGCTTTGCCGAACAGATAGAAGACATTACCGTCCTTGATGACGGCAGCCTCGAATATCACTTTTACGAAGGGAGGACGGAGAAATGGCAAAGAGTGTGATTACCATTCCCGCCACAAAAAGCAAATATACGGTTGCGCCTCTTTCCGCTCAAAAGAAGCGGAAGGTCGCTGCCTACGCCCGCGTCAGCACAGACCACGAGGAACAACAAAGCAGCTATGAGGCACAGGTGGACTACTACACCACTTACATCAAAGGCAGAGACGATTGGGAGTTCGTTTCCGTGTACGCTGACGAAGGTATAACCGGCTGCAATACAAAAAAGCGTGACGGCTTCAACAGCATGGTAGCGGATGCGCTGGCCGGCAAGATCGACCTCATCATTACGAAGTCGGTCAGCCGATTTGCCCGCAACACCGTGGACAGCCTTACGACCATCCGAAAGCTGAAGGAACACGGCACGGAGTGCTATTTTGAGAAGGAGAACATCTGGACATTCGATGGAAAGGGGGAACTGCTCCTCACCATAATGTCGAGTCTTGCGCAGGAGGAAAGCCGCTCCATTTCGGAGAACTGCACATGGGGACGGAGAAAGCGTTTTGCAGATGGCAAGGTCACAGTTCCTTTCGGACGTTTCCTCGGCTACGACCGCGGCGAGGACGGCAACCTTGTTCTGAACGAGGACGAGGCAAAAATCGTACGCAGGATTTACGGGCTATTCCTGCAGGGACGTTCACCGTATGCGATTGCGAAGGTGCTGACCTCCGAGGTTATACCGACACCCGGCGGTAAGAAAACCTGGTCGGCATCCACGGTCAAGAGCATCCTCACAAACGAGAAGTACAAGGGCGACGCCCTTCTGCAAAAAGTCTACACCGAGGATTTCTTTACCAAGAAGAAAATCAAGAACGACGGTCAGGTGCCGCAATACTATGTGGAGAACAACCATCCCGCCATCATCGAGCCTGCGGTTTTCGACAGAGTTCAGAAACTCATGGCTGTAAGGCATCCCGGTCAGAACCGCAACAGTAGCATCAGCGCGTTTTCCAGCAAGATCAAGTGTGGTGAATGCGGCAGCTGGTACGGCTCAAAAGTGTGGCACTCCAACGATAAGTACAGAAAGGTCATCTGGCAATGCAACCACAAGTACGATGGGGATTGTAAATGCGGAACGCCGAACATCGAAGAGAAAGAAATCAAGGAGCTTTTCATAAAAGCCATGAACATCCTCATCTCGGACAAGGAGACGCTGATCGAGGATTTTGAAACCATCAAGGATACGGTTTTCGATACCTCCGGGCTTTTGAAAGAACGCGCCGGCCTGCAGGTGGAAATGAACGTGGTAGCCGAGCAGATTGAAAAGTGCATCGCCGAGAATGCCCGCGTAGCCCAAAATCAAGATGACTACCGCAAACGCTACGATACTCTTGCAAAGCGGTTTGACCGCACTAAGGCACGGCTCGAGGAAGTGGAACAGGCGATTGCTGAGAAACAGGCTCACAGGGAAATGGTCGAGCAGTTTCTTTCGGAACTCGCCGGGCAGGATGCCGTCACAGAGTACACCGATGAACTTTGGTACAGCATGATCGATTTTGTGACGGTCTACTCGAAGGACGATATCCGCTTCACATTCAAGAACGGCACTGAAATAAAGATGTAAGAAATGCCTCCGATACCATATGGATTCGGAGGCTCTTTTTGTCTGGAATGTTCAGAAATGATAGCATCTTCAAGTTGATTCATACTTGCATAGATTGGTTCAATGAACCAAGCAGAAAGTGTAGGCAATAATCAAAATGTATCTAAAATCAAGTCGTATCGAAGTTCGTGTTTACATTTCTGTCTAAAAGCCGTCTTTGATACAATTTGATTTTTACATCTTGACGGGTTCAAATCGGCTCGGATGGGTTCAAAAACCTAACCTTTTATAGACAAGGCAAGAAAAAAGCACTCCACATTTTTTCAGTGGAGCACTTTTCTTGTTATTGCTATTTCTTTTTCGTCGGCTTCGATAGTTCATCATACATGAATCTCAATAGGTCATTCAGAAACTCTTTGTCCTCAATATTATCTACAAGCAGCATTTTCTTTGCCCTTCATAGGGCGATTCCAAATCCGCTTGCGGCATTTTTTATATCGCCGACTTTGTAGGCTTTATAAGAAAACGGTCATCATAAATGCTTCCAATGACCTTTCCGCGATAATAAAGTATGTATTCACCCATAATCGCTCTATAAGAGATATCGTCAAGTCCGGAGAGCTACTCCAATATAAAATTCAAATATTCCTTATGTGTCGCCATTTTCCCTCCGTTTCTTATGAGCTGTAATATATTGTAAAACTGGTTGCGTTTACCGTTATCACAGAACCGTCCACTTTGGCGTACCAGTTCTTCCCCTTGCGCCTATTGTTGTTGTATGAAGCCTGTCAATATTTTTGATTAAATCATTGTCCATATTCACGCTTTCCTTATTGGATGACGGATGACGGTTTTCAATTTTTCGGGAGGCACTTTCCTTGCATCACTGAGATAGATCTCATGGTGCAATCGTTCTTCCGTAATATCGAGGACATACCCCTCGCTTTCCATATACTCGTGCATAAGCCGAACAGTGGCGGGTTCGTCGTCGTATGCGCCGATGTGCATACACTGAACGCACAGCCCCTCGTCATAGGTCAAAAACTCCGTCTTGGAAAAGTCGGTTTTCTTCTTCCTTGACGCTTCGTCAACCGCCCAATCAAAATCCGCTTTTGTCACGAAATCAGGCAGACGGATAACGGAGATCCACTTGTAATCCTCCTTGCGGGAATAGTCGATACCGTCAATGCCGTCCTGCCACCAGAACCCTTCGAGCGGGGGAACCACATAATCAAAATAGCCTTCTATCTGATGGCTGCCTTTCTTGCTCATCTTAATCGTAAACGCTATGCCGTACAGAAAACCGATGGACTGTTTGTATTCGCCATCCTCCTCATTCGGATTACCCTGACCGCGAACAGCAATATAATTCATGCTCGGAACATTCACGATCGACGGCTTGTTCTTCGGCAGATAAAATTCCTTGTATTCCTTCTTGTAGTCAAATGCCATCTTCATCATCTCCCTTGACAAAAGAACCGATTTCAATCAGATTTCCTTCCGGATCGGCCACGTAGCAGGTTCGCTGTCCCCATTTCTCGGTTGTTGGCGGCATTACCGATATCGCTCCTTTCGCAAGCACTTCATTGTAGGATTTATCTACAGAAGCATAATTTTCTACAGATAAAGCAATCTCATAATGCCCGTTGATATTATCAGCATAAGAAAAATCCCGGCCCGTCATTTTTTCAAAATCACCGCGCCGATACAGAAGAAACAGCGTTCCGTCCTTTTCCAGATAAACGTTACTGGCATTATCGTCCTCTTGAATTTCAAACCCAAGAACATCCCGATAAAAACGAACCATCGTTTCCATGTCTTTTACAAAAACACCGAATCCATCTAATCGCATTTTGTTATCCTCCATGTCTTTGATGCTCCTACTATAGCATATAAATCACGACATCTATATGTCATGTTTAAGAATATTTTCTTATCAGTTTCGCTCCGAATTTTTTCAACTCTTCCCGTACCTCACAGGGTTCCAGCAATTCAATACCATCACCTAACGACAATACCCATGTCTTTATGCTTTCACAGTCTGTAAAGCCAAAGGAAAACAGAAGCGTGCCATCCGTCCGCTCTGTAAAAGATTCCGCGCCATAATCCTCCAGTACGCGAAAACGGTATTTTGTCTGTATGATTGCTTTTACCGTATAGCGGTGCGGAAAACCCGCTCATTTGACAGGTCGTGATAGGGAACGGCTCGTCCCGCGAAGGCTTCGCCGATTGAAATTTTCGTCATTCTGTTCAGTTTGAACAATCTGAAATCTTTTCGCTCCGGACACCAGCCCATACAGACCAGCTTGACCATTCAAAAACCAGATAATACGGTTCAATCTTTCTATCACTCTCGCCTGACGGCGAGGAATAATGAAAACACAGATAACACTTGCTTTCAATCGCTCCATGAACCATTTCGACTCGTTCGCCCATGGCGGACTTATTCCATGCCGCAAGGTTTATCAGTATATGGCTGCTTCCGGGAAGAACAGTTGTCGCTCCCGCCGCCAGCTTTTCCATAAGCTGCGAATATCGATTCGTTCCGCTTACGCTGTCGAGGCTTCGAAGTCCGGTCAAAATTGCCTGCATATCCGAACCTGAAAGAATAGTGCGGTCTACTCTGTAACCGTCCATTATCTGAATTCCGCCGTTTATGCCCTGTGTGGTCATAATGGGAATCCCCGCGACGCAAAGAGCCTCGATATCCCGATTAATTGTCCTACGGGAAACTTCAAACAGTTCCGCAACTTCAGGAGCCGTAACCTTATCTTTTTGAAGCAGTACAGAAAGAATACCTATCAATCTTCATCTAATCACCCTATCGTAACGAATAAGCCTCAAAACGCGACATGATCATGTCGTGTTTATTGTAACATAAATCTTACTTTTATGCAACGACAGAACATCTCGAAAGCAAGAAAAAAGGACACACTCCACATTTTTGAGCGGAGCGTGTCCTTAGCTATTATAATGTTTTCACACGGGAACTTCCATGCCATTACGGAATCTGACCTGAATATCGTCCTTGCCGTAAACCGTGATATAATCGCACAGGGCGTACCATGTTCCTTCATCGAAAATCTCAACCTGTTCCGGCGTCGGCCGCAGCGTCTTCATGAAATTCTCCATCATTAGGCGCTGCGCCTGTTTTTTTCGTGATTGACGCTCGCGTTTCATCCAGCTTTGCCCTTGCCGTATCGAACCGCCGTACCAGGGCGTCGTACCGTTTCTCGTATTCGGTCTGGTTCTGAGCGACGCGGGCGTTCTCGTCAATACACCTTTCCTTCAGACAGATTTCCGTGTGAGGAGCATAGCCCGTCAGAGCGGGGCCCTCGCAGATGAAGGTCGGTGAACCAGATCGTGCCGGAGCAGTCGATGATGGTAGGAACCACCTTAACGCTCACGACCCTCTTGTTCTGCTTCTTGTTTACAATCTCCGACAAGCGGATAAAGGCTACATCAGCCATCTAGCGTCCACTTGATCTCGCAGGGATGTCCTACCCATCCCGTAGCGACCGATACCGCCTGGAGCAGAATATCCGTTACATACAGTTTCCCCGTGCAGTTCGTAATACAGATACGGACAGTAGGTGTTGCCCACGGAATAGGTAGTGGGACGCGTCCAGCCGCCGACAATGATCCGATCCCCAATGTCGGAGAAAATTGTGCCGTCGTTCGTAACCTTAAGATATGTCTGCTCCGATGACGGATTGTTGATGTTCATGCGGAAATGCGAGCCGAAGATACCGCCGACCAGCGAGGCGCTCGTTCCGCTCCGTTTGTTGATGTAGGCTTTCCTGTCGTTCTCGGAGGAATCCATAAGGCAATCGTCCGTGTCGGGAGCGTCCTCGTTGAACCGCCACAGACCGCCCTTGGCGTATTCAATGGGAAACTCGCCCGTGAAGTCCGTCTGTTTATTCAATATCGTTTTCAAGGACATCCGCCGTCACCTCCATCCGCTTTTCGCCTGTATCTCAAGGCTCGTAAACGTAGCGTTGTTCGCCGCCACAGATATTGTATTGTCCCCGACGGCAAGCACAGGGAAGTTCAGTTCCGAAAGATAGGGCAGACCGTTCCGCAGGACATTGCCGTTTGCGTCCTCAACCCATCATCATATCCGTATTGACCACCAGCGTTTCCGCTGCCACAAGCGCGGCGTTCACAACCTTAAGCTGCGGGTCATTCGTTGTTATGGTGATGTAATTGCTCACGCCGGAGGTAATTACCCCCTTGATGCGGTACACGGGATGGGAACCCACGTTGCCTTTTGCCCTCGTGACCGTATGCGACCCCGTGGAGGAAATGGTAAACTCCTCATCCTCCACGGCATAGGCAGAGGGATCGGGACAGAAGAACTTCAATCAAAGCTGCCTGCCGAACGGACAGAGCCTGCACGGACTTGTCGTTCTTGTCAAACTGCGAGGATACCAGCTTCATTTCCGAGCCGAGTACCTTGAACGACTGGTTGATGTCGGCGATAGCCAATTCCTTCTCGCCCTCAACGCCGATCTTCAGACCGAAATTGTCAGCCGTATGCATTCACCTCCTTACCGACTACATAAAAGTAGCCCGAATGTCTCCGAGCATAAAGAAAGCACCTATCATTTCTGATAGACGCCGGTTAAAACGTATTTAGTTCAACAACTTGAATTTTATTATTTCAAACTGTTAATTTCCTTTTGTAAGTTTGCTAGAAATCTTCCCGCATGAGCGCCATCCATCTGCGTATGATGAAATTGAAAAGAAAGTGTCAGGTAGTACCAAAACCATTTCTTTTTGTACCTGCCCCAAATAATAAACGGATTATTAAAAATACCACTGTTCATCCCCACAGCGCCGTCAATTTCTGTATCTATAATTGCCGATGTTCCAATTACCATGCTATCCTTTGATAAATCTCTGTCCTGACAGTTTTCCGAAACCTGAGAAGTATATTTTAAATACTGTTGGTTGAACTTATCCAAATCTTCCACGTATAAAATGTCGCAAGAACTGACTTCCCCATTCTTATTCTTCACGATCGTATTGACCGCAACCGTGTCATATTGCATAAGCTTGTCTCCAACAGGAAGTATGTAAAACTCTTTTACACTCACAGCGGCTTTCCCAATACAATAATCTAAAAGCATATTGAACTTCAAATGTTTTCTTTTACTGACTTTAATCAGATTTGTTACATTAAAAGTCTTAAAGAACGTCACCATTGGATTAGGCGCTTTCATCCAAAGCTCATATGCCGCAGCTCTTGTTGTTTCTTTCGGTTGAATTTCTTTTGCCATTGTATTCCTCCGTAAATAGTGATTTATCGCTCCAACATATATTCCTGTATTTCATCGGAAGTCAATTTTCTTACCTGCTTATTCGCATATTCCTTATATTCTTCGACAATGAAAACAGGCTTCAGGCTCTCACACATTTTTCCCTTGCTCTTTTTTAGGTATAGCCGCAAATCCTCGCTGTTCGCAAAGATTTTGTATGATAGACTGCCATTCTCGCTTCGTATTTTATAAATTCCGCATGGCTTTTTCATGCTGTAATCAGCGGTGCGCAGATACAATTTGGCAATTTCCAATGATTTAAAAGGGAAATTCCATCGTTGCAATCCACGCTTAGGGTCATGTTCGATGCAGATGCACCGTCCACAGGTTCCACAAATGTATTGTGTATGATTTTCTAAACAGTCCAGCGGATTTAATAATGGTGTTTTTCTATCTTCATCAACATAGCATTCTACGCACATTTTTATTTCGCTCCTTTGTTGCATCCATCGTCTCGTCATTCTTCATACGGCACCCGAAAGTAATCCAAATACTTCTTGAATTTGTCCTGCGCCGCAAGACAGGTGTCCATAAGATACCCTCGTTCCAACTTCCACTCATGCAGCCCGCGATAATAGAACATCTTCGATTCCTCATCGATGATGAACGGCACGCTATTGTTCCGAAGGCATTCAAGCAGACGTCCTACGCGCCCGTTGCCGTCCTGGAAAGGATGGATGGCTTCAAATGCGGTGTGGAACTCGATTAGTTCCTCCAGTGTTTTTGCTTTCCGCCCGTTGTATGCGGCGAGCAGTTCCTTGATTTCTTTTGCCACCATCTCCGGCGGCGTGGTGTCCTGCCCGCCCGCTTCGTTTGGAAGTTTTTTATATTCGCCCACGGCAAACCAGCCCTTGCGGGCGTCGCTGGTGCCGCTTTTCAGCGCCCGGTGAAACTGCTTGATGAACGCCTCGCTTGCCGGCTGGTTTGCGGCGTCGATCACCATGTCGATACATTTGAAGTGGTTTGCCGTTTCCACGATATCGTCCACATTGACCGCGCCGTTTTCCATGCCGATGGTATTCGTCTCGTAAATGTAGCGGGTCTGGTCGTAAGTAAGCCTGCTGCCCTCGATGTGGTTGGAGTTATACGTCAGTTCGATCTGCACTTTGTGATAAATCCCGCCTTTGACTTTTCCGGCTTTTTCAGCTTTCAAAACTTCCAGCAACGTTTTCGGAGCGTCGCTCTTTTTGTTGATCCGTTCCGGGCGACGCGCCGTTTCGGGAATGTTCCATGTTTTGCCCGTCAGGAACGCGTCCGGGATTTTCCCAGCGGCGCAGTAATTGCGCACCGTGCGTTCCGACACGCCCCATTTTTTAGCGGTCTGGGCTACCGATAAATACTTCATAGGCCACCTCCGTTTGAATCAGTATACCATAATATCGGCAAATGAAATGCCATATGGTATCACATCGTCAATCGTAAGGTTCTGTTTCGGTTTCGAGATAACATTGTACTGCTTATGGCACTCCCACAAGTCCATAAACAGACCGAACGGCGTCAGCCAGAACTCATCCTGCGAAAAATGAAGTTGACCGACGCCGTAATATAAAAGCCGGGTAAACAATTCTTCATTGATTACCCGACTTGCGCGTTTTTTGAGTCTGTCTCGCTTTCGATATTGTGTTTCGTTCCTCGGTACATAGCCTCCATGATGGCGTCCTTATAGTCCGTCAGTTCCATCGGCGAGGTGAGAAGTTCTACCTCCTCCGTGGTCAGTTCCGGCTTTTTCTCGTTCGGATTTTTAAGGTTATACACGAGGATGGTCTGGTTGCATAAAAGCGTGATGAGCCACACGATCTCATCGAGAGCCATCTCGAAATTCTCCGACTTCATCAGCTTATCGCCCAGTTTTTCCAGCTCGCCGTAGCGTCCGGTTACACGAAGGTCGAGCGTGTCCTCCGGTACCCAGAAGTATGGAAGGACGCTGTATTTGTCCTCCTCGTCTTGCGGCGGGAACACGAGAACGAATGCCGTGATGTCCGTGGTGCTTGAAAGGTCAAGTCCGCCGTAGTAGATACGCCCTTCCAGATCGTCCTCGGATACGGGGAAAGCGCAGGCGTCCCACTTGTCCATTGTCATCATCTGTAACTTCAAACTGGTTATAATCTAGCTTTAAACAATTATT
>OHCS01001190.1_pt1 | contig 11852 bp, 8 predicted proteins | sample 1566741 | NCBI WGS metagenome assembly OHCS01 (sample SAMEA3879604, study PRJEB24766) | human gut metagenome | biome: human-associated habitat; feature: feces | place: USA | collected 1985/1987 | reverse complement strand
ATTTCATTTTTGTACGCAGCAATTTCCGCTACCTGCATAACTTCCTGCGCTACCATGATATAGAAGAAGTAGATGCGATACTTGCCGATCTGGGTGTGTCCTCACATCACTTCGATGATAGCGAGCGGGGATTCTCATTCCGCTTTGACGGAGCACTGGATATGCGTATGAACAAACGTGCAGGAGACACTGCGGCGGACATTATCAATACTTATGATGAAGAGCGCTTGGCAGATATCTTCTATTTGTACGGTGAACTGAAAAACAGCCGCAAATTGGCATCCGTACTCGTAAAGGCACGCGCCGGACAAAAAATAACAACTATCGGTGAGTTTCTGGAAATCATCAAGCCACTTTTCGGCCGGGAACGGGAGAAAAAAGAACTGGCAAAAGTCTTCCAGGCATTGCGTATCGAAGTAAATCAGGAAATGGAAGCGCTGAAAGAGATGTTGTATGCAGCAACCGAGGCGCTGAAACCAGGTGGAAGACTGGTAGTAATCACGTATCACTCGCTGGAAGACAGGATGGTGAAGAATATGATGAAAACCGGAAACGTGGAAGGCAAGATGGAAAAGGATTTCTTTGGAAATGTACAGACGCCTTTCCGACTGGTAAACAATAAGGTGATTGTACCGGACGAAGCGGAGATAGAACGAAATCCGAGATCAAGAAGTGCAAAACTGAGAATAGCAGAGAAAAAGTGATGGTAAGATAATGAAGGATATGGAAGAAAAACAGGTAAACGAAAAAACAGAGAAAGCGAAGAAAGCCAAAAATCGCACATCTCTGAAAAACATTATTGGTGGCGACATTCTGGCTACGGATTTTTTTCGCCGTCAGACGAAGTTGCTCGTAATGATAATGCTGCTGATTATATTCTATATACACAATCGTTATGCTTGCCAGCAGCAAATGATAGAGATTGATAAACTGAAAAAAGAACTGATTGACATTAAATATGATGCCCTCACCCGTAGCTCGGAGTTGATGGAAAAAAGTCGCCAGTCACGCATTGAGGAATACATTGCAACCAAGGAGAGTGACTTACAGACCTCAACCAATCCACCGTATTTGATTAAGTAATCAGTAGAATCGTTAAACAGAAAACAGACTTGGCAGTAAATAAGAAAAATATCATGACCCGCTACTTCTTTGTAGTCCTCGTAATGGGGCTGCTGGGAATAGCTATTGTCGTAAAAGCCGCAATCATCATGTTTGCAGAGCGACAATACTGGCAGGATGTAGCCGACCGTTTCGTAAAAGAGAACGTGACGGTAAAGCCTAATCGTGGTAATATTCTTTCATCCGATGGCAAACTGATGGCAAGCTCCTTGCCGGAATATCGCATCTATATGGACTTTAAGGCAGGTGGTGTAACCAAAGATACCATGTTAGTGAACCACATGAACGAAATTTGCGAAGGACTGCATAAGATATTCCCCGATAAAAGTGCCGCTGAATTTAAATCACACTTGCAAAAAGGACGCAAGAAGGGCAGCCGTAATTATCTGATTTATCCGAGACGTATCTCGTATATCCAGTATAAAGAAGCTAAACGTCTGCCTGTATTCAATCTGAACAAGTACAAAGGTGGCTTCCACGAGCAGGTTTATAATCAACGTAAGAAGCCATTCGGATCATTGGCAGCCCGTACATTGGGCGATCTTTATGCCGATACTGCACAAGGTGCAAAAAATGGTATCGAGTTGTCATTCGACACCTTATTGAAAGGTCGCGACGGCATCACCCATCGCCAGAAGGTGATGAACAAGTACCTGAATATTGTAGATATAGCCCCTGTAGATGGTTGTGATATTATCTCAACCCTCGATGTAGGCATGCAAGATATCTGCGAGAAAGCATTGGTAGACAAGTTGAAGGAAATTAATGCCACTGTAGGTGTGGCAGTACTCATGGAAGTACAGACCGGCGAAGTGAAAGCCATCGTCAACATGATGAAAGCCAACGATGGAAACTATTACGAAATGCGTAATAACGCCATCAGTGACATGATGGAACCGGGCTCGACTTTCAAGACAGCTTCCATCATGGTGGCTCTTGAAGATGGAAAGATCACGCCGGAAACAGAAGTAGACACCGGAAATGGTATTATGATGATGTATGGCAGCAAAATGAGAGATCATAACTGGCATCGCGGAGGATACGGAAAAATCAATGTAACACGCATTCTGGAAGTCTCATCCAACGTAGGTGTCTCCTATCTCATTGATAAACATTACAAAGATAATCCGCAGAAGTATGTGGATGGTTTAAAGCGCATGAGCATCGACCAACCGCTACATCTACAAATTTCCGGCGAAGGAAAGCCTAACATCAAGGGTCCGAAGGAAAGATACTTCGCAAAAACAACCCTTCCCTGGATGAGTATCGGATACGAAACACAGGTTCCGCCACTCAATATCCTGACTTTCTATAATGCCATTGCCAACAATGGTGTAATGATACGCCCCAAATTCGTAAAGGCTGCGGTAAAAGACGGTGAAGTTATAGAAGAATATCCTACGGAAGTGATCAACCCGAAGATATGCTCTGATCGGACATTGACTCAGATACGTGATATTCTGGAAAAAGTGGTATCGCAAGGGTTAGCCAAACCGGCCGGAAGCAAACAATTTTCCGTTGCCGGCAAGACGGGTACAGCACAGGTATCACAAGGTACGGCAGGCTATAAAAACGGACGGGTGAATTATCTGGTAAGCTTTTGTGGCTATTTCCCGGCTGATGCTCCCAAGTATAGCTGCATCGTTTCGATACAGAAACCGGGACTTCCGGCATCGGGTGGTCTGATGGCAGGCAGTGTATTCGGAAAAATTGCAGAAAGAGTATATGCAAAGAATCTGCGGTTTGATATCCGCAGTGCAATAGATAGTACAAGCAATGTCATTCCTCCTGTAAAAGCCGGAGAAATGAATGAAGCCTTCCAGGTACTGAATAGTTTGAAAGTACCGGTGCAGAAACAGTTCACGTCCAAGAAAGGACAAGAGGCTTGGGGACATACACAAGCAGCTCCCAATGCAGTTGTTCTACAAGGTAAAGACGGGGCCAACCCGGATCTTGTCCCCAGTGTTATTGGAATGGGAGCGAAGGATGCTGTGTACCTATTGGAGAGTAAAGGTCTGAAAGTTAGACTAAACGGCATCGGAAAAGTGAGAAATCAATCGATACCGGGAGGCAACCGTGTGGTAAAAGGACAAACCATTCAATTGACAATGCACAATTGACAATTGCTGTGCGGTACGAAGTGAGGATGTGACCTTTTCTATAATGAGAGATAAGAAAATGAATAATAAACAACGAATTGTCAATTATCAATTGTCAATTGTCAATTGTAATTATGGTATTAAGTAAATTACTGAAAGCAATACAACCGATACAGATTATCGGAAGTACGGAGACGGAGATAACGGGGGTAAACATCGACTCCCGCCTGGTACAAGCCGGACATCTGTTTATGGCTATGCGCGGTACCCAAACTGACGGACATGTCTATATTCCCGCGGCCATAGAGAAAGGTGCTGTCGCCGTGCTCTGCGAAGATGTACCCGAAGCTAAACAGGAGGGCATCACCTACATTCAGGTGAAAGACAGCGAAGACGCTGTGGGCAAAGTAGCCACTACGTTCTACGACGATCCTACTTCCAAGATGGAGCTGGTAGGCGTAACCGGAACGAATGGGAAAACTACCATCGCCACCTTATTATATAATACATTCCGTTATTTCGGCTATAAGGTAGGACTGATTTCTACTGTTTGCAACTACATAGACGATCAACCCATACCCACTGAGCATACGACCCCCGACCCCATCACTCTGAACCAATTATTAGGACAGATGGCAGACTCCGGATGCAAGTATGTCTTCATGGAAGTGAGTTCGCACTCTATCGACCAGAAACGTATCAGCGGGCTTCGTTTTGCAGGCGGTATTTTCACCAACCTGACGCGCGACCATCTGGACTATCACAAGACAGTGGAGAATTACCTCAAAGCCAAGAAGAAATTTTTCGACGATATGCCGAAGAACGCCTTCAGTCTGACCAACCTGGATGATAAGAACGGGCTTGTAATGACGCAAAACACGCGTTCGAAAGTATACACCTACTCATTGCGCAGCCTCAGCGATTTCAAAGGCAAGATATTGGAGTCTCATTTCGAAGGTATGTTACTCGACTTCAATAACCACGAACTGGCCGTGCATTTCATCGGCCGTTTTAATGCTTCAAACCTGTTGGCGGTATTTGGCGCGGCTGTACTGCTCGGCAAAAAAGAGGAAGATGTATTGGTTGCCCTCAGCACGTTGCAGCCGGTAGCCGGACGCTTCGATGCGGTACGTTCTCCCAAAGGCATCACCGCCATTGTGGATTATGCACACACTCCGGACGCCCTCATCAACGTATTGAACGCCATTCACGGAGTACTTGAAGGTAAAGGTAAAGTGATCACCGTAGTAGGTGCAGGCGGTAATCGCGATAAAGGCAAACGCCCCATCATGGCCAAGGAAGCAGCCAAAGCCAGCGATCGCGTCATCATCACTTCTGACAATCCACGCTTTGAAGAACCCCAGGATATCATCAACGATATGCTTGCCGGATTAGACAAGGAGGACATGCAGAAAACCATCAGCATAGCCGACCGTCGCGAGGCCATCAAGACCGCTTGCCTACTGGCACAGCCGGGTGATGTAATTCTCGTAGCCGGAAAAGGCCATGAAAACTATCAGGAGATTAAGGGAGTGAAACATCATTTCGATGATAAAGAAGAGCTAAATAGAATTATGAATTAAGAATTATGAATTATGAATTACCATGCGGCACGCACATTGCGCAGCCTCATTCATAATTCATAATTCATAATTCATAATTAGAACAAACATGTTGTATTATTTATTTCAATGGTTAGACAAGTATGACATTCCCGGCGCGGGTATGTTTGGATATACATCATTCCGGGCTTTGATGGCAATCATCCTTGCATTGCTCATTTCAAGCATCTGGGGAGATCGTTTTATCAACCTGCTGAAACGGAAACAGATTACGGAAACACAACGTGATGCCAGCATCGATCCGTTCGGGGTGAACAAGGCAGGTGTACCGAGCATGGGGGGAGTCATTATCATTGTAGCAATTCTCATTCCGTGTCTGCTACTGGGTAAGTTGAGTAATATCTATATGATATTGATGCTGATTACCACGGTATGGCTGGGGTCATTAGGATTTGCCGATGATTATATCAAGATTTTCAAGAAAGACAAGGAAGGCCTGCACGGAAAGTTCAAGATTATCGGACAGGTAGGATTGGGATTAATCGTAGGACTTACTTTATACCTGAGCCCCCAAGCTGTTATCCGCGAAAACATTGAAGTGCAGAAACCCGGGCAGGAAGTGGAGGTTATTCATGCGGGACAAGACATTAAGTCGACGCAGACTACCATCCCCTTCTTCAAAAGCAATAACCTGGATTATGCTGATTTCGTAAGTTTCATGGGCGAGCATGCGCAAACGGCAGGTTGGATACTGTTTGTGATTATCACTATATTCGTAGTGACAGCCGTCAGCAATGGCGCCAATCTGAATGATGGAATGGACGGTATGGCGGCAGGAAACTCGGCAATTATAGGTTTGGCACTGGGAATTTTAGCTTATGTATCCAGCCACATCGAATATGCCGGTTATCTGAATATCATGTATATTCCCGGATCGGAGGAACTGGTAATCTTCATCTGCGCCTTCATTGGTGCCTTGATTGGTTTCCTGTGGTACAATGCGTATCCGGCGCAGGTATTCATGGGTGATACGGGTAGTTTAACCATTGGCGGTATCATCGCCGTATTTGCCATCATCATACACAAAGAGTTGCTGATACCCATCCTTTGCGGTGTATTCCTGCTGGAAAACCTATCCGTCATTTTACAACGGTTCTATTACAAAGCCGGAAAACGGAAAGGAGTAAAACAAAGGCTGTTCAAACGAACACCTATTCACGACCACTTCCGTACCTCCATGAGCCTGATAGAACCGGGCTGTACGGTGAAGTTTACAACGCCGACCAAACTGTTCCATGAGTCAAAAATTACGGTCCGTTTCTGGATTGTGACAATTGTACTGGCCGCAATAACGATTATTACATTAAAGATAAGATAACAAATGAATGAAGAATTAGGAATGAAGAATGAAGAATCAGGCTGCGCACTATTGCGCCGCATAGCAATTCTTCATTCTTAATTCTTCATTCTTAATTAAAAACAGCATGAGTAGAATTGTAGTATTAGGAGCCGGAGAGAGTGGTGCAGGTGCTGCCGTACTCGCCAAAGTGAAGGGATTCGACACATTCGTATCCGACATGTCCGCCATTAAAGACAAATATAAAGAAGTGCTGGACAGGTACGACATCTCCTGGGAAGAAGGACAACACACAGAAGAGTTGATTTTAAGCGCCGATGAAGTGGTGAAAAGTCCCGGTATCCCCAACGATGCTCCGATGATATTGAAACTGAAAGCGCAAGGAACGCCTGTCATCTCTGAGATAGAGTTTGCAGGACGCTATACCAATGCAAAAATGATATGTATTACCGGTTCAAACGGTAAGACCACTACTACCTCACTCATTTATCACATTTTCAAGAGTGCAGGTCTGAATGTAGGATTGGCAGGCAACATTGGCAAGAGCCTAGCTTTGCAGGTGGCCACGGATCAACATGATTACTACGTGATTGAACTCAGTTCTTTCCAGTTGGATAACATGTATAAGTTCCGCGCTAATATTGCCGTGCTGATGAATATTACGCCCGACCACCTGGACCGCTACAATCACTGCATGCAGAACTATGTGGATGCAAAGTTCCGTATCACGCAGAACCAGACACCGGAAGATGCTTTCATTTTCTGGAATGACGACCCCATCATCAAACGCGAATTGGACAAACACGGGTTATGCGCCCACCTTTATCCATTCTCCGCAGTGAAAGAAGATGGAGCCATAGCCTACGTAGAAGACGGTGAAGTGGAAATCAACGAACCCATCGCCTTCAACATGGAACAGGAAAAATTGGCTTTACAAGGCACACATAACTTATACAATTCTCTCGCCGCAGGCATCTCCGCCAACCTCGCCGGAATAGAGAAAGAATATATTCGCCGGGCTTTGTCCGACTTCAAAGGCGTAGAACACCGCCTTGAAAAGGTAGCCACAGTGCGCGGTGTAGAGTTTATCAACGACTCTAAAGCTACCAACGTAAATTCCTGCTGGTATGCTTTGCAGAGCATGAAAACGAAAACGGTCCTGATACTGGGCGGAAAAGATAAAGGCAACGACTATACAGAGATTGAAGACCTGGTGCGCGAGAAATGCTCCGCCCTGGTTTACCTGGGATTGCATAACGAAAAGTTGCACGATTTCTTCGACCGCATGGGATTGCCCGTTGCCGATGTACAGACCGGTATGAAAGATGCCGTAGACGCCGCTTTCCGTTTAGCGAAAAAAGGCGAAACGGTATTGCTGAGTCCTTGTTGTGCGAGCTTTGACCTCTTCAACAGTTATGAAGACCGGGGCGACCAGTTCAAGGAATACGTAAGAGCATTATGACCGTACCCGGGATAAAAAGACGGTCGCACATCGTGAGAAAAGCAAGCGTACATGAGCGCTTTCATTCCTTAATTATTAACTATTAATTTGCGAAGCATTGGACTTACTCAGAAGCATATTCAAAGGTGACAAGGTAATCTGGATCATATTCCTTTTCCTTTGCCTCATTTCTATCGTAGAGGTGTTCAGCGCCGCGTCTACACTGACGTACAAGAGCGGCGACCACTGGGGGCCTATTACACAGCACAGCATCATCCTGATGGTGGGCGCTGTAGTAGTGGTGTTTATGCACAATATTCCCTATAAGTGGTTTCAGGTATTCCCTGTGTTCCTGCTTCCCTTGTCCGTAGTATTACTGGGTCTCGTTATGATGATGGAACGCATCAACGGCGCTGCACGCTGGATGACCTTCATGGGTATCCAGTTCCAGCCTTCGGAAGTGGCAAAAATGGCCGTGATCATCGTCACTGCCTTTATCCTCTCCAAGGGACAGGATGAAGACGGGGCCAGCCCGAAAGCCTTTAAGCGTATCATGATTATCACAGGAGTTGTCTGCCTGCTGATTGCACCGGAGAACCTTTCGACAGCAGCTTTACTTTTCGGAGTGGTTTTTCTGATGATGTTCATCGGACGGGTGGCAATGAAAAAACTGTTGATACTGTTCGGTGGCTTGGCAGGAGTGGCAATCGTAGGCGTAGCATTTCTGGTACTGACCAAGAATAGCGATTTACCGTTCCTGCACCGTTTTGACACATGGCGTGCCCGTATAGAGAAATTCACAGATGACACAGAAGTGCCTGCCGCCAAATTCGATATTGACAAAGATGCCCAGATAGCCCACGCCCGTATCGCCGTAGCCACAAGCAACGTTGTAGGTAGAGGACCGGGCAACTCAGTACAGCGCGACTTCCTGAGCCAGGCATTCTCTGACTTTATCTTTGCCATCATTGTGGAAGAATTGGGATTGATAGGCGGGGCTTTCGTCGTATTCCTCTACGTCTGCCTACTGATACGAGTGGGGCGTATAGCGAAGAAGTGCGACCGCACGTTTCCGGCCTTCCTTATCATAGGAATTGCGCTGCTGCTTGTATCGCAAGCCGTATTCAACATGATGGTAGCAGTAGGATTGGCACCGGTCACCGGGCAACCGCTGCCACTTATCAGTAAAGGTGGTACCTCCACACTTATCAACTGCGCCTACATCGGCATGATATTGAGTGTGAGTCGCTATACCGCCAAATTGGAAGAGATTAAAGAACATGACGCACAGATACCGATGCAAGTGAAAGCTGCTGTTGAAGAAGGATATAGCGAGATACAAACAGCGGCTGAACCAACAGCAAAGGTGCTGAATAGTGATGCAGAATTCGAGTAAGAGCATAGAAGAGTATGAATAAAGATATAAATAAGAGCCATAGTGGAGAAGCTCCCCGCATTATCATAAGCGGTGGAGGTACAGGGGGACATATATTTCCCGCAGTATCCATTGCCAATGCCATCAAGGAACTACGCCCCGATGCAGAAATCCTCTTTGTAGGCGCGGAAGGACGGATGGAAATGCAACGTGTACCCGATGCAGGATACAAAATCATCGGTTTACCCGTGGCAGGTTTCGACCGTAAACGTTTATGGAAAAACTTTGCAGTGATTATAAAGTTACTCCGTAGCCAGTTGAAGGCACGCCGCATACTGAAAGAGTTTCATCCTCAGGTAGCGGTAGGTGTAGGTGGTTATGCCAGTGGCCCTACGTTAAAAGTAGCAGGTATGATGGGAGTGCCTACTTTGATACAAGAACAGAACTCTTATGCAGGCGTAACAAATAAGCTGCTGGCACAAAAAGCCTGCAAGATTTGTGTAGCGTATGACGGAATGGAAAAGTTCTTTCCCGCGGATAAGATTATTATGACAGGGAATCCGGTTCGACAGAATCTGTTAGCCAATAAGCAGAGTCGCGAAGCTGCCGTGACTTCTTTCGGTTTCAATCCGGAGAAGAAAACAATATTGATACTGGGCGGCAGTCTTGGAGCGCGTACTATAAACCAGACGCTGATTGCCGCACTGGATACAATCAAAGCATACGGTGACATTCAGTTCATCTGGCAGACCGGAAAGATATACATTCAGCAAGTGCAAGATGCCATCACTACCACCACCGGAGAAGCGGTACGCAATCCACGCATTTCAGCTATCCCGAACCTCTATGTGACGGACTTCATCAAAGATATGGCAAGTGCGTATGCGGCTACCGATCTGGTCATTTCGCGTGCGGGAGCAGGATCTATCTCTGAGTTCTGCCTGCTGAATAAACCGGTTATTCTGGTACCTTCACCCAATGTGGCAGAAGACCACCAAACTAAAAATGCACTGGCCCTCGTAAATAAGGAAGCTGCCATTTACGTGAAGGATGCAGATGCAATGAAGAATCTGATTCCAGTAGCACTCGAAACGGTTGCCGATGTCGGGAAACTAAAAACGTTGAGCGAGAACATTGCCAAGTTGGCTCTGCCGGACTCAGCAACTATAATTGCAAAAGAAGTATTGAAACTGATAAGTAAACCATAATAATTCAATAAATGAACTGTAGCAACTCAATTCCCTTCCTCCCAGGAGGAGAATTGAGATAGTATTAAAATAGAAGAAGATGAATATAGAAAACATCAAATCCGTATATTTCGTCGGTGCCGGCGGCATCGGTATGAGTGCCCTGATACGTTATTTCTTATCAAAGGGCAAACTCGTAGCTGGTTACGACCGCACTCCGAGCGAACTGACCGAACACCTTATCGCAGAAGGCGCACAGATACATTATGAAGAAAATGTAAGCCTGATCCCCGAAGATTGCAAGGACAAGGAAGCAACTTTAGTCGTATATACCCCGGCCGTTCCGCAAGATCATGCCGAGTTAGTGTACTTCTGCAATAACGGTTTCGAAATACAGAAACGCGCTCAGGTTCTGGGAACAATCACCCACAGCAGTAAAGGTCTGTGCGTAGCCGGAACGCATGGTAAAACCACTACCAGCACAATGGCTGCACATTTACTTTATCAGTCACATGCAGGCTGCACCGCATTCCTCGGAGGCATCTCCAAGAATTATGGAACCAACCTGCTGCTGTCTCAGTCCAGTCCGTATACAGTGATCGAAGCAGATGAGTTCGACCGTTCTTTCCATTGGTTATCACCATACATGAGTGTCATTACAGCTACCGACCCCGACCATCTGGATATCTACGGTACGGAAGAAGCCTATCTGGAAAGTTTCCGTCATTATACAACCCTGATTCAACCGGGCGGCGCATTGATCATTCACAAAGACATTGCTTTGAAACCTGATGTGCAATCCGGGGTAAAAGTTTATACCTATGCTCGTACCCAAGGTGATTTCCATGCTGAGAATATCCGCATCGGAAACGGTGAGATATTTATCGACTTCGTGGCACCTGATACACGTATCAATGATATCCAATTAGGTGTTCCCGTGAGCATCAATATAGAGAATGGCGTGGCAGCCATGGCGCTCGCCCACCTCAACGGTGCCACGGACGAGGAAATCAAACGCGGCATGGCAAGTTTCCGCGGAGTAGACCGCCGTTTCGACTTCAAAATCAAGAATGATAAAGTGGTATTCCTGAGCGACTACGCCCATCATCCTGCCGAAATCGCACAAAGCGTAAAGTCTATCCGCGACCTATATCAGGACAAGAAAATTACGGCTATCTTCCAGCCGCACCTTTACACACGTACCCGTGACTTCTACAAGGAATTTGCCGACAGCTTGTCCCTGCTCGATGAAGTGATCCTCGTAGATATCTATCCGGCACGTGAACTACCGATTCCCGGTGTCACCAGTCAGCTGATATACGACAACCTGCGTCCGGGCATTGAAAAATGTATGTGCAGGAAAGAAGACATACTGAACCTGCTGTCTCAGAAAAAGACCGAGGTTCTGATTACTTTAGGTGCAGGAGACATAGACAACTACGTCCCCGAAATCACGAAACAACTTAAACTAAGAATGAGGAATGAAGAATGAAGAATTTGGCTGCGCATCATTCTTACACAGCGTAGCTAAATTCCTCATTCTTAATTCTTAATTCTTCATTAATATAAACATTATGCTAAAGCGAATTCTATTGTCTATCGTCCTGCTGCTCGTCATCGCCTATCTGGTGGTAGCTATCACGGCTTTCAATCGGAAGCCTGCCGGACAGGTGTGTCGTGACATGGAATTGGTTATCAAGGATACAGTT
>OHCS01001182.1_pt1 | contig 11930 bp, 13 predicted proteins | sample 1566741 | NCBI WGS metagenome assembly OHCS01 (sample SAMEA3879604, study PRJEB24766) | human gut metagenome | biome: human-associated habitat; feature: feces | place: USA | collected 1985/1987 | reverse complement strand
AATGTTTGTTATCAGTACATTGTTTTGATTAAAGAAGTCTAAAAATGTATGAAAGCGGAACATTCCGATTATCTCGTGGCTTCCATCCGCGTGTAGATGCTGCGGCATACACCGTTGGGATAGCTTTTCTGCGAGGTTAATATCCATTGTGTTTCGGGCAGGACGGACTGGAAAAAGTGCCGCCCCGTTCCTGCGATGAATGGCACGGTATAGAGGATGATTTCATCCACCACACGCATACGCAGCAGCCCGTTGATATAGTCAGCCTTTTCAGGAGTGACTTCTGCCAGATAGCAGATTCTTGTATTATCCTTACGCCATTCGTCGAGCATAGAAATGGAATAGTCGGGTGTGATATGATAAAGGGCATGCTTCCTTATTTCGTTGATGCCACATTTGTCAAGGTGCAGTTCTTTATACGCCTTGCAATATAATTCGGAAATATGACACCCGTCCATAGATAGGACGGCAAGAATCTGAACTTTACCCATACTATTTTTCTTTTATTAAGCAAGGGTAAAAAAGTAGCGTGCAATCCACGCTATCACTAATGGAGGCTCTGGAATGCCCTTGACAGAAATAGGTGAATGCACGCTATGCGTAGGCATAGCATAAGCAATCACGCAATAGTTTCTGCCAATGTCCATTTTCCAGATTTCCATTAGAAACACCTTGCGGTCTTATGTTATATATTAGCGGCGAAAGGCTTTGCCAATCGCCGTTTATTCTCTAAAATCATGCAAAGATAGCTATTTTCAGCGAATTGCCGGCTATGGTTGCTGAAATTTATATTTCAATCCATATTCTTCCAGTTTGCTGTACAGTGTTGTACGTCCTATTCCGAGCAATTCAGCGGCAACCTTGCGGTTCCCGTTTGCCTGCTTTAACGCACGTAAAATCCGTTCCTTATCCTCTGTGTCATTGCGCAGTGCGAAGCTGACAGGTGAGTTAGGTTTTGTTACGGCAAGTTCCAGATGTTCTTTCGTGACAAGTCCTGTCTGTGCCTGCAACACCGCACCCATGATTTTCTGCCGAAGCTCACGGACATTTCCCGGCCAAGCATGGGTCAGCAATGTCTTCCGGGCTTCCCCGTCAAAACCGATAATATTACATTCCAGTTCATTGTTCGCAATCTCACGAAAAAACTCCGCCAGCGGCATGATGTCCTCCTGACAGTCACGCAATGGCGGAACGGTTATCTCAAAATCATGCAGACGGTACAGCAAGTCCTGACGAAAACGCTTCTCATTGACCGCCTTTTCCAGATTCTCGTTGGTAGCGGCAATGATACGGATATTGAAACTCTTATCCGCTCTGTCTCCTATCGGGCGGTATCGCCGTTCTTGTATGGCACGCAGAAGCATCTGTTGGGTTTCCGGTGCGAGATTACCCACTTCGTCCAAAAACAGCGTACCGCCTTCCGCCTCATGGAAATAACCTTTCTTGGCACTGTCCGCACCAGTGAACGCCCCTTTGACGTGTCCGAAGAATGCCGACGGCGCAAGCTCTTTGGTGAGTGAACCGCAGTCCACAGCCACGAATGGCTTGCCGGAACGTTTGCTTTTATCATGCAGATGGTGGGCGATATGCTCCTTGCCCGTGCCGTTCTCTCCGAAGATCAGCACACTCATATCGGTGGGGGCTACCAGCCTTATACGGTGCATGATTTTCCGGAAGGCGGAACCGTCACGGGCAAACACGGGCATACGGCTTCGCCCGATATTCCGCTCTTTCAGTATAGTACGGAGAAGAGGCACGAGTTTGTCCTCCACGAGTTGTTTGGGTATGTAGTCCAGCGAGCCGAGTTTCATGCTTTCAACCGCCGTATGCACTTCGGCATAGTCGGTCATGATGACAAAGGGCTGCATCCTGCCCTCCTTGCGCATCCAGCGCAGCAGGTCGATACCGTTGCCGTCGGGCAGGCGCAGGTCGGAAACCACGATGTCCCCGTCTGCGGCCTGTTGCAGATATTTCTTCGCGGTTGAGAGGTGGAAAGCCTGCACGGTGCGGAATCCCTCGCGTGCCAGCAGGTTGCAGACGAACTCGCAATACACGATGTTATCCTCCACCACGATGATTTTTGTCTTATCCATTTTCGTATTTTCTCCTTTCTTCTTTTGCCAGCCGGATGATTTCCGAACCCTTATCCAGCACGGATTTTATGGTATTGCCAATTGTTTTATCGTCAGGTGTGCCATCGCTATGAAGCAATTTGTATAGTTCCCTTAACGGCTGGTCGGCACGGAGTATCTCCCATGAGCTGCGCAGGTGGTGTGTAAGTGCGTCCAGTTCCTGAAGGTCTTTCTTTAGACCCGCTTCCCTGATTGCCTGCATTTCCTTTTCGGTTTCCGTTATCAGTTTCTCCAGCATGACGGTTTCATTCCCGTATGACAGCAGGGAGGTGAAATCCGGCTTTTCATTCCGATTGCCTTTCATGGCGCATTTGTCTGAAACCTCCATCAGTTCCGATATGGAGAACGGTTTGAGCAGGCAACCGGAGAAACCACGTTCCATAAGTTCCTCCTTGCTGCAACTTCCCGAAGCGGTTGTCACGACTACCGGGATAGTCTTTGAATTGCCAACGTTGGAGGTGCGCAGCAGTTCCAGCAGCTCGAAGCCGTTGATTTCCGGCATGTTCAGATCCGTCAGAAGCAGGCTGCATTCTTTCCGGCGTATCATTTCCATCAGTTCCGCAGCATCGGTACAGGTGTCACAGTGTATCCCTTCCTGTGCATACATTTCTTTCAACATCAATAGTAACACCTCGTCATTGTCGATGGCGATGACATTGTGGAATGTACGGTCATGATGAATCCGTTTCTGATTTACCCTTTCCGGCAGTTCCCTGGCTGTCTGCATGGGTATTTCCACCGTGAAACGGCTGCCTTTGCCTTTCTCGCTCTCCAACCGGATTGTACCGTCGAGCATTGACACGATACGCTGAACGATGGAAAGACCTAATCCGAAACCGTCTTTTGCGGCGGCGTTTGACAGACGCTCAAACGCACCGAACACCCGTTGCTGTTCCTCTTCGGTCATGCCCGTACCCGTATCTTCGACGATAAGTTTCAGGACACCGTTATTGCAGTCCGTTGTCAGAGAAACGCCACCGTTTTCCGTGAACTTGATGGCGTTTGACAGCAGGTTGTTGCCGATTTGCAGGATACGTTCCTTATCGGTCACTACAACTTCGTCCGTGCGGTTCGTCACAGTAAGAGCCAGTCCCTTGTTCATGGCAATTGGCATAAACTCCGTTTCAAAAATGTGCGTGATTGCCGAAATCCGGCAAGGAGAAATGTTCGGCTGCTCCTTGCCGTTGTCCAGACGGAAGAAACTTAGCAAGGTGTTGAGCATTTCGCGCATCCGGTCGGAAGATTGCCGGATATTTTGAACATACACTTTGATTTTGTCCGTGTTACAATCTTTCTGCATTAACCCGGCATAGCCTGTGATTGCCGTCAGCGGTGTGCGCAGCTCATGGGTGATGGTATGCACGGCTTTCTTACGGGAAGCTATCAGTATCTCGTTCTGTTCACCCGATTTTTGGAGTTGCCCGATTAAATCCGTCGTTTCTTGTTTGTATCGCTTGATACGGTTCGCATTTCGATGAATGATGATATAAGAAATGACCAATAGCAATAGAACGAATCCTGTCAAGCCGCCAATTTGAAAGAACGACCGTTCCCGCATAGTGGCTATTTCCGCTTCCCGTTTCTGTAAGTCTGCTCGAACTTTCTCATCTATTTGAATAATCAGTCCTTGCAGTTGCCGATTCAGTTCAGCATTTCGTGCAGCAAGGATATCTGCGTATTCAGACAAACGACGTCTTTGCCCCTGTTGTTCAGCTAACAAATTTCGGTTAAATGAACGGAGCATCGTGGTGGTAACAGTTGGTTTAATTTCCTCTTTTTTGCCGAAGATGCCCAAGAAACCTTTTCGTTTCGGTTTCTTGGGCTGTTCCTGTACGCTTTTCTGCACGATTACAGGTACTTGGTCGGCAATTTTCTCATTGAGGGCTTGCTGTTCATCAAGTAGCTTAACAATACCACGTATCGGCTGTTCCTTGTCTTCAAGAAGATGGCGTACACTGTCTATGCGCTCTGCCGGATAAATCGTTTTGAAACGGCATAGCATACTGTCCATTGCCATTCGTTGATAATGGTAATGGACTAAATCTGCATATTCCCATTCCAATACTGTCTCGCCCGATAAAGAAAGTTCAATAAGAAGAACAAATATTTCGTGCGATTCTTGGCGAAAAGTATCTATATGACGATTCTGAACTTCCAATTTCTCTAATTCGTACCATTCTTTACGCCAAATATACATTATGCCGATAACCAATAGTGCCATCAGCAAATAGTCGAGTGAAATTAGATTCTTGATTGATTTCATATTGCCTATAATTTATCCCAACGTCCATCTTTCAGATAAGGCAAAAACTCCCGTATCTTATCTACCGACCAGTTCCACCATTTCAAAGCCTGCATCTGTTCTATTATATCAGGACTGAACCGCTTTCGTATCTCTTTGGCAGGGACACCACCCACAATGGTATAGGGTGGCACATCTTTCGTCACAACCGCCCTTGTACCAACAATAGCACCGTCACCGATATGGACACCAGCCATAATAACGGCTTCATAGCCTATCCATACGTCATTGCCTATCACGATGTCGCCTTTGTTGTCCCAAGCGGAAGCCACATCTGCCTTATCCAATTCCCAATCTTCATAGAACAGCGGGAACGTGTAAGTCGATAGTGATTTCAGAGTATGATTGGCGCAGTTGAACAGAAATTTTGCTCCGCAAGCAATAGAACAGAACTTGCCTATTATCAGCCGTTCATGGTTAATGGGATAATGATACAATACGTTGTTTTGCTCAAACTGACGAGGGTCTGAAACAAAGTCATTGTAAATGGTATAGTCGCCTATTTCGATAGACGGGTCTTTTACGACAGCATTCAAATAAACGGTTTGCGTGTCACCTTTACGGGGATATATCTTGTTCATCATAACTTTCAGTTCTTAGTATTGTTTATATTTAAGATAAATGACGGATTGTGTACCAAGCAGTATTACATATAAGTATTCCACTGCCCAATATACCGCCAACGGGACATTACAATAACCTAATCCCCATAAGCAGAACAGATAAGCAATAGTTGTTGTCACCTGAAAAATGAATACCGTCCGTGTCGCTCCCGTTCCTGTTGCAGCATTCAGATAAACGTAACCGGGTAGTGCAAAGAAGTAATTCAATAGCATGACAATAAAAGGCGGCCATGCAAGTTGTACGATAGCGGGATTTTCCGTATAAGCCCCTATAATGTGCTGGTGAAAGAACAACGCAAAAACAATCAGTGGAATGCCTGTTGCATATCCTAAACGGATAATCTTATGGCAAAGCGGAAAAACTTGTTTCTTTTCACCTGCTCCAATCAGGTTACTCACCAAAGAACCGGTGACACCTGCCAATGCATTGACGATAACGGAAAACAGTGCGGAAACACTTCTTGCAATGTTCGATACAGCCAATTCCGTTTCTCCCAAACGTTCGATAGCCACGAAGAACAGAAACCAAATGGCTACACTTGTAAAGAACTGGAGCATACTCCATACCGAGATAGAAAATACCTCTTTCAATATAGTTATATCAATATGCCAATATAAGCCATATGCTTTTTTATCAATGTGCCAAAACATATATGCAGCTAATACAGCCAGCGAACACATTTCGGCAAATGAAGATGCGATAGCCGCTCCCGATATACCCATGTCTAAGCCGAATATCAGGAGATAGTTCATCGGAATGTTTACCAGTACGGCAGTGAAAGCTGCCATGTTCAGAGCTTTTGTCTGTGTAATGCCTACCAAAAACGAGCGTAAGGCAAGGAACGGGAAAGAGAACAACAATCCCCAAATACGCCAATTCAAATAGCGGATAACCGCATTATAAACATCATCCGAAGTTATCAGATGCTTCAACAGAATGGGAGAAAATATCTTGGATAGCAGACAGAGGAGTACCGCCAGTATTTGCAAGAAAAACAATCCCTGAAAAAACGTTTTTCCCGTTTCTGCATACCGCTGTTCTCCGTTACGGCGGGCAATTACCACTTGCAACCCCAAACTGAACCCGAAGCCGAGCATATAAATTGCCAAGAACCATATTCCGGCAAGGGCAGATGCGCCCAATTCCACATCACCCACATGCCCTAAAAACAAAGCATCGGTAATATTTATCAGCTGTTCGATAAGGATGCTCATCATTACAGGAAAAGCGATGAGCCAGATTTTCTTATAGGTATAATTCATTTGTTCAAACCAATATGATACAATACATCCTGCCGCTTTAAGCAGCACGACAATCTTATAGATTTATAATAAGGGATAATGACAAAACAATAACAGGCAAACTTAAAACATAAGCCTGTCTATTGCTGAATAGCAATAATTGGAAGTGCTATTCGTTGAGCGTAGCTATATGCACAACTGCCATTTCATATTGTTGAACAACTATTTATTTTTCTGTTAGTTCTGCAAAGATAGCGTTTTTCCCTGAACTTATATTCTCAATTTATCAATTTCTTTCTGAACCCCATCTAAAAAGCGGGAAGCGTGCGCCCCGTCCATTTGCGTGTGGTGGAACTGGAAAGAAACGGTAAGCGTCGTTTTCAGCAGGCGGCGTTTGTATTTGCCCCAAATAAGAAACGGATTATTAAAAATGCCGCTATACATCCCGACAGCACCGTCTATTTCATATTGTGCCAATGCGGAAGTTCCGATAACCATGCTTTCCGTCAAGTCGTGATTAACGCAACTTTCAGCCACTTGTTTGGTAAGTTGCAGATAGTGTTGGTTAAACAAAGATAAATCATCGCAGAAAGGAATATCACACGAACTTACCTCGCCCTCTCTGTTGGCGACAATGGTGTTTACTGCAATGGTATCGTACTGCATCAGTTTACCGCCAACGGGCAGCAGATAAAATTCTTTCACGTTTCTTGCGGCTTTGCCGATGCACCAGCACATCAACATATTAAACTTCATGCCCGATTTCCGGCTGATTTTCACAAGGCGTGACACGTTGAGTGTCTTAAAGAACGTCACCATTGGCATAGGTGCGTTCATCCACATTTCAAAGGCGTATGCCCGGCTGGTTTCTTGGGGATTTACTACTTTCATACTTAATGCTATTTTCATTTAATGAATCAGGTCGCAAAAGTAGGAGAAGCGTTTGACCCCGGATAGAACAAACGGGACATTTATATGGGATTGGTGAACAAATCGGAATATGGATTTGATACTTTCAGCAAAGACATGGGCGTATATCCGCAGAATTTCTTGAACTCCCGGATAAAGTGCGACTGGTCGGCATAACCGCTGGCGTATGCTATTTGTGCCTGATTGATTTCTTTGCCCGCTTGATGCTGCATCTGCGCCAAAGCCTTTTGGAAGCGGACGATACGGGTATATTCTTTGGGATTGATGCCTACAAATGAATGAAACAACCGCTCAAACTGTTTTTTACTTAGGCAGGCAATAGAAGATAATTCGTTTACAGAGATTTGCGGAGTGATATATATTCGCTGTATGGCGGCATCTATTCTTTTAACTCTGTATGTGGTATTAGCTAAATTATCGGCAATTTGTGACAACAGCCATTTTTCTATATAGCTTATGCAAATAGAATTATTCTCACAGTCGAATATTCGTGTAGCCAGTTCATTCAAACTTTTGTTTTCAATATCATAGCCCGAAACTTCCCGGTTGTAAAAAAGGGATGTCGGTATGTTCAGAAACATACTCATGGCGTGGGGCTGGAACACGACCACTATCATTTCTGTATTGCCGTCAGCATACAAATGGGATGAAAAATTAACTTGTCCGCTGATGGTAAGTTTGTCTTGTATAACATTCAATTCGGGAATATATAGTGGTGTTTGCTTATGGAAGATGATTTGAGGGCAACCGATAGGAAAAGTCAGGGTATTCAAAAACTGGTTACTTTTGAATACCCAATAATATCTCACGTAAGGTTGCAATAGCTTACATGGCTTGTAAAATTTGAACTTCTCTTGAATCATTTTACAAAAGTAGCAATTTCGTGTTAGTTACTAAGTAAAAAGAGGTAAATGAAACATAGAAACGACTGCGCATAATGACAAAGTCGTTTCTATGATAAGAATTATATTTTCAATCCTTTCGGTCGATTCCCATCTTTCGTATATAGTTCCGGACGTCCGATGATGATATGGTGGACCCTATGAAATTCTCGGCGTTTCGCATTATTTCACAGGGCTGTGTACCTACAGTATTTTTTAGGTGTACAATGGAATTTATCCTTTCTGTTGTTCCCACTTAGCATACATCTCCCTTGAAAGTTCCACGATCTCCCGGCTCAGTTTCACAAGGTCGATGGTATGTTTCTCCAACTTGTAGAGCAACGCCATCGCCTTCTTCTCCGAAAAGTGGATGCGCAACTCTTTAACGACCTGATTGTAGTTCGTACCGATGGCACGGAACTGGGCGTGGAAGTCCGACAGTTTGGTGTAGTAGTCCACCAGCGTCTTGTCCACTTTCAGCACCTTGAACTTCTGCCCGAAGAAATGCGCCTTCAGAAAAACAGCTTTCGCATACACCTGTGATTCTTCGTACATCGTGAGAAATTTGTTCCATTCCTCATCATCGAAGCGCACCATCACGCAGTGCGTCTTCGGATTCAATTTGGGATTTCTCCCGTACTTGCTCTTCTTTTCCATTCTCTTGTTCTTTTAATTTAATGGTTCATCCATTGTTTAATCTTTGATTAAGGAACCCCGAAATTATCCGACTGCGGAGGATAATTCTACCCACGGCGGTGAAGGTGTTTTCAGTTACTTAGAATTATTCGGGTAACTGAAAATATACCTTGCTGTGTCTTTGAGGACACAAGAATCCTCCGCCTGTCGGATTGGTTTGTGAGTATAATAACTCATTTGGAATATCGGTCAAGCCGATGGAGTATATCCACCGACTTGATTGGTTCTACCGTAATTCGCTCAGAGTTTGCGCCACTGCTCGATGTCCTCCCGGTAGGCATCGAGGTGCAGGCGGGCGAGGTTCTCGATAAGTCCCGATGCGCTCATGCCACGCCCGCCGAGACGGCGGACAATCCCGTCCAGCCGGTCACGCACCTCACCGCTGACGAACACGGGCTTGCGGTCGGTTATCTTGGGAACTTGCAGGTAAGCGGTACGGTACTCGTCCAGCGACAGCCTGCGTTGTTTGCTGCTGACACGCTTCTGTGGCACTGCCACTTCTTCGGGCGTTCTGCCTGACGGTTCATCCACCGTAGCTGTTTCCGCTTTTTTCGTGATGGTCTTGACGGGTTGTGCCAGATGTTCCGGCTCCAGACCGATGTTCCGGTAGAAGTCGTCCATAGACTTCTTACTGCGGGATTCCCTGCGTCCCACTTTTTCCACGATTTCACGAGCCTGCTGCTCACTGATACTTGGTTCTCTTTTCATTGTCATAAGACAGGTTGATTAAGTTATTACTGTGGTCTTGCTCTGTGCCTTGACCGATTATCGCAAGTAAAGTAAGATGCTTTAGTGCAATCAGTCAAGCGTTTGGACCCGATCAGACAATTTTGTGTGACTTTGCTTTATGGTGACAGAGACACCGGTGAGGACTTCACAGATTTGCCGGACGTGAATAGCCGGAAGAACAAAGGTGCGATTACAGTCAGGTTTGAATTAAGCCCTTGTTTTCTCTCTTGCCACATTCCTGATTTCCGGAATTAAGAATACACCTCCAATCTGTGCCAACCTCTACCAACCTGTGCCACATGCTTCCACTTCCGGGAAATCCATTACCGGATAACAGATTATGTATTCCTTTGCGGCAAAAGGAATACGTAACGAAAAGAAAGAGAGTATGGAAATCCCGGTCATAGGCTTACTCGCAGATAACCGACTGACGGCATACCGGACAATGATCACCGTATCGGCGCAACACGCTGCCACTTTCTGGAAGTCCATTGCAAGGCAGTAGATAATATATTCCTTTGCAGCAAAAGAAACAGTAACAATAAAAAGTATGTATATGGAAATCGTATCAATTGAAAGAAAGACCTTTGAGGCAATGGTCGCCAAGTTCGACCGTTTCGTCAGTCGCATGGATGCCATCTGCCGAAGGCATGGCGAGAAGACAATGGGCGAGTGGATGGACAATCAGGACGTTTGCCGGATGCTCAACATCAGCCCACGCACATTGCAGACGCTTCGGGACAATGGGACGCTGGCTTACTCGCAGATAAACCACAAGACCTACTACCGTCCCGATGACGTGCAGCGTATTGTTTCCATTGTGGAGGACAGGCGCAAAGAAGCAAAGTTCAAAGGAAGAACTATATAAACTTGATGAAATGAACGAAGTAAACTAACAATACCCACTAAATCCAAAGTAACATGAATGAACTGATTAACAAGGACAGCGAGTGGATAATCCACTTCATGGGCAGCCTCGACCGTCTTTTGGACAGCTTCGAGCATCTGACCGCCAATTACCGCCCGACACTGAACGGTGAACGTTTCTTCACCGACAAGGAGGTGTCGGCACGGCTGAAGGTGAGCCGCCGGACACTTCAGGACTACCGCAATGAAGGGCGTATCGCCTATATCCAGTTGGGTGGCAAAATCCTCTACCGTGAATCCGACATCGAAAGGATGCTTGCTGACGGCTACCGCTCCGCCTATCGGCTGACAGACACATGATTTTCTTGAAGGAGCGCAGTTTGCCGTCTGCCCTATGATTGCATCAGCAACGGACTTTCGGCAAAAAGAGAAAGGAACGGCTTACGGACGGAGCATCAAAATTCCGCTTCGTCTGTAAGTCGTTCCTCTCTTCTTTCTTCTGATTTCCCATCAGTCGCTTGTTTCCGTTGCCGGATGCTTTTCAAGCGTGTGGCAGGCAGTGGCAAGGTTTTCGGGCTGAATACGCTCCGCAGGAGGAAGATTCCACCCGAAACGGCTCTGCCGCCCGACCTTGCCGCTGCCATCAAGCCATACGCTACCTTTGCATCCGTGCATCGGGAACGAGTGGTTGACGGGATGAACCTCAACTATACCATCGGTTATTACCTCTGACGCTGGCAACAAATAGTGTAATCGGTGTAACTTTCTTAATGGTGCTAATTTCATTTATTATAAACCGTCTGAACAAGACACTCTCTTTACTGCATATCCTGAATGCAACGGCTATAATCACTTCAATGTTATAGATATCATAACTGATACCATTCGGTTGCTTGAGATACTTCATCGTGTCAAATTCGTTCAGTTCCTTGTTCTTGTAAATGGTATGAATCGCTTTGCGGACATCGCATGAGAATGTTCCGAATAGGTCGGCTATCTCAAATTGTGTCATCCACACGGGTGCGGTCGGCATAATGACCACACCCTTTTCACTGATTGTTATTATACCTCTGTTCATAATGGGGTGATTTGATGTTTGTTATTTTCGCTGTTTATCTTTTCGCCGGCCGATATTTTCTTTCTCCGTTCCATCAGTTTGTCCATGTCCTTGGAAATCTTGTCATCTGTGATTTTTGCATAGACTTGGGAACTGGTGATATTTGTATGTCCCATCATCTTGGCGATGCTCTCTATCGAAATGCCAGCGGAAATCAACAGGGTTCCGAAGGTGTGCCGGCTCTGATGATGGGAGAGATTTTCTTCAAACTCCAGTGCGTTACCGATGGAATGCACCTCATGCCAAAGTATATCACGGATGGGCAAAGGGAAAACGGGGTTGGTATCATCGGTCGTGTTGTAAAGCGACAATATACGCTCTGCCATGGGATGCAACGGAACAAATGCTTCCACGTTGGCAAACTTTTTTTGTTTGATAATTGATTGATAACCAGTAGTTAGTTTCGCTTAA